>Ga0114974_10003391_pt1 | contig 11993 bp, 6 predicted proteins | sample S_130206_EF_Meta_FD_87318 | JGI IMG/M metagenome (GOLD analysis project Ga0114974, IMG submission 87318) | Freshwater microbial communities from Lake Simoncouche, Canada to study carbon cycling - S_130206_EF_MetaG | ecosystem: Environmental > Aquatic > Freshwater > Lake | place: Lake...
GGCAAGCGCAGCACCCATGGCAAGCGCAGCACCCATGGCAAGCGCAGCACCCATGGCAAGCGCAGCACCCATGGCAAGCGCAGCACCCATGGCAAGCGCAGCACCCATGGCAAGCGCAGCACCTATGCATGAAGGGGGTCCTAGGGGGGCACTTGTTCTAACGGCACGGCCGTGCCTTTGTGCCCCCTTACTCATCATCAGCGACATGGAACATGACGAACCCGAATCCACCAATTTCAATGCCCAAATCATGACATGGAACGTGTCGCGAAACGGGCGCCCGGCCACCATTTGCGGAGACAACCCGAACCTGCTCCAAATGCTCCAAATGCTCCAAATGCCAAATGCGCCAAATGCACCAAACTAATAAATAATAATTAATAGATAATATAGTGATAATATAGTATATAAATAAGCATCGTGCCATGTCCATTTTAAAGCGCATATTTTTTGAACCGCGCATGGCATTCTGCCTGTTCGTGTTTTTCATGGTGGGGTACATGCTGTTTTTAGACGAGGAGGGCGCATTCAATAACTTTTTCGGGTTCGGCCCCGACCCCAGCATCCGGTTCTTGGGCATGAGCCTGGACACGTGGCACAAGGTGCTGCTGGTCTACGCCGTGGGGTTCATCAGCTCGCTGCTCCAAGGCTACTACAGCACGGTCATGTTTGACTTCATCCACTCCAAGCTGTGGAACCCGGCGTACCGGCAGCGCATCCCCGTGTCCAAGCGCTGGGCCCAAACCATTGTCACGATGGAACCGCTGCTGGACTGGATGCTGGACATCGTGCAGTTCTTCATCACAATGACCATGCGGTTCCAGTTCATTCTGCCGCAGCTGCTGGGGCAAATCATCGTGGACCTGCCCTACGGCCTGATGAAGATTGAAGAGAACAAGTTTACTGGGTAGACACTTCGCACTTCACTGGATAGAAATGAGGCACACCAGCGAATTGGCATTGGTTCCATTTCCATTCCCACCGCCGGACTGGTGCTTGGCCGCCAGCTTGGTGAGCGCGGTATCCACCGTGTAGCCGTTACTTATAAGAAACGCAAACAGCTCGGGCAGCTGCTCGGGCGTCATGTAATCGCAATAAGCAGAAGCGGCAGAACAAGCGCCAGAGGCAGCAGATGCAGAACTGGTGATTACATGAATGCACTTATTACTGCTGTTGCAGAGCCCGGACAGTCGGGGAGGCCGCACCGTTTTCACGCGGGCGGCCAGCGCGCCCACCACCGGCACCGTGTTAACGCACAAGATCTTGGTGTACTGCTGCTGCCGGGTGTCATAAAATGGCACGGACAAAATGGAATACGTGTGCATGTATTATTATTATTGCGGGTTATTGTGTATTATTGTGTATTATTATTAGTATTATTATTATAAGCAGCTATAATAATAAATAAATCCAAATTCATTCATTGCAATAATTCAATCAAATGTCCATATTCAACACCAACAATAACGCCAAACCGTACACCGTGTCGCAGCCGCAACTGAATTCCAGCGATCGCACGGCGCAGCTGAAAGCTAAAACCAAGTACGCTGCGGCCGTGAATTTAGCGAAGAACGGGGGCGTGCTGACGAAACAGGACGGCTCCAAATACATCGGCACGGTGCACACCAACTCCGTCGCTTTGACCAGCACGGCCAGTTATGCCGACCTGCTGGACGTGACCAAGGGCAAGTACCTGCTGACGCCGCCGCCGTCCAGCAACCTGGCCACCTCCTTCGCCCCCGAGAACGGTGAAGTTTACTACGGCAGTTTCACGGTGACGAATTATGATGCGGCCAGCATTCCGGTCACGATGCTGGGATTTCCCACGATCAATAACCTCCCGCTACATCATCACGAGTACGAGTATCCGAACCAGCTAGTGGTGTCGGGCACTCCAAGCGGCACCACCACCACCCCGGCTTCCACCACCGTCACCGCCTTCAACGAGTCCAACATTGTGGTGGATCCCGAATACAAATTGTTTTACGGAACCACCACGTGCGGGCAACGGGACTACTTTAAAAATGTGTATATTGATCCCAGCATTGACGTGAAGTGGAAAACCGAGGAGGGACGCACAACCATATCCAGTCGGGCGTACAACCAGCAGCAGGCGCAGCGCATCCTTGCGAACCAGGCGCAGAGTTTGCGCGGGTTCCAATTCCCCACGCGCGTGCATTTTGATCTGGAGAACTGCGGGTCCAAGCCGAGCATCACGCCGGTTGCGCCCGATGCGCCGGTCATCTACATCAGCAGTCAGACCGAAACTTCACCGGGGTCTGGTTTTTACGTTGTGACGATTTCGTGGCTGCACGGGTTTGACGGCGGCAGCCCGATCACATCCGGAAACAATCCCGACGAGATTCATGGCTACACCATTTACTACACGTCGTCAGATATAACCCCAACCCATAAATCAATTTCGCCAAAACCGTGCCTGAATTCATTCACGGTGACCGTGCTTTGTGGAACCGAAATCTATGTGACCGCCAGCAACTGCGTGCCGATCACGCAATATCAGAGTTCGCCATGCATCACTCTGACGAGTGGCCCAAGTAATTCTGTGTGGGCACTCCCATGTCCAACCAAGTGGATGGATATTGAAAGCACCCCCATCCCAAGCGCAACTGCATGGATAATAGATTCAAATGGTCACTATTGGGTTGGTGTGAATTCCCAAATCAATGTTTATGCAGACGACAATTTGAGTATACTACTTAAAACAATTATTCTTGCCTCTGGAACAACAGTATATTGTTTCTGTGAGTTATACCTTCAACCTCCGGTAACCACTAAGTACATGATGGTTGGTGGCGTGGTTGGTAGCGGTTCTTCGGTTGTTTCTCTGTTCATAAGAATTGATATAACAAACTTTAGCGTCACTACCATGCAGGCTGCGGATGGAACTGTTGGAGTCAATGGCCCAATTTTTACCATGACCGTTCTTGTAGACACAATAGTGCCCACATCAAACGGCCACCCCGCGGTTTACTGTGGTGGAAGTTTTGATAAGTTTGTAGACTCATTGAGAGCCCCGGTTGTTCCCGTTCAAACAGTTGCCAATCTTTTTGTAGTTTCTAATTGCGATGGTAGTGCAGTTAATGGAGACAACCAACCTCTCCATCAGACATACAATGGTACCGCCCTTGAAACAAATGGAGCGGTTTATTCATCGGCTGTTTATCTGCAAAATGACGTGACTCTTTATATTGGTGGTGATTTTACAACTGTCGGTCATCCCCCTAATTCTTATGCTTATTGCGCATCTTACAGTCAAGAAATATACACCTTCTACCCTGTGGCATCAGTTAATAGCCCCGTGTATAACCTTGCATGCTCGGTTACAAGCACACAAACTGATGGATACATAATTGCCACTGGAGCCTTCACTACACCACACAAATATGGCTGTTACATTCAAGTTACCAGCGCAGACAGTACGTACCCACCAACAATTGGTGTAACATCACTGGGCATAGGCGAACTATCACCGGTCACTAACCGGGGCTGTTTAAGCGGCCAAAAAAATATTTTGATTACTACTCCAACCCCAACTCAAGACATTCTAACAATGGACAATCTGGATGTGTATGTTTCATCTACGCTTTCAACCTGGGAATACAGGTTCCCCAGTTACACATCTGCAACTCCAACTGGCATCATGCTTACTACTGCAAATCCCGGAATTCCCATTGCCATTTATAGCAATCACGGGCCGAGGAAATACATTACGTAAAATACCACCAACTACCGACAGTTCAATTATGTCCCCATACTCTCAATGGCAAAACTTAAGTATTGGCGACACACAGTGACATTTACTCTCACGGTTCCAAGTGGGTTTACTTACTGCAAGTTTAAAGTTTATACTTGAATTATTTTAAAATCATGCGCATCATTATGCAATCTCCCTTAAATTATTATATTAACAAATATTATAATAATCCAATCAAATGCTGTCATTCAATCAACTGACCGGACAATGGGTTAGTGATAACAATGGAAACACCACCATCGGCACATTTAGCTCGGCCAACACGAACCCGCGCGCGCCGCCAAGCACTACCGGTAACCTGAACAACACCGCGATTGGATACGGCGCGCTGAGAGCAAATGAGAACGGGCAGCACAACGTTGCCGTCGGGTTGAATGCTCTATCAAATAATTCAGGAGGATGCAACAATGTGGCAATCGGTGAAAATGCCTTATTCAATCCTAACAGCACCAGCCCTCAGTACGGTGACAACAACATCGCCATAGGAACCAATACTTTAAGCACAAACACGTGGGGACGCGACAATGTAGCAATCGGGCACGGCATAACAACCGGGTATGACGGCTGCATTCTGCTGGGTAATGGCGCAACCACTCAGGCTGATAATCAAATTGGCATTGATCCCAGCATTTACGTCGTGCTGGCGACTGATCCCCTCTTTACCGGATATTTACCAATTTGTATCGGATCACAAATGTATTACATTCCATTATTGCCTGACACAACGCCCCCCTCCCCCACTCCAACGCCCCCCACTCCAACGCCCGCTCCCACACCCACGCCCGGACCTACACCGACCCCGACCACCGCCATATTTGTTGCGGTTGGTCAAAGTGATACTATTAGTAACTCCATTGCATATAGTTCCAACGGCACGAATTGGATTTATTCTACAAGTGCCGCCAATGTTTTTGATAATTATGTAAGGGCAATTGGTTTTGGTTACAGTCAGCAGTTACCGCAGTCACCGCCGACGTGGGTTGCGGTTGGCGACGAGTGTGGATATTCATCCGACGGCATTAACTGGACTGCATCTACAACCAAAATAAATGGGCAGTGTGTTGCTTTTGGATCTGATGAGTTAGATAGTGCAAGGTGGGTGCTTGGTGGAAATCTTGTCGCATATTCAGATGACAATGGAAAAACTTGGAATAAATCTGATAGTGGCACCGATTGTTTTGGTGGTTCTGTGGTTCTTTCTATTGGTGGTTCTAATGAGCCTGGTCATCTTGGTGGTATGATGGGGGTTTCCTACAATAGATACACTCAAACGTGGGTTGGGGTTGGTCTTGGGTTTTTTGATGGCATTATTGCATATTCAACAAACGGCAAAGATTGGATACGAGCTTTTCCCCCTCCCCCTCCCACTCCCACTCCCACTCCCACACCCACTCCCACTCCCACGCCCACGCCCACGCCCACGCCCGGACCGACGCCCACTCCCACGCCCACTCCCACTCCCACTCCCACGCCCACGCCCGTACTAGGCACAAGATTTCTTAGTGTTGCGCATGGTGAATCAAATGGTAAAGGATTATGGGTTACCGTTGGAACCCAAATTATGTATTCATTAAACGGCAAAGAAGATTGGACGCTAGCAACAGTAGAAGGCGATATAGAAATACTAGCTGCGGTTGCGTATGGGTTACCAACAAGTGGCACAGGATTATGGGTTGCCGTTGGTGGTCGTGCTAGCTTCCCACATATCGGGGCGTTGGTGTGGTCAGAAAACGGAAAAAGTTGGACTCAATCAAATAATTTCCCCGAGAATTTTATGGTGGGAACCGGAGTTTGTTATAGCACGGCAAAATCAAAATGGGTAGCGGTTGGCTTAACTGTAACCGCCACCATCCTGGATTCGGGCGACGTCAGTATAGAGTCAACCGGGGTCACTATAGAGTCAGCCGACGGTAAAAATTGGACCCCTACAACAACAGCACCCTCTCTATTTACTCTGGCGAGTTATGGAATAGCAGCGGCGCCAACGTATACACCCACGCCCATACCCACGCCCACGCCCACACCCACTCCCACACCCACGCCCGCGCCCATTCCCGCCACACTTGTTGCGGTTGGTAAAAGTGATACTATTAGTGATTCCATTGCATATAGTTACGACGGCACGACTTGGATTTATTCTCCAAGTGCCGCCAATGTTTTTGATAATAATGTAAATGCAATTGGTTACAGACAGTCACCGCCGACGTGGGTTGCGGTTGGCGACCAGTGTGGATATTCACACGATGGCATTAATTGGACTGCATCTACAACCAAACTAAATGGGGGGTGTGTTGCTTACGGATTATATAAGGAGGTTAATGGGTCAGATTTTATATATAAACCAAGGTGGGTGCTTGGTGGAAATCTTGTCGCATATTCAGAGGACAATGGAAAAAATTGGATTAAATCTGATAGTGGCACCAGTTATTTTAGTGGGGGTATTTCTGATGTGCTTGAGCTGTTTGAAGGAATGGCGGGGGTTTCTTACAATACATCCAGTTATACGTGGGTTGGGATTGGTAATTATAGGGTGAGTAATCTGATTGGAGATACTACTAAAACTATTATTGCATATTCAACCGACGGCAATATTTGGACACCAGCTACTGTTCCTTCTTCCATCAACGACAACTTATACGGAATTGCGAATAATGATTCTACGTGGGTTGCCGTTGGAGGCGGAGGAACCATTATATATTCAACACCCGACGCCAATAATTGGATGTCAGCCACCACATACTTGACGGACTATGGCCATTTACAAGCGGTTGCGTATGGGTTACCACCAGGTGGCACAGGATTATTTGTTGCTGTGGGGAATGGCATAAGTGCATGGTCAAATGACGGCACAATTTGGAATCTATCAACTGATTTCCCCGATTATTTTGTTGGAATTGGAGTTTGTTACAGCACGGTATTATTAAAATGGATTGCGGTTGGCAGTATTGATTTTGAGGGGCTTGTGGCACCAGCAGAAGTAATAGACCTGATAGACCTGGGTTCAGGGCTCACTATAGAGTCAGCCGACGGTAAACATTGGATTGTACAAACACCCCCAACAAATCTATTTACTATTCAAGGCAATGGAATAGCGGCAAACCCAATACCCCCCACGCCCACCCCAACACCTACACCGACACCCACACCCACACCGACACCAACCCCGACACCCACGCCCACACCTACACCCATCCCGACGACCACGCCCACACCAACACCCACACCTACACCCACACCCACGCCCACACCCACACCCACACCGACACCTACACCAACCCCGACACCTACACCCACACCTACACCTACACCCACACCGACACCTACACCAACCCCGACACCTACACCCACACCTACACCTACACCCACACCCACACCTACACCCACACCGACACCCACGCCCACGCCAGCACCACTAAACGATCTAATAGTGAGTGGTTTTACAGCTACAGACTATCAGAAGTATTATTTACCGAGTGACAACCCGACAGAAACCGTTTACATATTCACTGACACAACCGTTATTAATGGATCCGTTCGTCCAACCACTAATTTCACTGTAAACTTTTTGGTCGTTGGCGGCGGTGGTGGTGGAGGTGTGGGTGGAGGTGGTGCAGGCGGATTATTGTCCGGAACTATGTCTCTAGAGACAACTTTAGATTATCCTATAAATGTCGGTGATGGAGGGGCTGCCAACACAAATGGAGCAGATAGTAAATTTACCGTAGCACATACTGCATTTGGCGGGGGGCATGGGAGCAATGATGGTAATGGTGCCGATGGTGGAAGTGGTGGTGGGGGTTACAACACCGCCACATCAGGCCCGACGTCGACAGCTTATGGCGGTACTCCAACTATAACTACTCCTGAACAAGGCAAGTATGGTGGTAATTCAGAATTTTTGAACGGTTATCCTGGAAATCCTAATAGGGGAGGCGGTGGTGGTGGTGCTGGTACATTCGGTGATTTTGCAGATAATTATGATAATCTCGGCAATGGCGGCAATGGATTGTCATCCTCACTTACTGGCCCGCCCACTATGTATGCCGGTGGTGGTGGTGGTAATGCTGGCCAAGGTGGTAGTGGCGTTGGCGGCAACGGCGGCGGTGACAATAATGGTTCTGATGGAATCTCTGGACGAGGAGGAGGAGGTGGTGGTGGTAAAAATAGTGGTGGCCGAGGTGGTTCTGGCGTTGTAATTCTGGTGTTTCCCTACCACCAGTGACACCTCTGAACTTCAGGGTATATACCTTTATGGAACCACTGGGTTTTGTATCAATCTTATAGAAAGTGTGGCAAATGGCAGTGTTATGTCAGTTTTAATCACACAAGAAGCAACAACCGAATATCTTCAAGGTCAAATACCTTTGTATTTTCAGTTTATTATGCCGTCGTAGATACCTGAAATGCATTTAAAATCATGCGCAGATCTCCACTAGATTATTATATTAACAAATATTATAATAATCCAATCAATGCTGTCATTCAATCAACTGACAGGACAATGGGTTAGTGATAACAATGGAAACACCACCATCGGCACATTCAGCTCGGCCAGCACGAACCCGCGCGCGCCGCCAAGCACTACCGGTAACCTGAACAACACCGCGGTTGGATACGGCGCGCTGAGAGCAAATGAGAACGGGCAGCACAACATTGCCGTCGGGTTGAATGCTCTCTCAAATAATTCAGGAGGATGCAACAATGTGGCAATCGGTGAAAATGCCTTATTCAATCCTAACAACCCCAGCCCTCAGCACGGTGAAAAAAACATCGCCATAGGAAACAACACTTTAAGCACAAACACGTGGGGACACGACAATGTAGCAATCGGGCACGACATAACAACCGGGTATGACGGCTGCATTCTGCTGGGTAATGGCGCAACCACTCAGGCTGATAATCAAATTGGCATTGATCCCGGCATTTACATCAGACAGGTGACTGATCCCCTCTTTACGGGATATTTACCAATTTGTATCGGATCACAAATGTATTACATTCCATTATTGCATAACCCACCGACACCCACACCCACGCCCACGCCCACGCCTACGCCCGGACCCACGCCTACGCCCACACCCACACCCACACCCACACCCACGCCTACGCCCGGACCCACGCCAACACCCACACCAACACCAACCCCTACGCCCACACCCACACCCACGCCCACGCCCACACCCACATCCGCCAAATTTGTTGCAGTTGGTCTAACTAATACTATTAGTGATTCCATTGCATATAGTTCCAACGGCACAAGTTGGATTTATTCTACAAGTGCCGCCAGTGTTTTTGATAATTCGGTAATAGCAATTGCTTATAACCCGTCACCGCCGACGTGGGTTGCGGTTGGCGACCAGTGTGGATATTCATCCGATGGAATTAATTGGACTGCATCTACAACCAAACTAAATGGGCAGTGTGTTGCTTTTGGATCTGATGATTCTGATAAACAAAGGTGGGTGATTGGTGGAAATCTTGTTGCATATTCAGATGACGGCAAAATTTGGACTAAATCTGATAGTGGCACCGATTATTTTAGTGCCTATAATTTTAGTAGTATGAGGGGGGTTTCTTACAGTGCATACACTCATACATGGGTTGGTGTTGGTGGTAACGCTATTGCACATTCACCCGACGGCAATACTTGGACTCCAGCTACTACATTTCCTACTACTAGCATCGCCATGAACGGAATTGCTAACAATAATAATAATGGTTCTATGATGTGGGTTGCCGTTGGAAACCAAATTTTATATTCAACAGACGCCACTCATTGGACGGTAGCAATAGTAAGCGTAACAGTATCATTAACACCGGGGCATTACAAGATAGTTGCGGTTGCGTATGGTTCAACGCCTACAGAGTCAGAGTTTATTACAGAGGATTTATGGGTTGCCACTGGCGTATTCTACCACGATGAGCAACCACCAACCGCATTCATGGCATGGTCAAACGACGGCATGACTTGGACTCAATCAACTAGTTTCCCCGATAATTTTAGTGTTGGAAACGGAGTTTGTTATAGCACGGCATTATCAATATGGATTGCGGTTGGCTTAACAGTCGACACAGCAGCGGTTGACTTAACAGTCGACACAGCATCTGAATCTTTTGCTGGTGTTACTATAGAGTCAGCCGACGGTAAAAATTGGACCCCTGTAACAGCAGCAACCTCTCTATTTACTATTACGGGTAGTGCAATAGCAGCGGCGCCAAAGTCTACCACTCCAATGCCCACGCCCACACCCACTCCCACACCCACGCCCACGCCCACGCCCACACCCACGCCCGCGCCCATTCCCGCCAGATGTGTTGCGGTTGGCCGTAGTGATACTCTTATTGATTCCGTTGCATATAGTTCCGACGGCACGATTTGGATTTATTCTACAAGTGCCGCCAGTGTTTTTGATAATTCGGTAATAGCAATTGCTTATAACCCGAACCCGGTACAGCCGACGTGGGTTGCGGTTGGCGACAATTGTGGATATTCACATGATGGAATTAATTGGACTGCATCTACAACCCAAATAAATGGGACGTGTGTTGCTTTTGGATCTGATGATTCTGATAAACAAAGGTGGGTGATTGGTGGAAATCTTGTTGCATATTCAGATGACGGCAAAATTTGGACTAAATCTGATAGTGGCACCAGTTATTTTATTAATCTTATTATTGAGGATTTAGTTGCTCCACGTGGAGTAATCGGAATCAGAGGTGGTTTGTGTGGGGTTTCTTACAGTGCATACACTCATACATGGGTTGGTGTTGGTGGTAACGATACAGATACAGCATTGATTGCACATTCACACGACGGCAATACTTGGACTCCAGCTACTACAATTCCTACTAACATCGGCCTGAGCGGAATTGCTAACAATAATAATAATAATGGTTCTATGATGTGGGTTGCCGTTGGTGGCAGCACAATAGTATATTCAACAGACACCACTCATTGGACGGTAGCAACTGGAATATCGCCGGACAGTTACCTAAATGCGGTTGCGTATGGTTTAACAACAGGTGGCACAGGATTATGGGTTGTTGTGGGCGGCGACGAGGTAGCATCAGATGGCCTCCCGCCCCCTGCATTCATGGCATGGTCAAATGACGGCATAACTTGGACTCAATCAACTAGTTTCCCCGATAATTTTAGTGTTGGAAACGGAGTTTGTTATAGCACGGCATTATCAAAATGGATTGCGGTTGGCTTAACAGTCGACACAGCATCTGAATCTTTTGCTGGTGTTACTATAGAGTCAGCCGACGGTAAAATTTGGACCCCTGTAACAGCAGCAACCTCTCTATTTACTATTACGGGCACTGGAATAGCCGCGGCCAATCCAATAATTTTAGATGCAAATGGCGTTACAGTGAAATACGTGGGACCTACACCACTATCTCCGGTGCCAACATTTATATTCGCCAATCCACGAAATACCGGGTCTGAATGGTTTGCGGTGGTTGACCAGTTTTCTGCATCCATGATCACGGACTACGCCAATAATATGACGTCGGGCCTGGGTGCTGTTTATTTTACACCACCCATCACATCACTGAACCCCTCACCGGTCCCCGTTCACTTCAACAACATTGTGACCACTCTTATGACGGATATGGATCGCATGTTTGAGCTTGATGATCCGAATACATTCAACGAAGATATTAGTGCGTGGGACACCGCCAATGTCACCGACATGTCTCGCATGTTTAGTCATGCGAGTGCATTCAACCAAGATATCAGTGCATGGAATACCGCCAATGTCACCGTCATGTCTCTCATGTTTGGTCATGCGACTGCATTCAACTCAAATATTAGTTTGTGGAATACCGCCAATGTCACCGACATGTTTGGTATGTTTCTAAATACTAATGTATTCAACTCAAATATTAGTCTGTGGAACACCGCCAATGTCACCGTCATGAGTAATATGTTTAATAGTGCGAGTGCATTCAATCAGCCCATCAATTACAATGCAACCACAGGTGCGTGGAATACCGCCAATGTCACCGACATGCGTGATATGTTTAAAAATGCGACTGAATTCAACCAGCCCATCAATTCGTGGAATACCGCCAATGTTACGGACATGCGTAAGATGTTTGAAGGTGCGACTAAATTCAACCAAAATATTAGCGGCTGGAACGTGGGCAGTGTAACGAACCATACCGAGTTCAACCTTAATTGCCCTGGGCTTAACGGTGGAAACATTGGAAA
>Ga0114974_10003393_pt1 | contig 11988 bp, 8 predicted proteins | sample S_130206_EF_Meta_FD_87318 | JGI IMG/M metagenome (GOLD analysis project Ga0114974, IMG submission 87318) | Freshwater microbial communities from Lake Simoncouche, Canada to study carbon cycling - S_130206_EF_MetaG | ecosystem: Environmental > Aquatic > Freshwater > Lake | place: Lake...
CGCAGCAGGTCCATCGCCGGCTCGACCATCGGCGACAGGACGCGCAGAACGACGACCTGCCCATTGGGGCTGGTCACGCCGGCGCTGTCGCACAGGCTGTGCGTCTGCATGGCCTCGCGCGCACCGTCGAGCGCCTGCTGCTGACGTCCGCGCTCGATAGCGCTGCCGGTGCAAAAAAATAGCGAGGCGATGCAGCGCCTGCCTGCCAGACCGAGGGCTCCGTTCATCAGCGCTGCGTCGTCCGCCGCCATACGCCCGCGCTCGAGCCAGACGCCGGGAATTTCGATGTGCTGGCAGAAGCTGCCGCTGTCGAAGGCCTGGCCGGAGGCTGGCAGACCCAGCGCCGTAATGTCCCAGCCCATCATTTCGGCGCCGGGCGCGAGCATGAGCGCAAGCCGGTTCTGCGCGATGCAACCCGGGTGGCAGATCGCCTCAAGCGGCAACCATTCAAGCCGAGCGCCAGATTCCAGCCGGATCCGGATGTCTTGCACAGCGGGCTCGCCGAGCGACTTGTAAAAGCGGGTCGCGCCTGGCGTGGTGATCAGCGCGTGCGCGCCGCTGCCGACGTCAACGCCAATCTCCAGCGTGTCGCCGCCGACCAGGCCCCCCGGTGGATGGATGAGCACGTTGTGGCAGATGGCGCCGCCCTCGGGATACAGGCTCTGCAAGATGCGCAGCGGACCCAGATGGCTGTGGCGCGCCACCGTTCGCTGCGACTCGTAGCGGTAGCCCACATCCAGTGCGGCTTTCCAGCTCATGGGATCGGCCTGGCAGCTGGCGGGCCGCCGCCGCAACGCGCCGCAGGGCCATGCCTGACGAATCGGTGGCGCGAAGGAGCCTGCATCGATGGATCATATGCGCTGGCCCATAATTCGACGCAGGCTGGGGCCCGCCCAAGCCACCGACTGCGGCAGGCGGCGCGACCCGCTAAAGGAGCGACTGATGGGACTGAGTACACACGCGCTGGACACCGTTCACGGTTGCCCTGCAGCGGGCATGGAGGTCGCGCTGTATGCGACCGACGGCGAGTCGGCGCGGCTTGTCAAGGCCTTCAGGCTGAACCAGGACGGGCGCGATCCAGAGGGCCTGGTGTTGGCCGGCGAAGCACTTGTGCGCGGCAGTTATCGGCTGGTCTTTGATGTGGCGGATTATTTCCGTTCCAAGGGCCTTGTGCTCGAGCGTCCCGCTTTTCTGGAGCGGGTGCGGCTGGACTTCGGCGTGGCGCAGCCGCAGGCGCACTGGCATGTGCCGCTGTTGGTCAGCCCCTGGAGCTACACGACCTACCGCGGCTCGTGAATGCTGGCGCCCCAATGGCGGATGGTTTGACCCTGGCCGAACGCGTTTTCGCTGCGCTGCTGGCTGCGCCGGCAGTCTGGGTCACGGTGGACGCGACGCGTGGATCGGTGCCGCGTGATTCAAAGACATGGATGGCGGTATTTCCCGACAGGATTTACGGCAGCATCGGCGGGGGCCAGGTCGAATACCAAGCCATAGCGCAGGCGCGGCTGCGTCTGGCCGGTGCGGGCGGTGAGGCCGTTGTGCGCTACCCGCTTGGCCCCCGCTTGGGTCAGTGCTGCGGCGGCGTCATGGACCTGCGCTTCGAGTGCGTTGGTGAGGCCGACATTGCTGCGCTGCGCCAGCGTATTGCACGAAGCCTGGACCCGGTGGCGGTCTTTGGCGCAGGCCATGTGGGGCAGGCGCTGGTCGCGGTGTTGGGCAGCCTGCCATTTGCAGTGACCTGGATCGACAGCCGCGACGAAGTCTTTGCGCCCCCGTTGCCCGTGGCGCTCCGCTGCGAACAGTCTGACCCGGTGCACGCCGCGGTGGCGGATCTGCCAGGCGGCTGTGCCGTGCTGGTGATGAGCTTCAGCCACGCCGAAGACTTGGAAATTGTGGCGGCCTGTCTGTTGCGCCAGCGGGTGCGATCCGACCTGCACAGCATCGGGCTGATCGGCAGCAAAACCAAATGGGCGCGCTTTCGCAGCCGTTTGGCCGGGCGCGGTTTTTCGCAGGCTGAACTCGCGCAGGTGCAATGTCCGATCGGCATCGCCGGCATTGCCGGCAAGGAACCGGAGGTGATCGCCGTTGCCGTCGCAGCGCAGTTGCTGCGCGCACGTGCGCCGGAGCCCTTTGCCGAAGCAGCTTAGGGGCCCGACCGCGCGAGCTGCATGGACAGTGCGTTGTGCCTTTCGATCAGCGGCGCGAGATCGACGGTTGTCAATTGCCCTTGGCGTACCACCAGACGGCCGTTGACGACCGTGTAGGCCGCCGGGGGACTGGCGCACAGCAGCAGACTGGCGACCGGGTCGTGCACCGCGGCGCCTGCAAACGCCAGCGTCCGCAGGTCGAACAGTGCCAAGTCGGCGCACATGCCGGGCGCCAGATGGCCGATGTCGTTGCGCCCCAGCACCTGTGCGCCGCCGCGCGTTGCCAGCGCCAGCGCGTCGCGTGCGCCCATCTCGGCGGGGCCGCTATCGCAGCCGAAGGCCACCAGCGAGCGGGCCACCCGCGCCAGCAGCATCGCCTGTCGCGCTTCGTTGACCATCTGGGCCGCGTCGCTGCTGGCACTGCCGTCGACGCCGAGGCCTACCGGCACGCCGGCGCTGAGCATGCGCCGCACCGGCGCCATTCCGCTGGCCAGTCGCATATTGCTGCAGGGGCAATGCGCAACGCCGGTGCGCGTGGCCGCAAACAGGCTGATGCCTTCGTCGTCGAGCTTGACGCAGTGTGCGTGCCATACGTCGTCGCCGAGCCAGCCCAGGTCCTGCACATACTGCGCCGGTGTGCAATTGAACTTCTCCCGGGTGTAGGCGATGTCGTGGTCGTTTTCCGCCAGATGCGTGTGCAGCCGCACGCGGTAGTTGCGCGCCAGGCTGGCGGTCTCGCGCATCAGCGAGCGGCTGACCGAAAACGGCGCGCAAGGCGCCAGCGCGATCTGCAGCATCGCGCCCCATGCGCCGTCATGGTGCTGCTCGATCAGGCGCTGCGCGTCGCGCAGGATGAAGTCCTCGGGCTCTACCAGCGCGTCGGGCGGCAGTCCGCCCTGCGACTGGCCCACGCTCATGCTGCCGCGGCTGGCGGTAAAGCGCATGCCGATTTCCCGGGCCGCATCGATGCTGTCGTCGAGGCGCACGCCGTTGGGATAGAGGTAGAGGTGGTCGCTGCTGGTGGTACACCCGCTGAGCAGCAGCTCCGCCATCGCTACCTGGGTCGAGACCCGCACCATGTCGGGCGTCAGCCCGAGCCAGATCGGATACAGGCCGCGCAGCCAGCCAAATAGCTCAGCGTTCTGGACCGCTGGAATGGCGCGCGTCAGCGACTGGAACATATGGTGGTGGGTGTTGACTAGGCCCGGGGTCACCAGGTGGCCGCGCGCGTCGATCACCTCGTCGGCGCTGGCGGGGAGCGCGGCTGCAGGCCCGATGGCTTCGATCCGGTTGCCGCGGATGAAGACCGAGGCGTCGCGCAACTCAGATGCGCTTGCCGGGTCGGCATGGTCGAAGGTGGCGACGCAGCGGGCGTTGGCGATCAGCAGTGTTTTCATGGTTGGTGTTGGGTGCTCCGGGCCTGGCGGCGCCGCAAGCTGGCGGCGCGGCACAATGGCGCCTGCGCCTGAGGAGCCCACTATGAACAGCCCCGATACTAGCTTGCAGCCGCGGGCATTTCTGCAGCGCCTGTTTCAGGCGGCGGTGACCCGCGCAATGCCGCTGCACAACATGGAACAGTTTCTGCCCCCAGTGCCAGCCGGCGGCCGAACTGTGGTGCTGGGCGCTGGCAAGGCCGCGGCGTCGATGGCGCAGGCGCTCGAGGCGCTGTGGCCGCAGGACGCCCCGTTGCAGGGCCTGGTCGTGACGCGCTACGACCATATCCCGCCGCGCCCTGAGGGTGTGACCCAGCGCATCGAGGTGGTGCAGGCGGCGCATCCGGTGCCCGACGCCGCCGGCCTGGCCGGCGCCGAGCGCATGCTCGCGATGGCGCAGGGTCTGGGCCGGGACGACCTGGCGCTGTGCCTGATTTCCGGGGGTGGGTCGGCGCTGCTCACCCTTCCCGCCCTAGGTTTGACGCTGCACGACAAGCAGGCGGTCAACCGTGCGCTGCTCGCCAGCGGTGCCGACATCGCCGAGATGAACTGCGTGCGCAAGCATCTGTCGCGCGTCAAGGGTGGCCGGTTGGCAGCGGCCTGCGCTCCGGCCCAGGTGTGGACGCTGGCCATCAGCGACGTGCCGGGCGACGACCCCAGCGTGATCGCCAGCGGCCCGACGGTCGCCGACGCCAGTACCTGCGCCGACGCGCTCGCCATCCTGCGGCGCTACCGTATCGCGCTGCCATCCGCGGTGCAACAGGCGCTGGCGGATGGCAGCCTGGAGACGCCCAAGCCGGGGGACCCGCTGTTTGTGCGTAACCGGGTGCATGTGATCGCAACGCCGCAGCAAAGCCTGCAGGCGGCCGCGCAGCTGTCGCGCGACGCGGGCGTGCCGGCCCATATCCTGAGCGATGCCGTCGAGGGAGAGTCGCGCGAGGTGGCCAAGGTGCATGCGGCGCTGGCGCGCGCGGTCGCGCGACAGGGGGAACCTTTTCCCAGACCCTGCGTGCTGCTCAGCGGTGGCGAGACGACGGTGACGCTGCGTCCGCAGCGCGAGGGCGAGGCGCCCGGGCGTGGAGGCCGCGCCGGCGAATTTTGCCTGGCGCTGGCGCTGGCGCTGCAGGGCCAGCGCGGCGTATTCGGACTGGCGGCGGATACCGACGGCATCGACGGCATTGAGGACAACGCCGGCGCTTTTGTCGCGCCCGATTCGCTGGCCCGTGCGGCCGTGCTGGGGCTGGCAGCTAGCGATTTCCTCGACCGCAACGACGCCTATGGTTTCTTCAGCGCGATGGGCGATCTGGTGCACAGCGGCCCCACCCATACCAATGTCAACGACTTCAGGGCGATCCTGATCCTCTGACCCCGAGTCTTGATATCGCTCAAGGATTTGCCCGGGCATGCGCTGCACATTGGGCGCCATGTTGCCCGCCGAGTTGCTAGATCTGCCTTCCGAGCGTATTTGTATGGAACCTGGCGTGCTGGTTTTGCGGCGCGGCGTGGCCCTCAATTGCGTCAGCCATATCGAGTCGGGGCGGGTCGCGCGGGGGCTGATGGACGGCGGTGTGCTGGCACACCAGCTCGGCGCGGCAGAGGGTCCTTTTTGGCTGGAGGCCAGCGCGGCGCTGCTCGGCCTTGCGAGCGTTGTCGACGCAGTGGCCGAGACCCGCGTCACCTTGCGCCGTTTGCCGATGGCCGCATTCAGGAACTGGTTGGGCGGTCTTCCCAAGGCAACCCGGGGTGTCTTGCGCGATGTGGCGCTTGCGCATCGCCAGCAGACCGAACTGGCTGTCAGCCGGCTGGCCAAGGACGCCGAGGCACGCTGCGCTGAGTGGTTGTTGCTCCATGCCGAGGTCGGACCGCAGGGAGCGCTGGCGGTCATGCTGCAGCAGCGCAAGCGGATGCTCGCAGCACAGTTGGGAATCGCGCCCGAGACGCTGTCGCGGGTGTTGCGTCAGCTGCGCGAACGCAGCCTGATCAGCGTTTCGGGCCGCGTCCTCAGCCTGGTCGACCCCGCTGGACTGCGCTCGTTGGCGGGGGCCTAGCCGCGCCTCCTAAGCCAGCCCTGTCAGCGCGAGGCGATCGCGCGCAGCAGATTTTCGGCGCTTGCCGGCGCGCACAACGCGACCGGGCCACGCCCTTGCGGCGTGGCTGCCGCGACCGCCTCGCGCAGCGCTTCGAAGACGCTGATGGCCAGCATGAAGGGGGGCTCGCCGACCGCTTTGCTGCCAAATACATTGTCTTCCCGGTTAGGCTGGTTCCAGAACGACAGCTTGAAATGCGCCGGGACGTCACCGGCAGACGGAATTTTGTAGGTGCTCGGCGCGTGCGTCGTCAACGCGCCCTGCGGGTTCCATACCAGTTGCTCGGTCGTGAGCCAGCCCATGCCCTGAACGAAGCCGCCCTCGATCTGCCCCTGGTCGATGGCCGGGTTGATGGAGCGCCCGACGTCGTGCAGGATGTCAATCGCCAGTACCCGACTCTCGCCGGTCAGCGTGTCGATCGCCACTTCGGTGCAGGCGGCGCCATAGGAAAAATAATAGAAGGGTCGCCCGGTTAGTGTTTCCTTGTCGTAGTGAATTTTTGGCGTGCGGTAGAAGCCGTCGCTCCACAGCTGGATCCGATTCGCGTAGGCCATTTTCACCACCGACTCAAAGCTGCGGCTGGCCTTTGGCGAGCGGACCTGACCGGCTGCAAATTGCACCGCGCCGGCTCCGCACCCGTCCAGCCCGGCGACAAACTGCGCCAGGTTGTCGCGCACGTGGCGGGCGGCAAACTGCGCCGCCCTTCCGTTGAGGTCGGTTCCGGCGGAAGCCGCGGTCGCCGACGCGTTGGGTATCTTGCTGGGGTCGCTGGCGGTGGCGAGAAGCCGCTGCAGGTCAAGGCCCAGTTCGTCGGCGACCAACTGCGCCACCTTGGTGTGCAGACCCTGGCCCATCTCGGTTCCGCCGTGGTTGACCTGCACGCTGCCGTCGGTATAGACATGCACCAGCGCGCCAGCCTGGTTAAACAGTGTGGCGGTGAAGGAGATGCCGAACTTCACCGGCGTGATCGCGATGCCGCGCTTGATCACCGGACTGTCGCGGTTCCAGCGCTTGATCGCCAAGCCGCGCCTGCGGTAGTGCGCGCTGGATTCAAGTTGTGACAGCAGCGGCATCAGGATGTTGTCCTCTACCTTCATCTGGTAATGGGTGACGTCGCGCGTTCCGACGCCGTAGAGGTTGCGCATGCGGACATCGAGCGCGTCGACGTCCAGGCTGCGCGCTATGTCGCCCATGATCGCCTCGATGATGAGCATTCCCTGCGGGCCGCCAAAGCCGCGGAACGCGGTATGGCTCTGGGTATTGGTCTTGCAGCGATACGAGGCGATCGCCACGTCCTGCAGGAAGTAGGCGTTATCGGCATGAAAAATCGCACGATCCGCCACCGGACCGCTGAGGTCGGCGCAAAAGCCGCAGTCCACGGCCATCGTGAGCTCGAGTCCGCACAGCAGGCCTTGATCGTCGAAGCCGACTTGGTAGCGGAATTCGAAGGGATGTCGCTTACCGGTGACCAGAAAGTCATCGTCACGGTCGAGTCGCAGCTTGACCGGGCGTCCGAACTTGTGCGCTGCCACCGCTGCCCAGACGGCGACATGGCCAGCCTGCGTTTCCTTGCCGCCAAAGCCGCCGCCCATGCGCCGGCACTCGACGCGCACCGCGTTGCCGGCAAGGCCCAGCGCGTGCGCGACCCAGTGCTGCACCTCGCCGGGGTGCTGGGTGCTGGCATGGATCAGCCACTGGCCCTGTTCCTGCGGCAGCGCCAATGCAACCTGACCCTCGAGGTAAAAATGCTCCTGGCCGCCGACCGAGAGCGTGCCGCCGAGCTTGTGCGACGCGCCGCTGATCGCCAGTGCCGCATCACCACGGCGCACGAAGACCGGCGCCAGCACATAGCTTTTGGCTGCCAGTGCCGCCTCGACGCCGAGGATCGCCGGCAGCGCCTCGATCTTCAATTGCACCCGGCGCGCGGCACGGCGCGCCTGCATCACGCTGTCGGCGACGATCAGCCCCACGACCTGGCCGACATACTCGACCCGGTCGATGGCGAAAACCGGCTCGTCGCCCGCAAAAGATGCCAGCATGCGGGAGCCGGGAATATCGTGTGACAGCACCAGGCCGCGCACGCCGGGCATCGCCAGCGCCGCATCGGCGTCGACCGCGGTCAGCCGGCCATGCGCTACGCCCGACAGGATGGGCGCGGCAAACAGGGTGCCGCGCGGTTCGGCGATATCGTCGACATAGGTGGCGGCACCGGCCACCTGCGCGCGAGCGCTTTCGTGCGCCACCGGCCTGCCCGCCGCCTTGCGGTCGCGCAGCTCTTCGTTGAGCCCGGTCGCAGCCTTCATGGCGCATCTCCGGCCAGGTTGAAGGATTCCAGATTGATGTTCTCCACACCCTGGCTCTCGAGCCAGTAGCGCTGCAGCAGGTTGCCCAGCACCTGGCGGCGGTAGGTGGCGCTGGCACGCATGTCCGAGATCGGGGTGAACTCGGCGCGCAGCACGCGCATGGCTTCGTGCGCGGCTGGCTGCGTCCAAGCCTGAGCCTGCAGCGCGGCCTCGGTCTTGCGGGCGCGTACCGGCGTGGTCGCGACGCCGCCAACGCCGATCGACGCGTGCAGCACCTGGCCGTCGACGATGCGCATGCAAAGCGCCAGGCAGACGGCCGAAATGTCGTCGTCAAAACGTCTGGAAACCTTGTACACCCGGCACTGCTCACCGGAGACCGGCAGCGCCACCTTGATCCAGCCCAGCACTTCGTCGGCAGCGATCCGGTTCTTGCGGTATCCGGTGTAGAGATCTTCGAGGGCCATCTCGCGGTGGCCGCGCGACGATAGCAGCACCACGCTGGCCCCCAGGGCGATCAGCAGCGGCATTGAGTCACCGATCGGCGAGCCATTGGCGACATTGCCGCCCATCGTTCCTGCATGGCGCACCGGAAGTCCTGCAAAGCGCTTGCCAAATTGGCGCAATTGCGGCCGGTCCTGAACCAGCGCGCAAAAAGCATCTTCGAGGGACACCGCAGCGCCTATCGCTATATGGTGCGGGTAGCGCTCGACGCTGCGCAGCTCGGCGACTCGGCTGAGGTCGAGCACGCTGCTGAACTGCTGATGGCCCTTGGTCAGCCAAAGGCCCGCATCGGTGCAGCCGGCGACGATCTGCGACTGCGGATGGCGCGCGCGTGCCTGCAGCAGCGCCGCCAGGGTTCGCGGCGCCATGTAGGCCGGCGCAGGCACTGCTGCGCCGTTTGCGCTCCGGGGTTCGCCCTCGCACGGGGGCTCTGCCGGCTCAAGCTGGCCGAGTTGCTCGCGCAATCGGGACGCGTCGACGCGCACCGCAGGCAGACGGGCCATCTCCTGCGCCGCCTGCAGGATAGGCTGGTAGCCGGTGCAGCGGCAGAGATTGCCCGACAGCGCCTCCTGGGCCAGTGCGCGGGTGATCGGCGCGCCGGTCTGGCTGCAACTCTGATACAACCCGAACAGGCTCATCACGAAGCCCGGCGTGCAGAAACCGCACTGCGAGCCATGGCATTGCAGCATCGCCTGCTGCGCCGGGTGCAGACTGCCGTCGGCGCCTGCCAGGTCCTCCACCGTCCAGAGCGCCATGGCGTCGATCGCATGCGCGAGTCGGATGCAGCTGTTGACCGCGCGATAGCGGATCTGTCCGCCCTGCACCTCGCCGAGCACGACCGTGCAGGCGCCGCAGTCGCCCCCAGCGCAGCCCTCCTTGGTTCCGGTGCAGTGCAGGTCTTCGCGCAGCAGTTCGAGCAGTGTTCGGCTTGCTGGCACATTGTCCAGTTTGACAACTTCTCCGCGCCGGATGAAGCGGATGCTTGGGGCTTGCATGGATATGGTCCTTAGTCGTCAGGTGAAAGCCGACGGTCGCGCCAGACACGCTAGCATATGCTGCATGCGCATCCCCAGGCTGCAACTTGCCGGAATTACCAAGCACTATCCGGGTGTGGTGGCCAACGACCAGGTCGCGCTGACCGTGATGCCCGGCGAAATCCACGCGGTCCTGGGAGAAAACGGCGCTGGCAAGTCGACGCTGATGAAGATCATCTACGGCGCGGTCAAGCCCGACGCGGGAAGCCTTTCTTTCGATGGCAAGGCGGTTGTGATCCGCAACCCGCAGGAGGCCCGCGCGATCGGCATCAGCATGGTGTTTCAGCATTTCAACCTGTTCGACACCATTACCGTGGCCGAAAATGTTTGGCTCGGCTTGTCCGGGGCCCTGAGTCTGGCTGAGGTGACGCGCAGCATCGTCGACAAGGCGCAGGAGTATGGCCTCGACATCGACCCGGCGCGCCCGGTCCACACGCTGGGGGTGGGGGAGATGCAGCGCGTGGAAATCATCCGCGCACTGCTGACCGAGCCCCGGCTGCTGATCCTCGATGAACCGACCTCGGTGCTGACGCCGCAGGCGGTGGACAAGCTTTTCGTCGTTCTGCGACAACTCGCACAACGCGGCTGCAGCATTTTGTACATCAGCCACAAGTTGCACGAAATCCGCGCGCTTTGCAGCGCCTGCACCGTCCTGCGGGCGGGGCGCGTCAGCGGCATCTGCAATCCCGCTACCGAGTCCAACGCCTCGCTGTCGCGGCTGATGATCGGCGCCGAGCCAGCGCCGCTGGCGCGTCGCCAGCGCGTGCCGGGCCTGCCGGTTCTGCGTGTGCAGGGTCTGGCGCTGCACCGGGAGGAGCAATTTGGCGTCGACTTGCAGGCCATATCGATGGAGTTGTGCGCCGGCGAGGTGCTTGGCATCGCCGGCGTGTCGGGCAACGGCCAGAAAGAGTTGCTGCGCGCGCTGTCGGGAGAGGATTGCCGCGCGAGCGCAGGCTCGGTGTGGATGGGCGAGGTCGATATATCGGCACTGGCCCCGGGGGCCCGGCGAAGGCTGGGCCTGCACTTTGTGCCGGAAGACCGACTCGGTCGCGGCGCCGTTCCGGGCATGGGCCTTGCACACAACCTGCTGCTGACACGCAATGAGTCCCTGTCCGGGCGGATTGGCTGGATCCGGTTGGCCGCGCTCAGGAACCAGGCGGCGGGCATCATCCGCCGTTTTGGTGTCAAGGCCGGTGGCCCCGACGCTGCAGCGCGATCGCTGTCGGGTGGCAACCTGCAAAAGTTCATTGTTGGGCGCGAGATCGACGCCAACCCCCGACTACTGATCGTGGCGCAGCCGACCTGGGGCGTGGACGTCGGTGCCGCGGCGCGGATCCGCGGCGAAATCCTGGCGCTGCGCGACCAGGGCTGTGCGGTGCTGGTGGTGAGCGAGGAGCTGGACGAGCTCTTTGAGATCTGCGACCGGCTGCAGGTGATCGCCAAGGGCCGGCTGTCGCCGTCGCTGGCCACGGCGCAAGCGAGCACTGCGCAGATCGGCGAATGGATGAGCGGACTATGGGAGCAGCATGCCACGGCTTGAGGCTAGACCGCAGCCATCGCGGTTCTGGTCCTACGGGTCGCCGCTGCTCGCGCTGGCGATGACGGTCGCCATCGGCGTTGTTCTGTTTATGGCGCTCGGCAAGGATCCGCTGCGCGGGCTCGAGATGTTTTTCTGGCAGCCGATCCGCACCGGCTATGCCGTCGGCGAACTGCTGGTCAAGGCGACGCCGCTGCTGATCATCGCGCTGGGCCTAGCGATGTGCTTTCGCTCCAACGTTTGGAATATCGGTGCCGAGGGACAGTACATCATGGGCGCAATTTTTGCCGCCGGCGTGGCCCTGCTGGCCGACGCATCCACCGGCGCCTGGATCGTGGTTCCGGTTCTTCTGGCTGGAGTGCTCGGCGGGGTGGTGTGGGCTTCGCTGACGGCGTTGTTGCGTGACCGCTTTAACGCCAACGAAATTCTGGTCAGCCTGATGCTGGTCTATGTGGCGGTGCAAGTTCTGGGCTATCTGGTCAGCGGACCGCTGAAGGATCCGCAGGGGTTCAACTTCCCGCAGAGCCGCAGCTTTGACGCCGCGGCGCGGGTTCCGCGCCTGTTCGAGGGCTCGCGTGTGAATATTGGCACCTTGTTGGCGCTGGTTGGCGTTGGCGCGCTGTGGGTGTTCCTGTTCAGGACCCGCGCCGGCTTCGCACAGCAGGTCGGCGGTCTGGCGCCGGCCGCGGCGCGCTACGCCGGCTTTTCCTCGCGCCGGGCGCTTTGGACCGCGCTGCTGGTGTCCGGGGCTGCCGCCGGACTGGCAGGAGCGCTGGAGGTGGCAGGGCCGATCGGGCAGCTGACGCCCTATGTTCCGGCCGGCTACGGTTTTGCCGCGATCATCGTCGCCTATGTGGGGCGTTTGCACCCGGTGGGAATGGTCTTCTCGGCGATCCTGATGAGCATGTTCTACATCGGCGGCGAGATGGCGCAGTCGCGTCTGGGC
>Ga0114974_10003397_pt1 | contig 11985 bp, 15 predicted proteins | sample S_130206_EF_Meta_FD_87318 | JGI IMG/M metagenome (GOLD analysis project Ga0114974, IMG submission 87318) | Freshwater microbial communities from Lake Simoncouche, Canada to study carbon cycling - S_130206_EF_MetaG | ecosystem: Environmental > Aquatic > Freshwater > Lake | place: Lake...
CCTAAAAAAAGCTCCGGTGGTATATTTCCTGGAATGTTTTTGATTCTCACTCATAACGTCCTTACAAAACTATAGTAAAACTCTATAGAAGTAGCAAGAAAGGGGTAACATGGCAACCCGTCGAGTCGATAAAGATTCTATAAAGCCTCGTCGGTCGGCAACAACTCCTGAAGCTCGAGAAAACCAATTGGTTGCAGCCGCTGTAGACTTGGCAGAACAACAAATCTTAGCGGGAACAGCATCGTCTCAAGTAATTACACACTATTTGAAACTTGGTTCGTCTCGCGAGAAACTAGAACAAGAACGTTTGGAAAAAGAAAACGAACTCTTGGATGCAAGGCGTGAAGCACTAGCTGCTCAAGGTAGAATTGAAGAACTTTATGGTGAAGCACTTAACGCAATGCGTTTGTACTCAGGACAAGTTACAACTAATGACGATCCTTATGATGATTAAAACATATTCTGAATTAGTACGACATGACACTTTTTTAGATAGGTTTAATTACCTAAGTCTTCGCGGGCATGTAGGGAGAGAAACCTTTGGGTTTGATAGGTGGATTAATCAAGCTTTTTATAAATCTAGGGAATGGAAACAAGCACGTCAATATGTGATTGCTAGAGACTTGGGGTGTGACTTAGGGGTTGACGGATACGATATTCATTCGCAATTGTTAGTTCATCACATGAATCCTTTAAGTCCAAGCGACATTGATGATGCTTCGTTAGACATACTAGACCCAAACTTCTTAATAACAACAACGCACAGAACACATAACGCAATTCATTATGGTGACTCAACGTTGTTAACACAACCTTTTGAACCACGGACTCGTGGGGATACAGCTTTATGGTAAAAGGAGATAACATGTTTGGAAGGTTACCAGCTCCAGCGCGACACTTGTTGCTTTTGATTTTAGCGGCAAGTTTAACTGGTTTACTAAAAACTTTGCCGTCACTTGATATTCCAGTTGATGTGATTCCGTTTGTGACTGGTTTTATTGCCGTTATTTTAGCATGGGTGACGCCGCTTGTCCAATCTTATGGCCTTGGCGTCGTGCCAGAAATTGCGGATGCAACTTCGTTGGACGATCTTGTCCAAGCGACAGACAATTCATCGCAACCAGAAGACGGTCCGCAAAGGATCTCACAAGATCCCGATGATGTGATTGAGTCTACAAATGAAACTGAGGTAGTTTAAGATGACAACATCCGAAGATGTCTTACGCGTAGCGCGAACCCAAATTGGTTATAAAGAAAAAGCCAACAACAATAATAAGTATGGCGCTTGGTATGGTCTAAACAATAAACCATGGTGCGCTATGTTTGTGTCTTGGGTTGCAAACGAAGCAAAAGCTACGACGATCATCCCTAAGCATGCGTACACTCCAGCCGGAGCTGCGTGGTTTAAATCAAAAAAGCAATGGCACACGTCGCCTCGTGTTGGAGACATTGTATATTTCAATTTTCCAAACGATGATGTAGATCGAATCAGCCACGTTGGTATTGTTGAGGCTGTGATGAAAGACGGCTCAATTGTAACCATTGAGGGCAATACAAACAAAGCTGGGTCACGTGTTGGCGGAGGCGTTTGGCGTAAAATTCGTAAAACTGGGGTAGTTGGCTATGGTCGACCAAACTATAAAGTAGTCAAGCCAGTCGTTGCCAAGCCCAAGCTAAAACCTGTTAAGAAAACTAATGACGTTATTGCAAATGAAGTGATTCACGGTCTGTGGGGAATTGGCACAGTACGTAAGAATCGATTGAAAAAAGCGGGTTACGATCCAGCAGTTATTCAAAAACTTGTTAACAAAAAAATTAAATAAATTCAAGGAGGTGAGACCATGACAGAGAGTATACTTAACAGTACCAAAAAAATTCTAGGTATTGACTCTAGTTATACGGCGTTTGACGAAGATATTATCATGCATATCAACTCTACGTTTGCAACATTAAATCAATTAGGAGTTGGACCCGTCAACGGGTTTATGATTAGCAATTCTACACCAGTTTGGAATGATATTCTAAACTCGGACCTTCGTTTAAACTCGGTAAAATCTTATGTTTATTTGAGAGTCCGCCTTCTATTTGATCCACCATCAACATCGTATGCTATGTCTGCAATTCAAGATCAAATCACAGAACTTGGCTGGAGGATTAGCACTTACAGAGAGGAGGAGGGATGGACAGCCCCGACTCAGGAGGAAGAGAGCTAGGAAAACTTGCAACCGAAAACGTTCTCGAACATTTTGGTACTAGAGGTATGCGTTGGGGAGTTCGTAAAGACACAGGCGGTGGCGGAGGCGGAGGAAGTCATAAAACCGGAGGTAATTCTGCTCATGGAACTACAAGCGTGGTTGTAACTAATCATACACCAAAAGTTGGTAGTGTAACACTAGATGCCACTAGACAACAGGCTTATATTATCAGTGCCAAAAAAGCAACTTCGGCTCAAAAAAGCAACATCAGTAAAGCCATTAAACGTGAGCTCAGTTCTTACGAACAGGCGTGGGAAATTAGAACACAAAATGAAGCGCAAGCAAGAAAACAATACGAAGAAACTGGTACTGCTGACGTATTTAAAGTTCGAGGTCTTAAACACGATGATATTCTTGAGCACGTTGGCATTCGCGGTATGCGTTGGGGCGTTAGACGAGATAATCCGTCTGGCGGTGGAGGAGGACGTGATTCAGTCACCGCAAAAATTAAACCAGGTAAAGGTATTGTTAAAATTAAGGGTGGAGGAGGAAGACTCCCAAGCGAAGACGCGTTAAATGCTGCATCTTACAAACAAAGAGCTGCAAAAAGTACTGTATCCTCACTTGATAATAAAGAATTGCAATCTTTAGTTACAAGATTAAATTTAGAACAACAATACAATAAGCTTACAGTAGAAGTAAAAACTAAAAGTGCTGGGCGAAAAGCAATTGATGCAATTCTTTTAAACGAAGGTAAGTCTCTACTCATTAAGGGTAAAGCCGGACCAATTGCTGGCCTAGTAAGTGGCGGTCTTAAAGCAACAGGTAAACATCGAGGTACGCAAACGGTTGGCAAATTAGCCGTTAAGTCTATAATGGCAGCAGGAACAGGTAAACATCGTCTTGCCTAAACAGAAACGAGGTGCATAATGGGATTATCAAATACAGCTACTCCAATATATTATGCACAATTCAGAGACTCTGTGTTAAGAGGCGACATACCAGTAAACCGAGAAATTGCACAAGAGATGAATAGAATTGATGCTTTAATTGCAAACCCAAACATGTATTACGACGATGAGGCTGTCAATGGTTTTATCCTATATTGTGAAAACGAATTAACGTTGACAGACGGAAGCGATTTGCATTTATTAGATACGTTTAAATTATGGTCTGAGCAAATTTTTGGGTGGTATTACTTTATTGAGCGTAGTGTTTATGAGCCTTCGGCAGATAATCACGGCGGAAAGTATGTTAAGAAGACAATTAAAAAGCGATTGATTACAAAACAATATTTGATTGTTGCTCGAGGCGCAGCTAAGTCTATGTATGCAGAATGCATTCAAGCATATTTTTTAAATGTTGATACTGCAACAACGCATCAAATCACAACTGCTCCAACAATGAAACAAGCTGAGGAAGTCATGGCTCCGTTTCGCACCGCTATCACGCGCGCGCGAGGACCTCTATTTAAATTTTTAACTGAAGGTTCAATGCAAAACACAACTGGTTCTAGATCTATGCGTATTAAATTAGCATCAACTAAAAAGGGAATTGAGAACTTTTTAACTGGTTCGATGCTTGAGATCCGCCCAATGGCTATTAATAAACTACAAGGCCTTCGACCAAAAGTATCTACAATTGACGAATGGCTATCTGGCGACTTAAGAGAAGACGTTGTTGGCGCAATTGAGCAAGGAGCGTCAAAATTAGATGACTATTTGATCGTAGCAATTAGTTCAGAAGGAACTGTTCGTAACGGCTCAGGTGATACTATTAAGATGGAGCTTAGTGATATTCTTAAAGGTGAATACTTTGCTCCGCATATTTCGATTTGGCACTATAAGCTTGATTCATTAGAAGAAGTTGCAGATCCAGCAATGTGGCAAAAAGCTAATCCAAATTTAGGCATTACCGTTAGTTATGAAACTTATCAACTAGACGTCGAGAGGGCTGAGAAAGCTCCAGCAGCAAGGAATGATATTCTTGCTAAACGTTTTGGTATACCCATGGAAGGTTATACATATTTCTTTACCTACGAAGAAACTTTGCCGCACAAAAAGCGTGATTTCTGGCAAATGCCATGCGCTCTTGGAGCTGACCTTTCACAGGGAGATGACTTTTGTGCTTTTACATTTTTATTCCCGCTGGGTAATGGCTTTTATGGCGTTAAGACACGTAGTTATATTTCGTCTCTTACACAAATGAAACTACCAGGAGCTATGCGTTCCAAGTATGACGAGTTTACCAAAGAAGGTAGCTTACATGTACTAGAGGGATCTGTGCTTGACATGATGGAGGTCTATGAGGACCTCGATCAGTTCATTCAAGCTTCAGAATACGACGTAAGAGCTTTAGGCTTTGACCCATATAACGCAAAAGAATTTGTGGCTCGATGGGAAGCCGAGAATGGCCCGTTTGGTATTGAGAAAGTAATTCAAGGTGCAAAAACTGAGTCTGTACCTTTGGGCGAACTAAAAATTTTAAGTGAAGAACGAATGCTTTTATTCGATCAATCACTAATGTCTTTTGCCATGGGTAATGCCATTACTTTAGAAGACACAAATGGTAACAGAAAACTTTTAAAGAAAAGACAAGAAGAAAAGATCGACAATGTAGCTGCCCTGATGGACGCTTATATTGCTTTCAAAGCGCACAAAGAGGCGTTCGAATAACTTTACACAAGAAAGGATAATAATGGCAACCGTAACCGTATTAACAGCAGCTCGAATGCTTGCAATTGAGGCAGCGTCTGTTATTTCAGGTGCAATCTCAGGCGACAACTTAATTTTAACTAAGTACGACGGTACAACTGTCAATGCCGGCAACGTTCGTGGCCCAACCGGCGCAACTGGTGCTGCCGGAGCAACAGGCGCAACGGGCGCAACCGGCGCAACAGGTGCAGCTGGTCCATCTTACAGCGTTATAACAACAGCCGGCGATTTAATTGTTGGAACTGGCGCGAATGCTGTTGCGCGTTTACCAGCAGGAACAAGCACGCACGTATTGACGGCAAACGGAGCTGGCGTTGCGCCAACGTGGCAAGCTGCAGCCGGCGGGTCTGATGGAAAAGTTATTACACAAACCGGAGCATCGTCTGCCAACAACGCTAACGGAGCAAACAACGATTACATGGTTTTAGCTTATGACGGCGCCAGTGCTGGTCAAACTTATACCAAACTTATAGGACCAAAGGCTTCGGGCGCTTGGCCTAGTAATGGACAAATTGACACTGACGGTAATCAAATTTCTTTACCTTATCGATCTAAATCTATGGCCGCAAGCGATTTAATTCCAGGTTGGCAACTTAAATATTCAACTTTTACCACTGCCGCAACAGGAACGGTACCTACAGATCTAACTCGAGATGGAACTTTTGGAGGTGCATGGTATGCAGCAACAAGCGGATCTATGGCTTATCTTGGAAGAAACCGTTACGGTTCTGTTGCTCCTTTAGCATTTTTTTCAGCAATGATTCAAATAACAACGTTACCAGAAGCTACAAGATATTTTTATATTGGACAAATTGGTTCGAGTGGTACACCTTATGGATATTGTGCTCGTATTGATAGCTCTGGCAATGTTGTTCTTCGCATGGAAGATGCATTTTCTGGGTCTGTAACACTAGATAGTGGTATGACAATTGCCGCTAATGATTGGTTATTAGTTGAAAAATTTGGACTACGTATGTCAGTGTATAAAACTGCTGGCACAGCTAGGGAATGGCTTGGACCAGAAAATGCGACGGCCACAAACCGTCCACTTAATGGAAAACTTCCTACGCAACCGAGCGATGATTCATATGGTGGTTTATTCTCAGTACAATCGTTTGGTATTGCTACCGATAGCACATCTGTCCGTGTATCTAACCCAGTGTTTCAAGGATAATAATTATGACACAATCCGCACCAACCTTACCAGAAGGTATGCAACCTCCAACTACTGAGCAATTGACTGCTTATGCTCTTGCACGCGATGCACAAAACGCTTACATTGCTGCAAAAGAACAAGCAGAACTTGATCGTCTTGCTATTCTTAACGCACCACTTGCGCCATTACCTATTACTGGCTCAACCGTTTCCGATGTAAAATCTAGTGCCGAAGCTTCGATTGCCGATCTGGCTACACAAATGCAAGCAAAGCTTGACGCCATTAGCGGTGTATAACTACCTATCTCACCTATATAAGAAGGGAGGTCATTAATGGCTAAAATGCCAAATCGTTTACGTCATGCATGGAACGCATTCTTCGAACCGAACATGTTATATGCACCATCGACGTTTGATTATGGATCTTCATATAGCGCACGACCAGATCGAACTCGCTTAAGATTATCTAGTGAAAAATCAATTATTTCCTCAATCTATAACCGTTTAAGTGTTGATACTGCCGCTGCTGAAATGCGTCACGTTCGTCTTGACGATAACGAAAGGTATCTTGAAGATATCGATAGTGGTTTAAACCAATGTTTAACAATCGAGGCAAATATTGATCAAGCTGCTCGAGCTTTTAAACAAGACATTGCTTTAACATTGTTCGATAAAGGTGTTGCGGCAATTGTTCCAATAGACACTACAATTAATCCTAGTGAGTCGGCAAGCTTCGATATCAAAACACTTCGCGTAGGTGAGATTGTTGAATGGTATCCAAAACATATCAAAATTAGTCTTTACAATGAAGCTATTGGTAGACGCGAAGACATTGTTTTGGAAAAGAAATTTGTTGCGGTAGTCGAGAACCCTTTTTATTCAGTAATGAACGAACCAAACTCAACTTTGCAACGATTAATCAATAAACTAAACTTGCTTGATGCTGTCGACCAACAATCAAGTTCTGGCAAATTAGATTTAATTATTCAGTTGCCATATGTTATCAAATCTGAAGCTCGTCGCGACCAAGCAGAAAAAAGACGACAAGATATTGAAGCACAGTTAAAAGGTAGCCAATATGGCATTGCATATACAGACGGTACTGAGAAAATTACGCAATTAAATAGGCCCGCCGAAAACAATTTGCTGGCACAGGTTGAATACTTGACCACTATGCTATATGGACAACTTGGTTTAACAGCTGAAATTATGAATGGAACGGCCGATGAGATAACAATGCTAAATTATCATGCTCGAACTATTGAACCAATTCTTTCATCAATTGCAGAAGCTATGCGTAGAACTTTTCTTACAAAAACTGCTCGTTCACAAAAACAATCTATTGTTTTCTTTAGAGATCCATTTAAGTTGGTCCCAATTAATAGTATTGCTGACATTGCTGATAAGTTTACGCGAAATGAAATCTTAACAGCCAATGAAGTAAGATCTCTTATTGGTTTTAAGCCATCTCCAGAACCAAAAGCTGAGCAACTTGTCAATAGTAACATGCCACAACAATCCACGGACAATCCACTTGCCGGTGCCCCAGGTGAAGACCCTGTCGACACTACTCTCAACGATGTTGGGAGTAAAATCGACAATCTCCTTGCTGATTTAGGAGTTGATCCAAATGCTCCAGCCTGATCCGAGCAACAAACTTCTGCACGAGTACGACCCAGTAGCCGCTAGGGAGTACTACCTCCGTACAAGGGAACTCAAAGGCCGAAAGAAGGGCCTAGCCAAGCAAGTGTCAGACAGAACGCCTAGCAGTAAGCCTGCCGGACAGACGGCAACGCTTGGCATTAAGCCTGCCGGACCGACGGCCACGTCAAAAGCCGTTGCCAAGAGTGCCCAGGTAAGGAAGGTTAGGGCTGAAAAGGTTCGAGTGCTTCACGCTAAGTTTGAGCGCTTGAAAAAGATCATGGAGAACCTCCGAAAGGAGTTAAGGGATGCAGAAAGCAAGTCCCCCGAAAAGTCTTCCTTAGCCAAGTCTGGAGATTCAAAGAAGGCCGCACCTGATAAGCCACAAACGGCGGAACAGAAGCGGAAGGCCAAGGTAGCTTACGAAAAACTTAAGAAAAAAGAGGCCGTTCCTGCTAATGATGTCCAGGTACTTCGTGAAAAGATCGCAAAGATCGAAAAAACAATCCAAGAAATTCGAGCCGATCTTGAAGCGGCAAAGCAAAAGCAGACCAAGAAGGCGGCACCGAGCCGTTAACCACTAACTGAAAGGAGACTGTCAAAATGGAAGCTGATTTTAGTGGCTATGCCACCAAAGCAGGTCTCAAGTGCTCTGACGGTCGGACGATTATGCCCGATGCGTTTAAGCATATGGACGGACTAACTGTACCACTCGTATGGCAACACAGCCACAATGAACCAACTAACGTTCTTGGCCATGCTGTACTTGAAGCACGTAATGATGGCGTTTATGCGCATGGCTTTTTTAATTCTACGCCAACGGCAGAGAATGCAAAAGCTCTCGTGGAACATAACGACATTGTTTCTTTGTCAATCTATGCAAACCAACTTGTTGAGAAGAGCAAGAATGTGCTTCACGGAGTGATTCGCGAAGTTAGTCTTGTGTTGTCTGGAGCAAATCCAGGAGCCCTTATTGACAATGTAAGTATTCGTCACTCAGATGGAGACATTGAAGATCTTGAAGACGAAGCAATCATTTACACCGGTTTAAAGCTATTGCACGCCGACAGCACTACAACGTCAAATGAACCAGCAGGCCTAACCATTCAAGAGATTTATGACGGGTTCACTGACGAACAAAAAAACGTTGTCGATTTTATTGTTGGAGCAGCCGTAGAAGCAAGTGGTAATACAATGCAACAATCAGGTCTTGAGACAGATGAAATTACTGAGATTTATGAAGCAGCATCTGAAGAAATTGTTACAGAAACCCCCGCAAACGAGGATGAGTCTACCGAGAACGATTCCTTGCCAGTAGCACCTACAGAGAACGTTACAGAAGACGTTCTTGAACATCAGAAAGGTACACAGATGAGCCACAATGTTTTCGAGCAGGCTGGAAGCTCCTCACCGCAGGACCGTCCAAGTTTGACTCACGCGCAACTCTCTACAATTGTTGAAGATGCGCAAAAGCTTGGATCTTTTAAGGAATCGTTTCTTGCTCACGCCGTAGAGTATGGCATCGAGAACATCGATTACCTTTTCCCAGATGCAAAGACCATCGACGGATCTCCGGAGTGGGTTGCACGAAGGATGGAATGGGTCAGTGTTGTTATTAACGGCGCTAAGAAGAACCCATTCTCACGTATCAAGACCATGTCTGCTGACATCACGCTTGATACTGCACGTGCAAAGGGATATGTTAAGGGAAGCCTGAAGAAGGACGAATGGTTTGCTTTGTCGAAGCGAGTCACGACTCCGACGACCATCTACAAGAAGCAGAAGTTAGACCGTGACGACATTGTCGACATTACCGACCTTGACGTTGTTGCTTGGTTGAAGGCCGAAATGCGAATTATGCTTGACGAGGAACTTGCTCGTGCTGCATTGATTGGTGACGGCCGTGAGATTGACGATGAGGACAAGGTAAACGAGACCAACATTCGTCCAATTGCATTTGATGATGATTTCTACACGCACAAGGTAACCGTTGCAAACAACGTCGTTGGCGATGGAATTGTTGACGCAATTGTAAACGCTCGTCCCGCATACCGCGGAATGGGTAACCCTACTATGTTTACGACTGAAGCTTTGCTTAACTCGTTGCTGTTGGTTAAGGACACCACTGGTCGTCGTATCTACCCAACTGTCACTGATTTGTCTGCTGCTTTGCGTGTGTCTAACATTGTTACAGTTCCAGTAATGGAAGGCGTCCAGACTAACACTGGAGACCTCCTTTGCGTGCTGGTTAACATGAGCGACTACACGTTTGGTGCCGACCGTGGCGGAAACATCTCAATGTTTGATGACTTTGACATCGATTACAACCAGTACAAGTACTTGATCGAGACCCGTGTTTCTGGTACTCTCACCAAGTTCAAGACCGCTATTGCGGTATCTCGTTCAACTGCTGGTAGCTTGGTCACACCAGGCGTCCCAACGTTTAATGTTAGCACTGGTGTCTTGACTATTCCGTCAACGGCTAACGTTGTCTACAAGAATGGTGTTACTGGAACGACCTTTACTGCTGGAGCACAAACTGCAATTGCTTCCGGCGCAACCGTCACTGTGGAAGCTACGCCAGCAACTGGCTACTACTTCCCACACAACTTTGACGCTGACTGGTCATTCACTCGCTCCTAATTAAGGAATATAATGGCGAAGTTTTATGGTAAGGTCGGTTATGGAGAAACTGTTGAATCTGCCCCTGGTGTATGGGAAGACACCATTGTTGAGTATTATTACTATGGAGACGTGGTAACAAATAGTCGTAAGTTGCAAGATTCAGAGTATTTAAATAGCGATCTTACAGTAGGTAATTCTATAAGTATTGTTGCTGATGCCTATGCAAATGAACACTTCTTTGCCATGCGTTATATTCAGTGGGCGGGGACTTTGTGGGTTGTTTCAGATATTGAAGTGCAAAGTCCCCGTCTACTCCTTCGTTTGGGAGGTGTTTATAATGGCCCCAGACCCGCGCCGTCTTGAGCTGCAAACTTTACTAGAATCTAAATTAACAACTGATAAAGTATATTTTCAGCCACCAAGTAATGTGCAAATGGAGTATCCTTGCATTGTTTATAATTTAGATAATTATAATACAAAGTATGCAAGCAACAAACTATATAATTACAAAAAACGTTATTCAGTTACAGTTATTGATCGCAATCCAGATAGTAATATACCCGAAAAAATTTTAGCGTTATCTTTATGCTCTTTTAATCGAGCGTTTATAAAAGACGGGTTAAATCATACAGTTTTTACACTTTTCTTCTAGAAAGGAAGAATTATGGCTAAGCTTTTATGGGACCAAACCTCAGAGCGCAAGTATGAAAACGGCATTGACCGTGGCGTTCTGTATATTCCAACTTCTGGCATTTATAGTGCTGGTTATGCTTGGAACGGTCTCACCACAGTTACTGAAAGTCCTTCCGGAGCCGAACAAACTCCGTTGTATGCAGATAACATTAAGTACTTGAACTTGACTTCCACCGAAGAGTTTGGTGGAACGATTGAGGCTTACACGTACCCTCAAGAATTTGAACAATGCGATGGTACGGCAACCGCGTCGACTGGTGTAACTATTGGACAACAAACTCGTAGTTCTTTTGGTTTGTCATACCGCACCAAAATTGGAAACGATCTTACGGATGACGCCGGTTACAAGTTGCACTTGGTTTACGGCGCAAAGGCTATGCCAAGCGAGAAGGCATATGCTACGATTAACGATTCTCCTGAGGCTTTGACTTTCAGTTGGGAATTCATGACGACTGCTATTGATGTTACTACTAATAATTACAAGCGAACCTCGTTGCTAACGATTGATTCTACCAAGGTCCAATCAGCCAACCTCACTACGCTTGAGGATGCCCTGTATGGTACTGCCGGTACAACCGCTCGTTTGCCGTTGCCAGACGAAGTCTTTACAATGTTTGCTGGCTCCCAAACGCTTGTTACTCCAACGGCACCAACATTTGTTAGTTCCACCGGAGTTATTACTATTCCGGCAGTTACCGGTGTTACTTACCGTCGCGCCGACACAAACGCGGTTGTTGTTGCAGGTGCTATGTCTGCAATTCCGTCGCTTAGTACACTTGTCATTCGGGCCACGCCATCTAGCGGTGCTTACAAGTTTACTGCTGGATCTGACGATGACTGGTCGTTCACTCGCACCACGTAATCTAAATAAGGAAGGAGGTCAGGGAATGCTCACACTAACAATTCTTGGTACAGAAGTTTTTAATAACGACACTCAAGAGTTTGATACGGTTGGCGACATA
>Ga0114974_10003400_pt1 | contig 11984 bp, 9 predicted proteins | sample S_130206_EF_Meta_FD_87318 | JGI IMG/M metagenome (GOLD analysis project Ga0114974, IMG submission 87318) | Freshwater microbial communities from Lake Simoncouche, Canada to study carbon cycling - S_130206_EF_MetaG | ecosystem: Environmental > Aquatic > Freshwater > Lake | place: Lake...
CCACCGGCGCGCCCAGCACCGACGAAGAAGTGCTGGAAAAACTGGCCGAAGACTACCCGCTGCCAGCCAAAATTCTGGAGCACCGGGGCCTGTCCAAGCTCAAAGGGACCTACACCGACAAACTGGCCCAGCTGGCGCACCCCCGCACAGGCCGGGTCCACACCCACTATGCGCAGGCGGTGGCGGTGACCGGACGACTGTCCAGTAACGACCCTAACCTGCAAAACATCCCGGTGCGTACGGCAGAGGGCCGGCGCGTGCGCGAGGCCTTTGTCGCGCCGCCGGGCAGCCTGATCGCCAGCGCCGACTACAGCCAGATCGAGCTGCGCATCATGGCCCACCTGAGCGGCGACGCGGCGCTGGTGCTGGCCTTCCATGACGGCATGGACGTGCACCGCGCCACCGCGGCCGAGGTCTTTGGCGTCAGCACCGATCAGGTCACCAGTGAGCAGCGACGCTATGCCAAGGTCATTAACTTTGGCCTGATCTACGGCATGAGCGCCTACGGCCTGGCGCGCAGCCTGGGCATCGACAACACGGCGGCCAAGAACTACATCGAGCGCTACTTTGAGCGCTACCCCGGCGTGAAACGCTACATGGACGAGACCCGGCAGCAGGCCAAGGCGCAGGGCTACGTGGAAACCGTGTTCGGCCGCCGGCTCTACCTGCCCGAGATTAATTCACCCAATGGGCCACGCCGCAGCGGCGCCGAGCGCGCCGCCATCAACGCGCCCATGCAGGGCACGGCTGCCGATTTGATCAAGCTCAGCATGGTCAAAGTGCAACAGGTGCTGGACGCCGAGCAGCGCGCCACCAAAATGATCATGCAGGTGCACGACGAACTGGTGTTTGAAGTGCCCGAGACCGAGGTGGACTGGCTGCGCCACGAGGTGCCGCGCCTGATGGCCAGCGTGGCCCAACTGCGGGTGCCACTGTTGGCAGAGATCGGGGTTGGTCCAAACTGGGAGAAAGCACATTGAAGCCCGTTACACCTGAGGCAAGCGGCCGTATTCCGGGCCGCCGGTTGCTGCACTCACCGGGCCCGACGCCAGTGCCCGAAGAGGTGCTGTGGGCGATGAGCCGCCAGCCCATGGACCTGGGCGACCCGCGCGGCGACCAGATCATTGCCGCCTGTGAGGTGGGCTTGCGCAGGCTGCTGCAGACCGAGGCGGCCGAGGTGTTTCTTTACGCCTCCAACGGCCACGGGGTTTGGGAAGCGGTGGTGGAGAACCTGTTACCGATGGGCGGTACGGCCCTGGTTCCGGGCACAGGGCATTTTTCAGAGTCTTGGGCGGTCCAGACCGAGGCGCTGGGGCGTTGCGTGCTGCGCACCCCCTGGGCCGAAGGCCGGCCCATCGACCTCCATGCCTTGGCGCAGGCGCTGCGCCAGGACACTTTGCAGGAGATTCGTGCGGTGTTTGTGGTTCATACCGACACGTCCAGTGGCGTGAGCACCGATCTGGCGGCCCTGCGTGCTGCCATGGACGCCACGGGTCACCCGGCGCTTTTGGTGGTGGACGTGGTGGCTTCCTTGGGCGCAGCGCCTTTTGGCATGGACGCGCTGCGCGCCGATGTGGTGGTGGGCGCCTCACAAAAGGGGCTGATGTGCCCGCCCGGCATCGGCATTGTGGCTGTCAACGCTGCCGCAATGGCCCAGGCCCGAGCCAACCCGGCGCCCCGCTACTACTGGGACTGGGTGCGCCGCCTGAGCGACCGCTCTTACCACAAGTTTTGCGGCACAGCACCGCAAACCCTGGTGGCCGGGCTCGAGGCAGCGCTGGGTTTGCTGTTTCGGGAGGGGCTGGCGCAGGTGTTTGAGCGTCACCAGCAACTGACCCGGGCCGTGCACGCGGCGGTCGACGGCTGGCGCAGCGCTGGTGCGCTGGATTTTTTTGTGCCCGATCCGGCTGACCGTTCGGTATCGGTCACCACCGTGCTGCTGCCGGCCGGCACCGATGTCGACGCGCTCCGGCAGGTGGCACGCGAGCAGTTTCAGGTGGCCTTTGCTGGCGCGCTCGGGCCGCTGATGGGTCGCGCCTTTCGCATTGGTCATCTGGGTGACCAGAATCCGGCCTCGATGCTGGGTTGATTGGCCGGTATCGAGGGGGCATTGTTGGTTCAAGGTATCCCAATTGGCCGTGACGGGCTGGCCCGGGCGGTCGACGTGTTCCAGCCTGCTGCCAGATAACCCTGTGGCGTGAAAAATCGATCCCCCAGACTAGACTATCTGCGCGATGAACTTCGCCTCAGTACCATCCACCCCTAATCCGGAGACACCATTGTGAGCTACCACGACCTTCAAAATGACCTGAATTCCCTCTTGCCCGGCCAGTCTACGGCGGCTGGAGCCTCACGCCGTACCGCACTCAAAGCAGCGCTGGGTGTTGGCTATGCCGCCAGCGCCGGGTCCATCATGGCGCAGACCGCCGTGAAGACGAGTTCCGACGGGCTCACCACTGGCGAGATCAACTTTGAGGTGGCGGGATTCAAAGTGCCAGCTTTTTTTGCGGCGCCAGCAGGCAAGACCAACCTGCCGGTGGTGCTGGTGGTGCACGAGATTTTCGGCGTGCACGAGTACATTGCCGACACCTGCCGCCGCTTCGCGCAGGCCGGCTACCTGGCGGTAGCGCCCGAATTCTTTGCCCGCCAGGGCGACCCTGCCAAGTATGGCGAGATGGCCAAGCTGATGAGTGAGGTGGTCTCCAAGGTGCCGGATGCCCAGGTGCTGGCTGACCTGGATGGCGCCGTCAAATGGGCCAGCGCCAACGGTGGCGATGCCGCCCGGGTCGCCGTGACCGGGTTTTGCTGGGGCGGTCGTATCACCTGGTTGTACGCCGCTTCTGGCCCAGTGCGTGCTGCCACGGCCTGGTACGGTCGTCTGGTCGGCGCCCCAACTGATCTCTTGCCGAAAAATCCGATTGATCTGGCCACCTCGATGCGCGCGCCCGTGCTGGGCCTGTACGGTGAAAAAGATGGCGGCATCCCGCTTGACACTGTCGACAAAATGAAGGCGGCCCTGGCCACCGGCACCGCCGCCTCCAAGGCGGCGCAGTTTGTGATCTACCCGGACACCGGCCACGCCTTCCATGCCGACTACCGGCCCAGCTACCGGCAGGGGCCAGCCGATGACGGCTGGAAGCGCTGCCTGGCTTGGTTCAAAGCCAACGGCGTCGCCTGAGATGCTGCTCACTGCCATCCTGATCGGTACTCTGCTGGCCGGGATTGGCAGTGTTTGGTTGGCCGCAGTGCTGAGTTTTGGCGTGCTGGCGCGCTACACCCAGCACATGTTGAGCCTGTCCGCCGGCGCCCTGCTGGCCACTGCCTTCATGCACCTGTTGCCCGAGGCTTTCGAGAGCCAGGCGGGCGCGCAGGACCTGTTCATGACGCTGCTGGGCGGCTTGGTGTTCTTTTTTCTGCTCGACAAGGCCGAGCTTTGGCATCATGGCCATGAGCATCACCATCACAACCAACAGCAGGGCCGCGACGCTGGTCACAACTCGGGACATGACCACGGCCATGGTCATAGTCACGGTCATTCCCACGCGCCTGTCGCCGGCACCTGGGCGGTGCTGACCGGCGACAGCGTGCATTGCTTTGGTGATGGCGTGCTGATTGCCTCAGCCTTTGTGGCCGACCTGCGCCTGGGGGTCATCGCAGCCCTGGCGGTGCTGGCCCACGAGGTACCGCACCACATGGGCGACCTGATGGTGTTGCGTCAGAGCAGCAGCAACCGGCAGGCGGCCTTGCTCAAGGTGTCGCTGGCCGGCGCGGTGACCATGCTCGGTGGTCTGCTCGGTTACTGGCTGGTCGACCGATTGCATGACTACCTGCCGTACTTTCTGGTGGTGGCCAGCAGCAGCTTTGCTTACGTGGCGCTGGCCGACCTGATCCCGCAATTGCAAAAGCAGCTCAGTGCACGCCAGACTGTGGCCCAGATCATCTGGCTGTTTACCGGCATGGGACTGGTGACCTTGGTGAGTGGCCTGGCCCACGGTCACTGAGGCCGGCGCCTGGGCTGGCGCGGCGATTCAGCCCTGAGCCACCGGCCGGCTGGGGTCGCTGCACCACTCGCTCCAGCTGCCGGCGTACAAGCCAGCTCGGCCCAAGCCGGCGATTTCCATGGCGATGACATTCGGCACGGCGCTAACACCACTGCCGCAGTGGTGCACCACACTGGCCGGGTCACGGCCAGCCAGCAGTTGCTCGAACTCCTGGCGCAGAACGGTGGCTGATTTGAATTTGCCTTCACTGTCGAAATTGAGGCCAAAAGGTCGGTTCAGAGCACCTGGGATGTGGCCCGCCACCGGGTCCAGCGGCTCCATCTCGCCACGAAACCGTGGTGCGGCTCGCGCGTCAATGACGCACTGGCTGGCGCGGCCCAGTTGGGCTGCTATTGTTTTTGTAGCTATAAGTCCAGCAAGGGCGGGGGCTAGAGGGTATTTTGGCTTGGAAGTATGGGTTGGGTCCGGCGCCAGGCTGGCGTCGGCAGGCAGGCTGTCGATGGCGCCGCCCAGCGCTTGCCAGGCCTGCAGGCCACCGTCAAGCACCGCCACGGCCTCGTGCCCCATCCACTTCAGCATCCACCACAGGCGGCCGCAGTAATTGGCGCCCTGGCTGTCGTACACCACCGCCTGCATGCCTGGTGTCAAGCCGGTGCTGCCGACCCAGAGCGCAAATTGTTCTCGTGAGGGCAGGGGATGACGCCCGCCCGACGCGGCGTCAGGTGCGCCTTTGGTGGCGCTGAGGTGCCGCTCAAGATCGGCGCGGACTGCGCCTGCAATATGCGCTTGCCGGTACTGCTGGTCGCCAGCGCCGGGCTGCATCAGGTCGAAGCTGCAGTCAAACACTTGGCAGGCTTGCTGGCTGGCCAGCAGCGCCTGCAATTCAGTCGCGGAGATCAGGGTGGTGTGCATGGCAGGTCCTTCTGTGGGAGGGTCAATGTACTTCGGCCGGCGTCTGGACCAGGGCACGGGTGCGCAGCACGGTCGCGGCGATGCCGCTGGCCATGATCACCCCCATGCCGGCCCAGCCCAGAAGCGGAATCTGGTCGCCGAACAGCAGCAGCCCGAACAGGGCGCCGAGCACGATGCCGGTGTACTGCAGGTTGGCCACCAGCAGGGTGGAGCCGCGGCTGTAGGCGCGGGTCATGCACCATTGACCCAGCGAGGCCATGATGCCGATAGGCACCAGCCAGGCTGCCGCTTGCCAGGGTACCGATGACCACGGTGTGACGTCGGTGACGGCCATGCCGGCGAGGCCCGCGACCATAGAGCCGACCGAAAAATAAAATACGGTGCGTAACTCGGGTTCTCCGACCTTCCCCAGCCCTGAGACCTGCAGGTAGGCCAGCGCTGCACTCAGGCCAGATAGCAGCCCAATCACACCGGCAAACAGCTGGTTCTGTTCCAAAGTGGGCCGGAGCACCAAGACAACGCCGACGAAGCCCGCCAACACTGTGGCGAGCAGCGGGCCCTGACGCAAAGAGCGTCCATACAAAATGGCGCCGCCACAGAAAAAGGCGCCGATCCAGATACTGCTCATGTAGTTCAGCGTCATGGCGGTGGCCAGCGGCAAATGGGCGATGGCATAAAACCAGGCACCTAGCGACAGGGTGCCGATCAGGCTGCGCCAAGCATGCATGCCAGGCACAGTGGTTCGAAGCGACACCCCGCGAGCGCGCACCACGACGGCCATGAACAGCACGCTGACCGCGCCCCGGTAAAAAACCAGTTCGGAGATGCTGAAATTTGCGCCTGCAATTTTGACCCCCACGCCCATGGTGGCGAAGAAGAAAGCGGCCAACAGCACCCACAAGGCCTGCATCAGATTGACGCCGCCATCTGCCTGCGGTACCAGTCATGAAAATGTTGCATACCGTCTTCCATCGGGCTCTGGTAGGGCCCGACTTCGTTGTCCCCGCGCTGCAGAAGAGCGCGACGGCCGGCGTCCATGCGCTCGGCAATCTCGTCGTCTTCGAGGCAAGTCTCCATGTAGGCGGCCTGTTGCGCTTCGACGAATTCACGTTCGAAAGCGGCAATTTCTTCCGGGTAATAAAACTCAACCTGGTTCAGTGTTTTGTCGACGCCCATGGGGTGCAGGGTAGAGACGGTGAGAACATGGGGGTACCACTCCACCATGATGTGGGGGTAATAGGTGAGCCAGATCGCCCCCTGTTTCGGCGGCTGACCTCTCCGGTAAGCCTGCAGCGCGTCCTGCCAGCGCTGGTAAACCGGGCTGCCTGCGCGGCCACCGGGCCGGGCCAGGCCGACGGTCTGAACAGAATAATGTTCCTTGAACTCCCAGCGCAGGTCTTCGCAGCTGACAAAGCCACCCAGCCCGGGGTGGAAGGGCCCCACGTGGTAGTCCTCCAAGTAGACCTCGATAAAGGTTTTCCAGTTGTAGTTGCACTCGTGCAGTTCGACCCGGTCCAGAACAAAGCCCTCGAAGTCGAGCGCAGCGCGCGGCCCCATGTCTGCCAGATCGGCCGCGATGTCGCGCCCGTTGTCCTCAAACAGCAGGCCGTTCCAATCCCGCAGGGGGTAATTTTTCAGATTCAGGCAGGGATCGTGCGGAAAATGCGGTGCACCCAGCAGCGTGCCGGCTTGGGCGGCGGTGGCGCCGCTGTAGGTCCAGCGGTGCAGGGGGCACACGATGTTGCCGGCGGCCGATCCCGGCTGCGTGGTGTTCAGCGAACCGCGCCCCTGCAACATCAGGGCCTGGCGATGGCGACACACATTGGAGACGAGTTCAATGCCCGAAGGCACGCGCACCAGCGCGCGGCCGTGGCCTTCTTGCGCCAGCGTGGCGTAGTCACCCACTGAAGGCACGCTCAGGGCATGGCCGACATAACGCGGGCCGCGCTGGAACAGGAGTTTCTGCTCACGCTGGTAGAGCGCAGCATCGAAGTAGCTTGAAACTGGTAGTTGGCCGGTGGCCCGCTGCAGTTGAAGACTTAAATCAGACATGGGTGACCTGACCTAAAGACTCCCCACAGGGAGATGCGCCGTGGCGCGGTAACAATAAAACGGCCTGGGCCGGAACAAGAGCACGCATTGTACCTGCCGGGTAAGGTCCGCCATGGCAGCCGGGATGACGGCAGAAAAGGATCGTTATGGCATGGCCATGGACAATACTCGCCCAGTCGACAGAATTTGCACTTATGATGCACAAACCAGGCGAAGGCGGCTGATTCAGGCGCAGCGCTGGACATGATGTGTGTCCTATGGCTGTCAAGGATTTGTCCCTATGATCTCGCAATTTTTACGCCCTTGGGCACTGGCCTTTGCTCTGCTGGGCGCTGCTGCGGCTCCATCTACCGCGATGGCGCAACAGGCCAGTTATAGCTTTTCACCGGTCCCGCAATATGGCATCGGGCTGACGGCCAGTTACTGGAACCCCATTCTGGAGTATGTTTCCGCGAAAAGCGGCGTCAAGCTGAACCTGAAGATCAGCCGCACCTCGGCCGACACCACTGCCTTTGTGCTGGCGCGCGAGGTTGACTTTATCTTCAGCAACCACCTGTTCAGCCCCGAACGTGATGGCCTGGGCTGGAAAGTGTTTGGTCGGCGCCAGATGCCGCTGCTGTTTTCCCAGATCGTGGTGCCGGCGGACTCGCCCATCACCGCTTTGGTGCAGCTCTCAGGGCGGGAGGTGGCCTTTGCCGGCCCTGAAGCGTTTCTGATTTACAAGGTCAATTACGCTCACCTGCTGTCCAAGAACATTGATGTGAAGGTGGTGTTTTCTGGCAATGCCGACGCCGCTCTAGCCCAGCTCTTTAGCGGCAAGGTGGCGGCTGCAGGCGGTCAATCGCAGTTGCTGGAGGGCTATGCCCGGCGTGAAAACCGCAAGTTTCGGGTTTTGTGGAGTTCCGAGGGCTTTCAAGATCTGGCCCTGATGGCGTCAAGCAAAGTGCCGGACAAAGACCTAAAAGCGGTGGCCAACGCGTTTTTCGAGATGGCCAAAGACCCGCGCGGGCGAGAGATATTGCACCAAGGGTCCAAGGAGGTCGGGTTACCAATAGATGCCATTTTTGTGGCCGCCAGCGCCGCAGACTATGCGTCGTACCGCCGGTTTTTCCAGACCGCGCCCCAGTCCCTGCACTAGCCCGCCTTGCGCCGGCGCCCCATGACCCCCATTCTTCGCCTGCTGCCCAAGACGCTGGTTGCGCGGGTGTTTGGCTTGTACTTCTTGGTGCTGCTGCTGTTGCTGACGACCGGGCTTGGCTTGTTTTACCGCTACCAATTTGCCAAGCAGATTGACGGCCAGCGTGAGAGCAGCCGAATGATGCTGGAGGTGGCAGCGCTGACTGTGGCGGACAGTGCGGTCATTGGTGATTACGACACCATCAACCGAACATTACAGCGTATCGTTCACGCCAGCACATTGGAAAAGGCCGAGTTCATCGATGTCCGCGGTGGCAAGCTCACAGTGAGCCACGACCATAACCACGACCACGAGATTCCTGCGCCTGGATGGCTGATCCATCTCGTCGCGGAGCGCTTGGGTGATGCGAATGAGGTGATTCGCATCGGTGGCACCGACTACGGCGTGCTGCGCCTGAAGTTCGCCACGGACGCGATCGCTGCCGAGTTGTGGCAACTGATTCTTTTGTCGTTCGCGGTGGCGACGGGATTTTTGCTGATCGGCTCGGCCATGATCCAGGTGCCCCTGAGACGCTGGCTGGGCAACTTTGACAGGGTGCGTCTGCGCGAGTCCGATATCCTGTCCGGCGCCATCGCAGTCAACGCGCTGCTCGACCGCGATGCACCGGAGGAAATCCGCAGCACCTTTGACATTCTTAATCGGGCAGCCAACCGGCTCTCGGGCCAGCGCGCCGAAGCCAGTGTGACCTTGAGTGCCATCAACGATGGGGTGCTGTCCACCGACGCAGACTACAGGGTGCGCTACGCCAACCCCGCCGCGCTGCGCCTGCTGGGGCGTCATGACACATCGCTCGTCGGGCAGGATATCCGCGACCTCGTGCCGGCGGCCTTTTTTGTCGGTCAGACCCCGGAAGATTGGGCTGCACACCAGATTGGCCTGGCGCAGGCCGATGGCGTTCGGGTCATTTTGGAGACCAGCCTGTCGGCGCTGCCTGAGCTTGGCCAGGACCGGCCGGGCTTTGTGCTGACCTTCCGTGATGTGACCCAACAGCAAGCCTTGAACCATCGCCTGCGCGACGAGCTCGACACCCGTCAGCGAGCCCTGGAGTCACTGCGCCAGGTGCTCAGCACCTTCCAGGGCGCGGCACACACCGCAGCGGCGTCGCGGGACGATCTTGACGCACTGGTGAACCAGGTGCTGGCGTTGGTGCGGGAGCGCGAGCAGGGACGGCTGGAGCTGACCAACCAGAAATTCGCGCTCGATGAGCATGCCATCGTGAGCATCACCGACACCCAGGGCAACATCACCTACGCCAACGATCGGTTCTGCGCCATCAGCGGGTTCGCGCGGGAGGAACTGCTGGGCCTTAACCACCGGGTCATCAATGGCAGCTACCACCCGCCGGCGTTTTTCCAGCACTTGTGGCAGACCATTGAGCAGGGCCAGGTCTGGCGTGGCGACATCAAGAACCGACACAAGGACGGGAGCGAGTATTGGGTCAGCGCCACCATCGTGCCGCTGCTCGGGCCGTCCGGTCGGCCTGAGCAGTACATCGCCATTCGGACCGACATCACCCAGAGTAAGGCGATCGAAGCTCAGCTTGAAGAGCAGCTGCGTTTTGTCGAGGTGCTGCTGGAAGCGACACCGACCGCCCTGTACTTGAAAGACCGCAGCGGGCGCTTCATTCGCGTGAATCGGGCCTTTGAAGAGCTACTGGGGGTCGATCGATCGCAGTGGGTGGGCCGAAGTTCGGCTGAGTTGGGCGGCGATGATGTCCTGATGGTCGACCCGGAACGGGACCGGCAGCTGTTCGAGACCGGCGTGGCCCAGACCTTTGAGGCCAGCTTTATCCACCGTCCGACCGGCGAGACGCGTCAAGGCCTGTTTCGCAAGGCGCCAATCACCAATGCGTCGGGCGACGTCACTGGCTTGGTCGCCAATATTGTCGACATCACCGATCGCACCGAGATGGAGCTTGCGTTGCGCCGGGCCACCCGCCATGCCCAGGCCGCCAACAGCGCCAAAAGTGAGTTTCTGGCCAACATGAGCCATGAAATCAGAACGCCCATGAACGGCGTGATCGGTATGACCGACCTAGCCCTTGAAACTGATCTCGACGAGGTACAACGGGAGTACCTGGAGGTCGTCAAGACCTCGGCCCAGTCCTTGATGGTGATCTTGAACGACATCCTTGATTTCTCCAAGATTGAAGCTGGCCGGCTGGATATTGAATCGGTGGTCTTCAATTTGGCTGGACTGATGACCGATACCTTGAAGGCGCTGCGCCCGCGCGCGGCGCAAAAAGGCCTGTCATTGGAGCTTGAACTCGGCGCGGCATTGCCGCGGCAGGTGCGCTCCGACCCGGGCCGCCTGCGCCAGATCCTGACCAATCTGTGCGACAACGCGATCAAGTTCACAACCAAGGGACAGGTTGTGATCAGGCTCGATGGCTCTCCGGCCCGGGAGGGCGCCTGGACCCTGCACATGTCGGTGCAGGACAGTGGCATCGGCATTGACCCGGAAAAACAGCAGCGGATTTTTGAGGCCTTCAGCCAAGCGGACAGCTCAACCACACGGCGCTTTGGTGGCACCGGGCTGGGCCTGACCATCTGCAGCCGGCTGGCCAACCTGATGGGTGGGCGCATCTGGCTCGAAAGCCAGCCCGGCCAGGGCAGTACCTTCCACGTCGCCATTCAGGCGCAGGTGGTGGCTGGCTCGGACCGCTCTGCCGCAACACCCGAGGTTGGTGCCGAGGCCAGCCGCCCCCCCACGCGTAGCCTACGAGTGCTGTTGGCCGAGGACAACCCCGTCAATCAGCTGGTGGCGACCACCATGCTCAAGAAGTGGGGGCATACCGTGGTGACCGCCGAGAACGGCCAGCAGGCGCTCGACCTATTTGTTCAACACCCCTGGGACTTGGTGTTGATGGATGTCCAAATGCCGGTGATGGGCGGCCTGGAAGCCACTCAGCTGATTCGCAGCCAGGAACCGGCCGGGACCCACACGCCCATCATTGCCATGACCGCCAATGCCATGGCCTCAGACCGCCTGATCTGCCTCGAGGCTGGTATGGACGAGCACTTGGCCAAACCCTTCACCGCCGCCACGCTCAAGGCCTTACTGGAACGGTTTGGGGACCAAACTGCCGCATAACCGGACTGTGGGGCTTTGGTCAGCCCCTGGGCCTAGAATGATCGCCTGACTTTTTGTTTGATCTGTTTTGCCATGGCTAAAGCCCCCACCGTCCCGCCCCCTTTGCCTGCCAGCTACGAAGCAGCCCTGGCTGAGCTGGAGCAGTTATTGGCGCGGCTCGAGTCGGGTGAACTGCCCTTGGAGCAACTGTTGTCGGGCTACCAACGCGGCGCAAGCTTATTAAGCTTCTGCCGCGAACGCCTGGAGGCGGTCGAAGGCCAGATCAAGGTGCTGGACCAAGGCGCCCTCAAAACCTGGACGGCCGAATGAGCCTCCCCGCACTGTTCGACTTGGCGGGCTGGAGCGCTGCTCATCAGATCGTGGTGGAGCAGGCACTGGCGCGTTGGGTCAGCGTCCAGGGTGTTGCCACAGCCACTGCCACTGCCGGGCCGCCGGCTGCGCTGATAGAGTCCATGCGCTATGCGGTTCTGGATGGCGGCAAACGGCTGCGCCCTCTGCTGGTGCTGGCAGCTGCCGAGGCGGTCAGTGCCGGTCACCCTGCCCCGACGTCATCGGTCGCGGACGAGAGCGCCCTGCGTGCGGCCTGCGCGGTCGAACTGATCCACGCTTATTCCCTGGTGCACGACGACATGCCCTGCATGGACAACGATGTGCTGAGGCGCGGTAAGCCTACCGTGCATGTCAAGTTTGGTGAGGCTAGCGCGCTGCTTGCGGGTGACGCCTTGCAG
>Ga0114974_10003402_pt1 | contig 11977 bp, 7 predicted proteins | sample S_130206_EF_Meta_FD_87318 | JGI IMG/M metagenome (GOLD analysis project Ga0114974, IMG submission 87318) | Freshwater microbial communities from Lake Simoncouche, Canada to study carbon cycling - S_130206_EF_MetaG | ecosystem: Environmental > Aquatic > Freshwater > Lake | place: Lake...
AAACTGTTTGCTGTTAAAATATTACCGCCTAGTGTAATGGTTTTAATCCCATTATTCACACCGGTACCTCCAAAAGTTCCAGCTATGGCTTGTGTTAAATCAGCGCTACCATCAAACGGATTGCCGTATATATTTTTTGTAGCCGCTAACTTTGTGGATGTACTTGCATTGCCAATTAAACCTGCTGTGATATTTCCAGCAATAAAATTTCCACTAGCATCTCTTTTTACAATCGTACTTGCTGTGTTTGCATCCGTTGCGGCATTGGCTAATAGGGTTGCTGTATTAATTGTTGTTGAGCTTGATCCACCTACCGTATTCACTGTTGGCGATGTGGCAATCCCTCCCAAGTCTCCTGCTAATTGAACCTTACCTTTTACGGTGGTGGATGCATCTGGTGTAGCAGCACTCGTCGTTGACGTTACAAAAGCAGTTGTCGCTAATTGTGTATTGCTTGTTCCAGCAGCAGCCGTTGGTGCAGTAGGAACACCTGTTAAATTAACATCAACAATGGTTTTATTGGTCATTGTTTCTGTTCCTGCCAATGTAGCAATGGTACCTGTTGTTGGCAATGTAATATCCGTAATACCTGTACTTGTTAATGTCGTACTATAATTACCTGCAGTCGTGAAACTATTTGCAGTTAAAATATTACCACCTAACGTTATAGTTTTAATTCCATTATTCACACCTGTACCTCCATAAGTTCCAGCTATGGCTTGTGTTAAATCGGCACTGCCGTCAAAAGGATTACCATAAATATCTTTAGTCGCTGCTAACTTTGTAGTGGTACTAGCATTACCTGCTAAATTTCCAGTTACATTTCCTGTTAAACTAGCGGTAATATTTCCTGCAATAAAATTACCACTTGCATCTCTTTTTACAATCGTGCTTGCTGTATTTGCATCCGTTGCAGCATTGGCTAATAGGGTTGCTGTATTAATTGCTGAAGCAGTAGAACCTCCAACAGAACTCACCGTTGGTGATGCAGCAATACCAGCTAAATCACCAGCCAGTTGAATCTTACCTTTTGAAGTAGTAGTGGCATCTGGCGTAGCCGCTGTTATGGTAGCATCCACAAAATCTTTAACCGATTTTACAGTTGGATACTTTGTATTAGATGTTCCATCCGCACTTACATCGGTACTTTTATTGGATAAATTTTCTTTTAATCCAAAGCGAGTAATTAAGGTTGCGGTGTCAGCAATAAGAGATACAATTTTTGCATTGTTATCGATCATAGCAGCTCTATATACCGATAGCATATTTGTAGTATCCTCAATTTTTAAATAAGGCAATAAAAAAGCTGGCATATCTGAAAAACTTACCCTATTATTAATTGCAGTTGTATTTGCTGCAATATTGGTAGCATTAACGCCTATACTTAAAGTATTGCTATTGATATTTGTTGTATGAACATCTATTCTACTTCCCAAAGCTGCATCTACTGCACTTACAAAAGCGGTTGTTGCCAATTGTGTTGTATTTGTTCCAGAAGTCGCGGTTGGCGCGGTTGGAACACCCGTTAAATTAGGGCTGACAATTGTTTTATTAGTTAAAGTTTCTGTTCCTGCCAATGTAGCAATGGTACCTGTAGTTGGCAAAGTGATATCCGTAACACCAGTGCTCGTTAACGTGGTACTATAATTTCCAGCAGTTGTAAAACTATTTGCAGTTAAAATATTACCTCCAAGTGTGATTGTCTTATTTCCATTATTAATACCAGTTCCACCAAAGGTTCCCGCAATGGCTTGTGTTAAATCGGCACTGCCATCAAATGGATTGCCATAAATATTTTTTGTAGCTGCTAATTTTGTAGTCGTACTTGCATTACCTGCCAATGATGCTGTAATTACACCTGCCTCAAAATTGCCATTTGCATCTCTTAAGACAATTGTATTAGCAGTATTACTAGAAGTAGCTGCATTAATTGTGGAAGCTAGATTAGTAATACTTGTTGTATTGGATGCAATATTTGTTGTGTTCGTTGTAATTCTTGCAGACAAAGCATTTTCTGCATTGGTCGCTCTTGTAATTTCAGCAGCCAAACCGGCATTTGAACCTGAAATAGCATTGGAAATATCGCCTGCAACAGAATTTCCAAGTGCACTTATTCTTCCTGCAAGTGTTGTAGAATCAGCTTTAATTTTGGTATATACCAAAAGAGAGTCATTTGAAAGCTTCAAGACAGAAGCAAATCCCATTGTAATCCAGTTAGAATTATCTAAATTAATACTTGATAATTTATACAAAGAATCATTTGCTTGTACATAAACCAACATGCCATACTTTCTTCTTAATGTTGGAATATTATCACGATCTGTAATAGTTGGCATGGACATATAACCTCCTTTGCCTAAACTGTCTATGTGTGTAGGATATGACGCAACGCCGTTGGTGGTAATATTTCCCACTAACTTAATTTGTGCTTTACCAGCAACAGAAATCAAGAGCGATAATAATATGAGTTTAAATATTTTTTTCATCTTAATTACAGTTTATATTATCCACACTTGATGAGAAATTATTGTTAGATACATAAATAATATAGGTGCTACTATATCCTTGTGCATTTATAAATGTTCTTGTAATTTTTGTAAAGGCAGATAAACTTTCAAATCCCCCAACAGATAAAGAACTTAAATCTGCATAGCTAACTGGATAAGCGTAAAATATATATTTAGTTCCAGATGCAACATTGATAGAAAAACCAGCTTTACTTTTTGCGGTAGAAAATTCATTTAGGGCGGCAGCTATTTCAACATCTGTTGGTGAAGTGGAACTGGCTGTTCCCCAATATCTTTTTGATTTTGGACTAAACGTAATACCGGTGCTAGTTACTTGCCCAGCGTTAATTTGTCCGACATTATCATTCACACCTAAATTATTTTGCTTAACGGCACCTGTAGCATAAGATATTTGAACGGTATAGGTTTGAGGAGCAGTTAAATTAGAAATATTGTCTGAAGCTCCTCCAAGATTTACGCCATTCTTTTTGTAAGTGGTTGTGAGAATAGAACCACCGTCATTTTGTGTAAAGACATTGGATAGATTAATCCCAGAAATATTAGATCCAATTTCGTAATCGGTAGCAGTTGGTGAAGACCCAATGGTAACCGTAGGTAATACATAAGTTGGATGTACCACTTCCGTTATAATGTCGCTTAAGAATTCGTCTAATGTTTTTCCTCTAGAAGGTATCACATCACCACTTACATATTTTCCTAAATATTTTCCAGCGGCTATTCTCACCGTATAGTCCTGGGTGAATTTTCGAGCGTAATTCGCAAGCATCGTTGCGGAATCACTTATATTGATTTTCAATTTTATGCTATCAATTAATACGGTTGAATCTGTTCTTATCTTACTAGCTAGTGCAGTGGAGTCCGTTCTCATTTTACTAGCAAGTACCGTAGAATCTGTCACCAGTCTATTTATAATTAAAGTAGAATCGTTTGTAGATTTTAATTCGGCGACTCTTATTCTTGAAGCAAGTGTCGTAGAATCCCCTCTTAGCTTACTCGTCAGCGTTGTAGAATCTGCTCTTGACTTGCTTGCAAGTATCGCGGAATCTGTAACCAGTCTATTTACAATTAAACTAGAATCACTTGTGGATTTACTTTTTGCGCGTGATATTTCAGCAGCTAGATTATTGGTTAATGCATTTTCTGCTGCGGTGGCCCTTGCTATTTCTGCAGCGAGATTCGCAGTGGTATTTGCATTTAATGTGTTTATTCTATTGGAAAGTGAAGCGGTGTCTCTTGCAAACCTACTAGTAAGCATCGCGGCCGTGTCACTATATTTCATACCAGAAACAGATTGTAAATATGGAGCAATGATACCAGGTATTTGAGCTGAATCTAATTTAATATTAATTCTATTGGACAGTGAAATAGTATCTCTACCAATTCTTTTGGAAAGCATCGCTGAGGTATCAGAAAGATTTAATTTTTCACCTGCAGTGGCTCCGGCTGCAGCAGCTAAAGCACTCACCTTTTTTGAAACAAATAAAGTAGTTGCAATGGTACTATCTGCAGTGGCAGTATCCTGAGTAACTGTTACTGGACGACCCGTAATGACAGGAGAAATAATGGTTTTATTTGAAAGGGTTTCAGTCCCTGCAAGAGTAGCAAGGGTTCCCGATGTTGGAAAAATTACAGTACTCGCTGCTGTGGTTGTAATGGTTAAATCACCAATACCTTTTGTCATAATATTATTGGCAATGGTTATTGTTTTTCCATTATTATTTACTCCTGTTCCACCCTTAATACTTGGAACAATAGTTCCTATAGATAATGAAGAGTCCGCTACAGCAGCCCTTCCAGCCACAAAAGCATAGGGAACATTCCAAAATTGAGAAGTACCTAAGTCAACATACTCATTGGTTGGCGTCCAGTTTGGATCTGGCAAAGTAGGTGCAACAGCTAATTGCAAATTCATGTAAAAAATACCTGAAGACCAGTCTATGGCTAATAAATTAGTAGCACCAGAGGTTCTAGTACCCTTGCCAATTACAATGGTAAAAATTCCCTCCTCTGTAGAAGTTACTTGAAAACTTTCAGCGTAAACGGACGCCCCTGATGTACTTCCTTTAAGAATGGAAACCTTTGCATACACTTTTCTTGAAACCGCTGCATTTCCATTAGCGTCTCTTGCTACTGCTTGAAACAATATTCCATCTGGAATAATGGTTTGTGCAATTGAAGCAAAGGAGGAACAAATCCCAATAAATAAAAGTAATAACCTAATATATTTAAACATGTAAAATCAATTATTAATTCTTTAAAAATTTAAGTGTTGACAAAACGCTACTGGAACTTACTTGTACAAAATAGATGCCTGTAACTAAGGAAGCTAAATTCATTTTAAAACCCGATAAAAGTTGTTGTTGCGTTGATTCCGTTGCATAAACGGGTTGACCTGTATTATTGTAAACCATTACATCAAACTTAGTATCATTGGGTAAATTACCTGCGCATTTTATGACTGCGAAAGTGTTTACCGGATTAGGCGCTAATGCAAGCTGTACTTGAATTCTGTCAAAGTTTATTTTGACAGAACAGGTGGAGTAAAAATCACCTTTTTTGCTCACACTAAATTTTGAAATGCTATTGGTAACCTTAATGCAATTATTGCCATTTATTAAGACAGGGCTGCTATAAGTACTCGTTTTCATATTACCACCAATACTGCCCAGTGAATAACTTACCATTATTTGCGATTTCAAAGAAAAGCAAATACAAATGCATAATATGGTCAATTGAATTCTCATGTGTACTTTCTTTCTAAGATGTATTTACTCTCTTCCTTACGTTTTAAGATAGTTTCAGAAAAATCATCGTTTGAATTAAAACCCGCACTTTTAATAATGGACTCAACCGGCAATTCGGCATTTAAAGGATTAGTGAACTCCTCCCAAAAGTGTTTGAATTTATATTCACTACACAAAGTCTCAAAACTCTTCCCATAATGGGACAGGGTAATCTGGTTTACTTTTTCAATATTTATATTCAATATTTTTGCCATATTATCCAAGGAAGCAGACTTATGCAGAAAGTACTGATTCGCAAAAAAATGGTGGTCAAACAGATGCTTATATCGTGTTTCCTTATTCAAGAAATTACGTATGATGTATTGTTTAATATAAAGTCTAAAACTCATGTTACGGATGATATCTAATAACACTAAGATTGGCTAATATTTAGACTGTAGCAAATAGTAAAAGAAAAAGAAGAAATTTCTTAGAAAAAGAATATGAAGCAATGTTTTACAATTAATTACATATTTATTTATATTAAATATGTGTATGAAAAAAAGCTAAATAAAGACGTAATTTAACCATCATGAAAAAGTGAAAAAAAGGGTTATAAAATTCACCCTAAAATGAACCTATTTAGTAGCTACTGCATCCACAATATCGGAGGGATTTCCGCCGTGGAATTTCTTAAAAGGCTTGTATAAATGTTGCCTGGAGGAAAAACCTACTTCTTTTGCAAGGGCGTCAATTGTATAATTCAAGTACTTGGGATTATGGATAATATCAATAAAATAATCTACCCTATTTTTATTGACTAAATCATTAAAGGTCATGGAATACTTATAATAGACAAATTTGTATAAATCATTGGAACCAATCTTTAATATTTTAGCTAAATGGTCTAAAGAAGCTTCATTATTTGTGAAATACAATTTGGTATAAAATTCATTGATAAAGTCCAGTTCGCTTAATGAGAAAGCAGCTTCTTTATTAAAGTTATTCCCCAAAGATATTTTTAAGGCCGACCTATTTAAAAAAGCAGGTCGATAAAAAACCAAGAGTAGAATATACATATATATGTAAATACTAATTGAATTTCCAACCAATTCATTCGATTTAAAAATAGGGATTGGTAAATACAGAATTAGAATACTTAAACTTAATCCAAATATGTAGATGGTCCATATTTTAATTTTTTCAAAATAAATATTATTATGAGAAAATTTCAAAGTGATCATATATAAGAAATAAATCATCATCATAAAAAAACTACCAATTAATAGTACTCTAATAATTTTGAACAGTATAGGTACTTTTAATCCCTCGTCTCTAACAATTACAATGGTCTGGCCTCTTAATTGATTAACATAATCTGGATTAAAGTTAAAATTATAATATAAAGAAAATAGCGTGAACCCAATAAGTAAAAATGATAATGAATACACAAGTAATTTAAACTTAGGAAAATATAAAATAGAAAACATATTAAGAAAAGCACTCGCAACTAATGCTTTCGTAAGAATAATATAATAATAATAATTTGCAGGATGCAAATTTTGACTATATACAAATGATGCAAAGCCTATACAAATCACTAAGATTGTGAAATACATTTTAAGTAAAACTGGTCGCTTAAACTTAATTAATAAGTCAATGTATACTATTATAGAAAAAAAGAATACAGCAAAGTATAAAGATTTAATCAATTCCATTGTAGCGAAGGTATTTAAAAAATGATAATTACCTAATTAGAAATAATAAAAAAGTATTGATAAACACCTTTCGTACCTGTTATCTTAATCTGCAATTGCGCGGCGTTCAAGGTAACAATATCATAGCTACTCTTCGTTTTTATATTTGTTAAACTATTTGTAGTGATTATGTCTAATTTGTTAGACGAAGTCATTTCCCAAGTACCCGCATATCCATCAGAATCAAAATATGAACCTAGCCGATTAAAAGTCTTTGTATATTTTTTTTCAATCGTAGTAAGCTTTACAGCGGCACCCGAAATGATTAAGGAATCTAATTTCCAAACATGGGATGTATTCTGATAATTACCCGTGCCAGCTAATATGTTTTTCTGAAAATCACTATCCGTGATAATAGCTTCTTTAGCACAGGAGAAAAATAGTAATACGACAAGAACGGTAGTTAAATATTTAAATACTTTCATATATCAATTTTTTATTTAAATAATCTTCTTGAATAAAAAATACCAAAATTTATATATTTATCCGATGGGTTGGTTGGACTGGCCCGAACCTGACCCGGACTCACTGATCTTGAAGTTGGATTTGAAAAATAAACTGCCGCATCTCCATTCGTTGGCGACTTTGCTAATAATTTAGCCACATCTGGATAAGTATCTTGTCCTACATCGTCTAAATAATCAGATACGCTTTTGTGATAAGAGAAATGAATACCCACACTATTAAACCTGTTTAATTGATACTTTAATTTAACGTTTAAAAAATAACCAAATGACATGGTCGAATATACCTTTTTACCACTATCAATTAATTGCCCACCCGTACCTAATGGTTGTAATGGATATTCTTTCCCTAAATATTTTCCAGTAGGCGTAAAAGTGAATAAATCAAGTCCTACTCCTATAGATGGTCTAAACCTTCTTGCTTTGGTATATAATCTATTATCAACAAAATCATAATTTATAGAAGGAGAAATACTCATCATGGAAGTACTAAAGCTCATTCCTCTTGCTATTTGTTCATTATTACTTGCATTGTAATCCGAATTGGATAATTTAAACATGGCCAATGTTAACCCTGCACTTAGGTTTGAATAGATAGTATAATTAACGGTTAAGCCATTATACATATTCATTAGATTTTGGAAAACATTGGGACTACTTATCGTTCCTAAAAATATAGCACCTCCTGTAGCTAAACCCACTTCAAACTTGCTCTTCATTGGAGCTTCAATTTTTTGGAAAATGTTTTTAATAGAATCTACAGGGGAAGGTGGGCGTTTTAAACTATCCTCGGATTTTTTGTCTTTTACAAGCGCAGCTATTAAATTTCTTCTTCTCAGATCATTCAAGTAACTAATATACCCAACTTTAACATCAGGAACATAATTACCTCTAGTATCTGTAATATTAGCAAACGTAAAATATCCAATTTTTTTTGCCGTATTAGCTGTCTTTGTAATAGTTAATTTATAATCATTACCATTAGGCTGTTTGTCAAAAGTTAATAAAGTATCTGTCTTTTTTAATGTACTGTCGTCTTTGAAATAAATGTAGTTTAAAGTAGATTTTGTAAAATCCAACCCATTATTAGCACTAAACGTAAAACCCTTTAATGGTTCTTTGACAATGATGGTGTCAACAAGTTCCGTATCATCTAAATTAGATACCTTAAAAACGTGTGTTGGATTTACTCCATTGGGTTGATTCAAGAATGGTTCAAAATCAATCTTAGGTGCGTTGTAATTTAGCGTTTGATCATAAATAGATTTTTTGATCTTTTCAATAACACTACTACCAAGGTAATTCTTTTTTAGGGGGAAGGATTTATCCGTACCATAAATACCAAAATTAGCAGTATGCACTATGGTATCAGTGATGTTGTCAATTAAATAATTATATGCAAAACTGTTGCCCTCAATTTTAGCCGTAAATCTTGAAAAAACTTGATCTGATCTACCATAAATGATATTCGTAGAAATATTGTAATTTTTAAACCCATACACATTATTACTAACAAATGTATTATTAAGGATTTCAAAATTTAAGTGATCACTTTTTAAATCTTCAAAATATAATGATGCATTGTTTCCAGAAAAGAGGTTACTACTAATTTTAAAGTTTAAAAATGTAGAATCTAAGTTAAAATTAAAAGGAGTGTTTAATACCTGGATAACAGAAACCTTTCCGACATTATTAATAAAATTATTTTCAGAAATATTAACTGAATTTCTTTTCCAAGCAAAGTCAAAAAATAAGGGGAGTTGTAAGTTTCTAAATACTGCATTCTGTATATCTACATTACTTGAGTCTATATTTTTAATAATCAATCCCGCACCCTCAACTTTTGACTTCCCAAAAAACTCAATATTCTTATTTACTCCTTTTATAATCACAGCACCTTCACAAACTAATACACCAGGATCTAAAAATTCAATACGGGCTCCAGGTTCCACGAGCATCTCCCCTTTAACCGTTACCACGTCTTTTATTACATGCAAGCCGCTTGCAATTTTAAGTGTTGGGTAATTTCCACTAAGTGTATCCTGAGCAATAGCCTTTGAAACTAGACAAGTGATTAACACTAAAAATATAATACTCTTTTTCAACTTTAACATTAATCAATTATTTTATAAATAATAGGTGCAGCGGATCTGGTTGACCCATCCACTAAGGACATATTTACATTGTCAAATATTAATATATCGTTCTTTTTCAATGCACCTAACACTTTTTGAGTTGGCGATTGAAACAATTCTCCGTAATTACTAACCGACTCTTCTTCTTTACCATTATGAATACGTACTACTTTAAAGCTATTTATTCTTCCAGGGAAATAGTTTAAATTATTAATCTCCAACTTTGCTTCTAACATTTCAGCACTCAATAAATCTTTAACACTAATACTATAATTACCCATATTATCTCCTTTAACTTTCACAACCGGGTCAGGTATTGGATTTACACTAATCTTCTTCTCAAATAATACTTTCCTATCCCCTTTTCTTAAGTCATAAAAACGAAGCATATACTCGCCCGTTTTACCAAAAATGACTCTGTAATTTTTTTCTGATTTAACAATATTTACTTTGGGTGTAATATCTACATCAAAATCTCTTCCCAACATGAAATCAAAATCATTGAGCAAGGTATTATTAAGGCCTACAAAAATATTTTCGGTATGTAATGAATAGAGTATCTTTTTAAACAATTCGTCAAATACTTCGTCAGTGATATTAACTACTTTTTGTCCTGGTTGTATAATTTCCTCTTCCTTGTATTCTTTTACAGTAGATTTTAAAACATATAGCTTAGGATTAAACTGTGAGAAGTAGGTAGGCAAGTAACCAATTTCAGCCAAAGCCGCTTCCTGATATAATAACTGCGTCTTGGTAATTAATAATTTTATACGTTCCAACTGCATATAACTAATAGAAGTTGGCTTATGGTAAAATAAGTAATAAGCCCAATCCTCTTGTTTACCCTTGATGGTAGTTACTGATTTTTGTATTGGAATAATCGAATCTAATGATGATTGTAATTTAAATGGAGCAGCCTTTATATTTTTAGATAAATCAAATAGATCTGCTTCTAATAATTTAACCCCTTTATCTGATTTTAAAATTTCTTCAATTAAATTCCTACTATTAAACTGTTTAAAAATGGTGGTTTTATTTTTTACAAACTCATCATCCACGTGTTTTAAAACATTATTAATTACTGAATAGCTTTTAGTTAACCTAGTTCTAATTTTTAAATAGCTAGCTGCCTTTGGACTTCGATTGATCTGTTCTAAATTGTCTGCAATAATCTTATTACTAATGTCTACTTTTTTTAACTCCTCCTTTTCAATTGATTGGAGAGATTTAATAGTATAGATATTAGAATCCAATACCGATATCTTGATATTGATTACAGAGAAACAGATAAATACAATGTACAAAAGACTAATAATCTGGTATCTTTTGACGTCTACGTGACCTTCAGCCATATACTAGATTTTTAATTAACTATATTGTTTGTACAATAAAATAAATGCCAATTGCGCTCCACTTGGAGAAGTATTCGCTTTATTTAAATGATAGTTTAATTTATTAAAGACATCTTTTTTGCTGTCTTGTTCTTTCATATTAAACACTTCTAATAATTTTGACTTCGTAGCTACATTGTCATTTACTAATTTTTCAATGATTGAATTAACATAGTTTAAATTATTTAATTCTCCATTTACAAAAAGCTCATTTAATACAACACTATACTCATTTTTAGGGCCAAAGTAAATAGTATCCGCATAACAGTTTACAACATCATCTAAAGTAATTGAGTTGTTATCGTCTACTTGTATTTCAACAATATTTTTGAATAACTCCTGCCCAACACTTGCCTCTCTAAATGATAGTGCGGATTGTGCTAATGTCTTTAAATAGGAATAACCTGCTTCGGTTGTTAAATTGTACTTTAATTTCTTCACCTTATTAAACAACTTCTTCTTTAAGTCATCAGGTTGGGTTAATAATATTTGATTTAATGAAATAAATTCATCCTCCGCTTTAACCGAAACTTTTTGAGTTAACTGCTCTACCAATAATTGCCCTTTTAATTTTATCATATCAGCCAAACATTCTACAACAGGACTTACAATAAAGTCTTTAGCATAAAATTGTTTCGCATGATTTAAAATCTCTTCCTCTTCACCACCAAAAATTTGTACCTCATTGTTCATTTTTGGTCTAATGGTAATTGCTTCACCTTTTTGTTCTAGAACAAAATACTCAAAGAAAGACTTGTAGTTAATAATATCAAATGCTTTACTTAATAATTCAACTTCTTCGCTGCTTAATTCTTGCGCTGAAGCCAATGTCAACTTATTCATTTCCGGAATAGGTAATTTCACGGGGAATTGTAACAAGAAAGGCAAGGCCTCTTTGTTAGGTAATTTTTTATCAAAAACTCTTTTAAATAGTTTACTGATTTGTGCGTATTCCTCCGAGTTTAAATGATCCCACTCA
>Ga0114974_10003403_pt1 | contig 11976 bp, 7 predicted proteins | sample S_130206_EF_Meta_FD_87318 | JGI IMG/M metagenome (GOLD analysis project Ga0114974, IMG submission 87318) | Freshwater microbial communities from Lake Simoncouche, Canada to study carbon cycling - S_130206_EF_MetaG | ecosystem: Environmental > Aquatic > Freshwater > Lake | place: Lake...
GCTTTTCGCCACCCTGGTGATTATGGCCGTGGTGACAACCCTCATGGCTTCCCCCATTTTCGACCGCCTGGTCCACGGGGCCGGCCACGCCCCCAAAGATTCCGACGAACTGCAGCTTCCCCTCCCCACTCCAAAAACCTCCTAACCTTATGCAAACCGATTACGACGTCATCATCATCGGCGGCGGGCCGGCCGGCTCCAGCGCCGCAACCATCCTTGGCGAATCCAACCACAAAGTTCTGCTGTTGGAGCGCGAAAAATTTCCCCGCTACCACATCGGGGAGTCGCTGATTCCCTTCACTTTCGGGCCGCTTGAACGTCTCGGGCTGATTCCAGAAATGCGCAAGTCGCAGTTCGTGAAGAAGTACAGCGTGAGTTTTGTCCAGCCGGACGGAAAACGTTCCCAGCCCTTTTATTTCTTCAACAGGTACGACAAGGAAACCGTGGCTCAGACCTGGCAGGTCAAGCGCTCCGAGTTTGACCAGATGATGCTCAACCACGCCCGTGCGCACGGCGTGGAGGTTCGGGAACAAAGTTCTGTGAGCCGCCTCCTGCACGAGGGCGAGCGGGTCGTGGGCGTGGAAGTCATTTCGCCGGAAGGTGAAAAGTACGAGGTGCGGGCAAAAATCACACTCGACGCCTCTGGCAAGGAAGCCTTCGCCTCCAAACAACAGGGGTGGCGGGTCAACGATCCTTACCTTAACAAAATCGCGATCTGGACTTACTACAAAGGATCCAAGCGCGGGACGGGCATTGACGAAGGCACCACGACGATCGCGTTTGTGCCCGACAAGGGCTGGTTCTGGCACATCCCGATGCACGACGACATGATCAGCGTCGGCCTTGTGGCCGAGGGCAAGTATCTCACGCGGGACGGGGTGAAGGATCCTAAGGCGATGTTCGAGCGGGAAATTGGGCAGAACCAATGGATCAAAGAGCACCTGAGTTCCGGGGAGTGCACCGGGGAATTCTGGGTGACGAGCGAATATAGCCGGCATTCCCGATATTGCGCCGGACCGGGGCTGCTACTTTTGGGGGATGCGTTCGCCTTTCTGGATCCCGTATTCAGCAGCGGAGTGATGCTGGCCCTCAAGAGCGGCGTGCTTGCAGGCGAGGAAATCCACAGGGGGCTGCTTGAAGGCGATCTCGCGCCCGAGCGTTTTACGGAATACGGCGCGACGATGCGGCAGGGGGTCGAGAATATGCGCAAGCTCGTTTACGCTTTTTACGACCCGGCTTTTTCATTCAAGGACGTCGTCATGCGTTACCCGGAAGCCGCCGACCAAATTACCGACTGCCTCTCGGGCGACCTCAACCGCGACTATTCGCAGTTGTGGGAGTGGATCAGCGAATTCGCCGCGCTGCCGGACGTGCTGCCTTACGGCACGCCTTTGCAGGAAAGCATCGCGCAGCCGGTGTAGGCGGCCCGGGACGCCGAGGGACTCAACGGGCCCGTTCATCCGCCGCTCCAAAAGCGCAGATGACGGGCCGGTAATCCCATTGAAACGCCATGGCGCGATATTTCGCGGCGCCCTATTTTCCGCCCTTGGCGAGCGCCTCGAGGTAGTCCAGGAGCGACGCAAAATCCTTCACCGCGAGGTTTCCGAGAAGCCCTTCTGGCATCATCGATTTGGGATCTGTCGCGCGGCTTGCCACCTGACTCGCACTGATCGCGATTTCCTGGCCCGCGATGTTGCGCAGCATAATTTTCTCCGCCCCTTCCTGCACCACAAAGCCCATCTGCACGGAACCGTCCTTGAGCGTAAACACGTTGGTCGCAAATCCCTGCGCGATCGTCTTGTTGGGATACAAGATGGACTCCGCAAGTTCGGTCCGGGAATACGTCTGCGCGATCGTGCCGAGATAAGGGCCTTTGAGTGGTTGTCCCTGCGCGACGGTGTGACAGTTCACACACCCCTGCTGCGTGAACAACTGTTCCCCACGACTCCGGTCGCCTTTTGTTGCGACGGTTTGCCGGATGACATCCTCTCCCTTGAGCGTGCTGATAAGCGGCCCCGAAGGTTTGCTGCCTGCCAAGATTTTTTCCGAGTCGAGCCGCAGCGCCTTCACCGCGTCAGCGGCCGCCTTTTTAACGGAAGCCTCCGGGTCGTTCAACGCCTCGACAATCTTGATCTCGAGGGAGGCCAGCGTGGTGCGGGCATCCATCATCGCACGCATGATTTGAATGCGGCGGGCGGGACTCGCCAGCCAGCCGTCCTCAAGCGCCTTCTGGGACATGATCCGCGACTCAGGGGCTCCCGTGGAACGCTTGGCGAGTTTGATCAAAATCACGTCCGCCTGCTTGGCGCTGTCGCCCTTGGCCGTGGCCGCCAGTCCCTCGAAGTGCTGGTGATAATTCTCAAGCTTTGGCGCGTTATAAAAGGCGTTCTTGGCCTTGTCCAAATCAGAGCCGTTGCCTCCGCCTAGAATGGTGGGCAGTGTCTCGAAAAGCGCGAGCATTGCCTCTTCGCTTTCCGTCTTGCTAAGCGCAATCCCCGCCATAGCACGGGTGAACGTGGGTTGGTCTTTGTCTCGGAACACGCGCAGAAGCAGCGCCACCGCCTGCGGAGGCACGCTGTCCTCCTGCGAAAGCTGCCTGGCCAGGGTCGGGAGAACCGCTGGATTCCCCTCCGACAGCTTGATGAGTTTTCCAAGCGCATCCCCCGGCTTGATCCGATGCCTGCCAAACTCCGAGCTCAGAGCCGCAGCTTCCTCGCCATCCGCCCGGTTGAGCGCGGCCAGCAGGACCTCGCCAATCCGGTCGGATTGCGCCCACTTTTCGGGCTGGTAATAGGGCCCGCGTGTGTCAGGACGCGTCCCCCAGGAATCCCCCTTCCACACCCCTTCCACCGAATACAACCGGCTCAAAGTCCGGCACAAACCGAGGCGCCTTCCCCGGTTCTCCTCGCGCTCCAAACGCGCCACCAAGGAATCCACCACCCTCGGCTCGTGGATCACCTGAAGCACACGCAGCGCGCCATTGCGGAGCGTCTCCGAGACGTCCGCCCGATCGACGATCGCAAGCGCCGCATTCACAGCCTTGAGCCGGATCAACCCCTGAACCGCGGTATGGGCGACCACCTCGTCCGGATCGTCCAGCAGAGGAACCAGCAAGGAAGCGACGTCCTCTTTTCCAAGACGCGCGAGCGTCCCAGCCGCCTCGCGGCGTGTGCGCGCGTCAGCGCTTTTGAGGCCAAACCGCACCACAGGTTCCACGGGTACGCCGGCCAGTTGGTCCCCGCGGTCCCCCAACGCGCGAATCGCCCAAGCGGCAATGGTGGGGTCTTCGCAAAGTTTGAGCAAAAACCGATGCGAAGCCTCGCCCTGCCCCTGCTTGAGGGCAAAAAGAGCAGCAACCCGGGTTGCCAAAGGCTTCTGCAAATTCGCACTCAAGGCCTCCAAAGCCGAGACACCAGAGTCCTTCAAACCTCGCCGCAGCAACTCCCGCTGCGCTTCGAGACGGCGACGGTGACTGTTGGTTTCCAACAAGTTTAAAAGCTCAGTTTCGCCCGCCTTGGCAAAATCCGGCAATGGCTCGGGAGTGTAGCCCTTCGGGGTGACTCGCGTGATAAACCCGATGTCCGGATTGCTGAAGGAGAACCCACCGCCACGCCAGCTATTGACGTAAACGTGGCTCATACCATCCACGTCGGCGTCCGTTGATTTCGGCACCTTGACAAGAGAGGCCGGCTTTTCGAGTTCCTCGAACGTCGCGCCTTTGGCCCGCACCGTGTGGCGGAAAAGTGGGCCGGGACCCCAGTCGCAGGTGTAAGGCAGGTTGTTCCACGCCGAGGGAAACCCGGGCTCGTCGATCCAGACCGCACCACATCCCGATCCACCACCGTAGTCGGCCAGCGGTTTGACATGTTCATTCGGAAAAAACTTAAAGAGCTTCGGATAACCATGGTCCTCCAGCCCAGTGAAGTGGTGGAAGCGAATGTCCCAACCGTCCCCGTCGTTGGTGTTGTCCCGCGTGAATCCGTCTAGAAGGGGGCTGATCGCCACCTCCAAAATATTACGCGTGCCGTAGCTGAAAAGTTCGAGCCCTGTGCCGTCGGGCCGCACGCGCACCACCCCGCCCCCGCGGAGTTGGAGCTTCCGGCCGTCGGTGCCTTCCGCCTCCATAAACCCAAAGTCCCCACACGCGATGTAAAGCCAGCCGTCCACTCCGATGGAAAGGCCGTTCGTGGTGTGATCCGCGGGCCGGTCTTTAAACGTGAAGGCGAGGTTTTTCACCAAGACCTTCTCCTCGTCAGCGATTCCATCGCCATCCTTGTCGATGTAGACGCTCAAATGCGGCGGGTGCACCAAATACAAACGGTCCTTGTCCCAGACCAGACCGCGGGGCGAATCGACGTCGGCTACGAATTCTTTGACTTCGTCCGCCTGCCCCGTGCCCTTGGTGTCGCGCAAGCGGAGAATGCGCCCCATGTTCGGCAGGCGCCCCAGAGAACCGTTGCGGTCCGAACTCACAAAAAGCGTTCCATCCGGGGCTGCGGCGGAGAACACCGGGTAATTGGCCTGCGCAGGCGTGGCAAAAATCGTGGCCTCGAAACCTTCTGCAACAGTGACGTCTTTTAAAAGTTCGGCGGCGGTCACGGGACCGTCAGCGCTCCGCCCGGTGCCGGGGAGCGTGCAAAGAATTCCTAGGGCGATCAACGCAGCGTTTGATTTCATGAGATTTGTTTGTGAAAGCGGGCAAAGCAGGACCCTAAACGCACTCAGTTATTAGCGGAAGATATTCTCCGATGCCCGGCGGCACCCCCCAAAGAGAGCCCGGCCGCCTCAATCAACATTGATCCCTCCGGCCGCGTGCCTAAGAATAGCCGGATGTATTCGCCCCTCGACACCTCGCTTCCGCTGGCAGCCGCGGCCGCGTATGCGCTGTCGGCCCTTTATTTGAAACGCGCGACCATGGAAGGCGGCGGATTGTGGCGCATCACGTTTCTCACAAACTGGGGACAGGCACTGGTGCTGCTCCCCTTGGTTTTCTTCGGCCACGGCACTCTCACCTCTGTAGAATGCGGCCATATTCTGCTCACCTCCCTGGTGTTTTTCCTAGGCCAAGTCAGCGTTTTTGCCGGGATGCGCTACGGCGATGTCTCGATCGTCACCCCCGTCATGGGGGTGAAGGTGATTTTCGTGGCGGCCCTGGTCACCCATTTTGCGCACGAAAAGCTCCCCTGGCTTTGGTGGGTTGCCGCCGGGATCAGCGCGGCATCGGCGGTCTTGTTGACCGGCGGAAAAACAACCAGCGGCCGGAGCGTTCTACCCGGACTGGCCGGGGGACTGGGAGCGGCCCTGGCGTTTTCAGGCGTTGACGTGTTTTACCAAGAATGGGCGGATGGCCTAGGGGTTTGGCGCTTTTCAGCCCTAGTTGCAGTCGCGATGGGCCTCTGGTCTCTGATCCTTTTACCCGTCCTTGAAGGCTCCTGGTGGAAACTGCCGGACACGGCGCGGCGCGCGTTTTTGCCGGGGTTGCTTGCGACCATCATCCAGGTGCTGCTGATGGCCTACTGCGTGGTGACGCTCAAAGGGGCGGCCTGGGCGAATCTGCTCTACAGTTCGCGGGGGCTCTGGAGCGTGGCCCTCGTGTGGGGGGCTGGATCCGCCTTTGGAAACAGCGAAGGCACTGCGGGCCGGCCCATCATGCTGAGGCGCCTGGCGGGTGCGGGACTGATGCTGGCGGCCATCGCCCTGGTGCTGCTTTAGCGTGCAAGCAGGCCTGCGGGCTTTGAGCGCCTCTGATTTACCCGCCCCTTTTGCTTGCAAGCACCCGCCGGCTCCCTCCCAATGGTCATCCGAGTCCCGGCACCCCCAGGGGATCCAAAATCCCACTGAAAGCCCATGCAAACTCTTGATCTTTCCGCCCACGGCCTGACCGTTTCCGAAGTCCTGCATAACGCTCCCGAACCCGTTCTCTATGAACATGCCGTCCGGTTTGAAGCAGGCTCGCGCATTTCCTCCACAGGCGCCCTTGTCGCCTACTCCGGTGCGAAAACCGGACGCTCCCCGGCAGACAAACGGCTGGTTCGCCATCCCGACTCCGAATCCCACGTCTGGTGGGGCAAGGTAAACCGTCCGATGGAAATAGACTCCTTTGCAAAAGCAAGGGAACGGGCTCTCGACTACCTCAACACCCGGGAGCGCCTCTACGTTGTGGACGGGTTCGCGGGTTGGCACCCCCTCCACCAGCTCAAAATCCGCGTCATCTGCTCTCGGCCCTACCATGCTCTTTTCATGCGCACCATGCTCATCCGCCCCTCCCCGGAGCAGTTGCGTACGTTTGGGGAGCCGGACTTCACGATCCTTAACGCCGGAGCCTTTCCCGCCGCGCGCCTAGAGGAGGGCTCCACGTCAAAAACCAGGATTGCCCTGTCTTTTGAGGAAAAGCAGATGGTGCTTCTGGGCACCGAATACGCCGGTGAAATGAAAAAGGGCGTGTTTACCCTGATGAACTACCTGATGCCCAGGGAGGGCCTTCTTTCCATGCACTGCTCGGCCACCGCCGACGCTTCAGGGAAAAACGCCTCCATTCTCTTCGGCCTCTCCGGCACCGGGAAAACCACTCTGTCTGCCGATCCCAAACGGCACCTCATTGGCGACGATGAACACGTGTGGGCGGACGACGGAATCTTCAATATCGAAGGCGGGTGTTATGCAAAAGCGATCGACCTTTCCCCGGAAACAGAGCCAGAAATTTTCCAAGCCCTGCGGTTTGGATCAGTCCTGGAAAACGTCGTCCTCAAGGAACCCGGCCGCCGGGTTGATTTTCACGACACCTCCATCACTCAAAACACCCGCGGCGCCTACCCCATTGAATTCATCCCGAACGCCAGGATCCCCTGCCTTGCGGACCATCCCTCCGACATTATCTTCCTGACGTGCGACGCGTTCGGTGTACTTCCTCCCGTCTCACGGCTGAGCGCCGAGCAGGCGATGTACCATTTCATCTCAGGCTACACCTCCAAAGTGCCCGGCACCGAAGAGGGCGTTACAGAACCGAGCACCACCTTCAGCGCCTGCTTTGGCGCCCCCTTCCTTGTCTGGCACCCGGGCAAATACGCGGAACTGCTCGCGGAGAAAATGCGCACCCACAGGGCTCACGTCTGGATGGTCAACACCGGCTGGACCGGCGGCTCTAACGGAGTCGGAACCCGGATCAAACTCTCCCACACCCGGGCCATCGTGGATGCCATTCACGCGGGAGTCCTCGCGCACGCCCCGACGGCAAAGGACCCCTATTTTGGAATCGAGGCCGTCACCTACGTTCCCAACGTTCCAGAGCAAATCCTTGTGCCCAAAAACGCCTGGAAAGATCCCGCCGCCTACCACGCAACCGCGTCCAAACTTGCCTCCGCCTTCACGGCAAACTTTCAACAGTTTGAATCCGGGGTCAGTGCGGAAGTGCGTGCAGCCGGTCCGCCCCGCGCCTAAACACACTCTACGACGGGGCGGCGGCCTTTGCCAGAACCGCCGCCCCAACCCCCTCTCCCACCTCCCTGTGAAACTACTTCTTGTTGACGGTTACTATTACGCCTACCGCTCCTTCCACGCCCTCATCGGACTCACCAACTCCCGGGGTGAGCCCGCTGGCGCCGTCTACGGATTTTTAAAAGCCCTCCGTCGCATGCAGCGCGACCTCAACCCCGACCGCGCAGCCGTCGTATGGGACATGGGAACTCCAGCCCGGCGCACCGACCTGCACCCAGAATACAAGGCGCAACGCGCAGAAATGCCCGAATCCCTGCAGTCCCAGCTCCCCATCCTGCGCGAGCTCATCCCGCTGCTGGGGTTCAGTTCCGTCTTTTTGCCCGACACAGAAGCGGACGACCTCATGGCGTCCTACGCCGTGGCCGCCCAGGATCGCGGCTGGGAGGCGATCCTGGCCACCGCAGACAAGGACCTCTACCAGATTGTCGGTACGAAGATTCGCATTTATTCCACCCAAAAAACAGACCTCCCAACGCCGAAGGACACCCACGCCCTTCTGGAGGCTGAAACCGTACAACGCAAGTGGGGAGTGGCTCCCGCCCAGCTCGGCGACTTGCTCAGCCTCGTGGGCGATTCCGCCGACAACATCGCAGGAGTGCAGGGAATCGGACCCAAAGGCGCCGCAAACCTCCTCAATGCCCATGGCTCCCTGAATGCCGTCATGGCGAATTTAGCCGCCATCGAGTCCGTCAAACTGCGCGAAAAACTGGCCGCCGCCCGCGACCAGATTATACAAAACCAGGAAATGGTCCGCCTAGACCTGGACCTGCCCCTGCCCTCTTCGCCCGAGGAACTCTTCATCAAACCCCAGTACGAGCCCCTGATCGCCGCTTTGGAAAGAGAGGGTTTCCGATCCCTCAAAGCTGAAATGGAAAAAGAGTGGCTGCAAAAAGTCCCGTCTGCCCAGGGCGATTTGTTCGGTTAACCGCCGTACAGACGCGCCGGGCCGCGCGCGCCGAGGCGTTTCGATGTTACGCCAGCAACCGAAGGACAGTCTGAGAGCCCGCGTTGGCCTGCGCTAGCGAACTGGCCGCCGCCTGCAACAGCACCTGCGAGCGGCTCAACCGGCCCGCCTCCGCCGCCACGTCCACGTCGGAGATCCGGCTGCGCGCCGCATCCAAATTCACCTGCGAACTCTGGACTCCGGCCATATCGAACTGAATCCGGGACATCTCGGACCCGCACTGCGCACGGGCCGTTGATACCCACTGGAGGGCGCTGTTGAGCTTGTCCTGGGTAATTGCCCGGAGTGTGTCGCGCTGCAAAAGGTATCCGCTCACCGTGGTCGAACCTTGGTTTGGATTTTCGCTCGAATCCGACCATCCCCCCGAGACCCCAGACTGGTAGGCTACATTTTTACCGACAGCGCTGGACGAAAGGTTGTCAGGCTGCCCGGCATGGCTGCTGGCTCCCCAGCTCATGGTTGAATCCGTAGTGGGATCTACCAGGGAATCACCCGCCTGCACGGAAGCCACCCAGTGCCAGTCGGCGGCGGGATCCGCTTCCACCCCCGGCGGAGCCTGATACCCACCCAGCCAAAGCACCTCATTCACCCCCACGCCCTGCGCCTCTAACTGGGCTTTGGCCGCCGCATACTCCGACTCGGTTTTGAGGGTCGCCAAGCGCGGGTTTTGCGGAACCACCGCAACTAGATTGCCCACAATCGTTGAAGAGGTGAGGGGGCATGCCACGCTCAGGGTGACAGTCGTCGGGCTGTTGATGGCAAGAATCGTGGCTCCCGCAGGAATAAGAGCCGGAATAAGAGTACTGTCGCTCATGGACATCCCCACCCGCAGCCCTGCCGTGGTGGTGCTTGTGAGCGTCAGCAAGGAGCTGCCGTCCGTGGAATAGCCGGTGATTGTCTGCGCGGTGTTTGCAGGGAGAACCCCGCCGGCGGGGCTGTAAGCCGCCAGGCGAGCCTGATCCCACGTATTTGGAGAACTCTTCACTGCTTTGTACTGCGTCGCTCCCACCGAGTCTGAGTACTGTATCACGTATCCCGAAACAACGCCGTCAGCGTTGCTGGCATCCTCGTCGCCCAAATGCCCTGCGGTCGCGCACTGCGTCGCCGGCTGGTTCCACACAAGGGCGTCTGCGGAAGCGGGAGAACTCGCCTCGGGATTCCCGCCGTTATCCGGCTGCCCCCCACTCCAATGAATCGCAGTCGTTTGCGCCGCAAGCGATTCACCCGTGACCCATTTCCAGCCGCTGCCCGCAGAACTCGAACCTGCCGCCTGCTTGAGCCCAATCCACAAGGGAGCCGCCGTCAGCGCGCTGCCCAGTTGGAAAAGCGCCTGCTCCCAGTCGGTCGAAACCTTAAACTGTGCCAAATGCCCCCCACGCGATACCGCATCCGCCTCTGCGGCGCTCCACTCCAGGCTTCCACTCACCACTTCGTAGGTTTTGTCGCAGGCCACGTCCGTGAGCGCGGGGATCTGCATCGAGGGTACCGAAAGCGCCATCGCGCGTGACCCATCCTCCGAAGTCACAAGAGACGAAGACGCATCGATACTCGTGTCCGAAAAAAGACGGATCCCGTTAAATGTACGTTCGTTGGCCTTACGAATTTCAGACGCCAGAGCCGAATACTCCTGCGCATAGTTCGCCAAGTCCGAGGCGCTCTTGGTCGAATCCAATGACAAAGTCTTAAGCTCGCTCATGCGGCCCAAAAGATCGCCCACCTGTTTTAGCGACTCCTCCTGCACTTGCTTGAAGGAAAGCGCGTTCAAAAGGTTGCTCTCCAGTGCCCCCAACCGGTTGAAGGCGGCGACCAGTTTGAGCTGCACCCCGAGCCCGGCGGCATCCTCCGCGGTGCTTAAAGTCCGGCTGCCACTCGAGAGTTTTCCAAGCGAGGAATATACGGCTGCGCTGGCCAACTGCAAAGAGCGGTTGGCGGCAGCGGACGCATTAGTTCCAGATCCAAGGATGAGCATAGACAGAGTTCGGCTGAACCCAGTCTGAAAACTAGTTGAACAGGGCGTTTGAGGCGAGCCATAATTAGACGAACCAGGCCCCGCAAAGCGCCGCCTACTCCACATTTAAAAGCTCGGCGACCTGCGCGGCGATGTCCCCGGCGCGCATGAGGCTTTCCCCGACGAGGATCGCGTTACATCCAGCGCTAAAAGCGCGCTGCGTATCAGCCCGCGTCTTCAGCCCGCTTTCGCTCACCAACAGGATGCTCTCAGGCACCTCTTCACTCAAAGCTTCCGTAGTGGCCAGATCCACTTCAAACGTCGTCAAATTCCGGTTGTTGATCCCGAGCAGCGTGGCCCCCACTTCGAGGGCCCGCTCCAGTTCCTCTCCGCTGTGGACCTCCACCAGCACATCCAGTTGCAACAGTTCTGCCTCTTGAAACAACGCCTCCAAACGGTCCTGTTCCAGAGCGGCAACAATGAGAAGAATGGCGTCCGCCCCTGCCACACAAGCCTCTGCAATTTGGACTTCATGAATGATAAAGTCCTTTCGCAAAAGAGGCAGCGAAACCTCCGCCCGGATCCGGTTTAAAAAGGCCAGCTCCCCCTGGAAAAACTGTTTGTCCGTCAAAACCGACAGTGCGTGAGCCCCGGCATCTTCGTAGGCCCTTGCAATGCGGACGGGATCAAAGTCCGTGGCGATGACCCCGGCGGTGGGGCATGCCTTTTTGATCTCCGCAATCAGACCGAGCGCCTCGGGACCGCAGTCAATGGCCCGGGCAAAAGGGCGGAAATCATTGCGCTGCAGGGCGACCGCGCGCAAGTGGGCGGCGCGAGGCAGGAGGCGGGCGACTTCCTGTTTTTTGACTTCGAGAATCTGCTGGAGGCGGTTGGAGGCCATAAAAGAGCGAGTTTTCCCAAAATTCCGGCCCCGGCGCAAGCCGTCGTCTGAGGTTTACACGCAAGAAGACGCATTTGCCCTTGGCAAGAGGAACCCTTTCCAGTGCAGAATCTCCGACCATGGCCGAATCACCCTCATCCAAAGTCACCCCGCACTATCGGCGAGTTGTTATCAAAATCAGCGGCGAAGCCCTCAAGGAACCGGGGAGCATGGAGTCGATCTCCCCGCAAATTGTCTCCCAAGTAGCCCAGCAGATTAAGGACGTCCACGCCATGGGCGTCGAGGTGGCCATCGTCATCGGTGGCGGCAACATCTGGAGAGGCCTGGCGGCAAGCCATCGCGGAATGGAACGCACCACCGCCGACTACATGGGAATGCTCGCCACCGTCATCAACGGCATGGCCCTCCAATCCTCTCTGGAAGCCATCGGCGTCGCCACCCGCGTCCAAACCGCCATTCCCATCCAGAGCGTCGCCGAACCCTTCATCCGCAGACGCGCCATGCGCCACATGGAGCTGGGCCGCGTCGTCATTTTTGTCGCCGGCACCGGCAACCCGTTCTTTTCCACCGACACCACCGCCGCGCTGCGCGCCAGCGAGATCGGGGCGGAAGTCATCCTGAAAGCCACCAAAGTCGACGGCATCTACACGGCCGATCCCAAAAAAGACC
>Ga0114974_10003405_pt1 | contig 11974 bp, 11 predicted proteins | sample S_130206_EF_Meta_FD_87318 | JGI IMG/M metagenome (GOLD analysis project Ga0114974, IMG submission 87318) | Freshwater microbial communities from Lake Simoncouche, Canada to study carbon cycling - S_130206_EF_MetaG | ecosystem: Environmental > Aquatic > Freshwater > Lake | place: Lake...
CAGCAAGTGGCGTATGGAAATTCATGAGCTGCGCAATATCGTATTGATAAATGATGCTTACAACTCAAGTCCTGAATCTGCTGAAGCTGCGCTGCGCACCTTGGTGTTATTTGCCCAAGAACGCGGCGGGCAATCTTGGGCATTTCTCGGAAAGATGCACGAACTCGGCGAGTCCTCAGCCGATCGCCATGCAGATATTGGCACCCTTGCCTCAGAGTTAGGGATAGACCACCTGGTCTGCATTGGAGCCCCGGAGTACTCCGCTAATTTGGCCAAGAGTAATTCGATGGCGATCCATCTCTGTGCAGACAAGGAAGCGGCCTTGCAGCTAACCCAAGAGATGAGAGCTGGAGATGTAGTTCTGGTAAAGGCATCTCGCGCAGAAAAGTTTGAAGAGATCGCCCAAGGAATTCAAGCGCAGATAGCGTTGCTAATAACAGAGATTAAAGAAGAAGGGGAGCGTTAAAAGAATATGAGAGAAATTCTAATTGCTGGTGCGATTGCTCTCTTCTTATCCCTCTTCGGTACACCTGCACTTATACGTTTCCTTGCCCGCCGTGGATATGGCCAGATAATCCGCGATGACGGACCTTCCTCCCATCACACCAAGCGCGGAACGCCGACCATGGGTGGAATCATTATCATCTTTGCATCGGCTGCTGGATATTTCATTGCACATGCACTGACCCAAAATACGATCAGTAAATCTGCCCTTTTAGTTCTCGGCTTGATGGCATCGCTAGGCTTCGTTGGATTTTTAGATGATTGGCTAAAAGTTTCCCGCCAGAAATCACTTGGTTTAAATGCAAAACAGAAGATATTTGGTCAAGTTCTCTTTGCTGCCATCTTTGGATACCTTGGAATACGATTCCCAGATGGCGATGGGCTAACTCCAATCTCCCAAAATCTTTCTACCGTGCGTGATACCTCAATAGTTTTGGGCAGCGTGCTCGTGATCATCTGGGTTGTTCTTATGGTTACCGCTACAAGTAACGGCGTAAATCTCACAGATGGCTTAGATGGTTTGGCTACGGGCGCTGCGGTTATGACTTTTATAGCTTTTATCTTGATAGGCGTTTGGGAGTTCGGTCAAAGTTGTGCAATCTCACCAGGTACAAACTGTTACATGGTGCGCGATCCACTTGATTTAGCGGTCTTATCGGCCTCACTTGCTGGTTCGTGCGCAGGATTTCTTTGGTGGAATGCATCCCCAGCAAAGATATTTATGGGAGACACCGGCTCGCTTGCTTTAGGTGGAGCACTTGCAGGAATAGCGACTTCGCTGCGCATCGAACTTTTACTCATTCCATTGGGTGGTCTCTTTGTAATCATTAGCGCATCGGTGATTCTGCAAGTTGCCTATTTTAAAATTACTGGTGGCAAGCGCATCTTTAAGATGGCGCCGCTGCAACATCACTTTGAACTTATGGGCTGGGGCGAGGTCACGATTGTGCTGCGTTTCTGGATTATTGCTGGCCTATGTGTTGCCGCCGGACTTGGCCTCTTCTATGCCCAATGGGTAACTAAATAGGCAAGGCGCGTTATGGCAACTAACTTCTCTGGCAAGAAAATACTAATCCTGGGTGCAGGAGTCACTGGATTAGCGGTTGCTGGCTCACTTTCCAAACGTGGCGCAGAAATATCATTTGCTGATGATCAAGTTGCAGAAGTTGTTGGCTTCGAAGTTGCACCTTCCAGTACGTATAAAGCAACGGACTTTGATGCGCTCGTAGTCTCACCTGGTTGGAAGAGTGACCATCCTTTAATTGCACAAGCGATAGCTGGCGGAATTGAATTGCTAAATGAGGTAGACCTAGCTTGGCAATTGCGTGGTGAGTTAGCTCCAAGCCAGCGTTGGATCGCGCTAACAGGCACCAATGGCAAGACGACAACTGTGGAGATGGCCGCCGCAATGTTACGCGAGGGCGGAATATCAGCTAGCGCTTGCGGAAATGTTGGCACGACAGTCATCGAGAGCGTGGAAAGTGGCGAGAAATATGATGTGCTCGTTCTGGAGCTTTCTTCATTTCAACTCCATTGGATGCGTGAGGCATCGTTTGTTGCGGTAGCGATTTTAAATATTGCACAAGATCACGTTGATTGGCATGGCGGTTTTGAAGCGTATGCACAAGCCAAGATGTCTATTCTGGATCGTGCCAGCACTGGAATATTCAATGGTGATGATGCCGAAGTAGTTGCTAGAGCAACGCGCTGGCAGGGTAGAAAAGTATTCTTCTCGCTAGATACGCCAAGACCTGGCGAGATCGGTGTCGTGGAAGAACTCTTGGTAGATCGCGCCTTTGTCAGTGATCCACAAGAAGCGGCGATGATTGCAGAAGTGATTGATGTTATTCCGACCGTTCCACATAACGTAGCTAATGCTTTGGCTGCCGCTGGGTTAGCGCGGGCAATAGGTGTAAACCATGCGCCAATTCAAGCTGCTCTTCAAAAATTTAAATTAGGGCGCCATCGCATTGAAAATATTTTCTCTCAAGGCGAGATCAACTGGGTAGATGATTCCAAGGCAACTAACCCACATGCTGCTGCAGCATCACTTATGGCAACCCTTTCTGCCATTTGGATTGCAGGAGGCCTGGCCAAAGGTGCGGATATGGCTGAATTAATCGCGCGCTGCAAATCTCGCATTAAAGCAGCGATATTAATCGGGGCAGATCGCGAGTTAATTGCTGCCGAGCTTAAAGCGCATGCACCTAACGTTGAGATTATTTATATAGATGAGCCTGCTTCATATAAGCGAGGCGGTGACGATAACTCTCTAATGGAGGAAGTCGTGAAAGCCGCCAAAATTCGCGCCGTTGCTGGCGATACCGTGCTGCTGGCTCCGGCATGCGCATCTATGGATCAATTCATTTCTTATGCTGATCGCGGTGATCGTTTTGCAAAAGCTGTACTAAAGGAGAACTCATGAACACAACAGGGCAGAAATTTCTGGCAAAGCCAGTAAATAACTTCTATATCTTGGCGATAAGTGCGCTCTCTTTATCGGTCATCGGATTGGTTATGGTCTTCTCGGCCTCATCGATCCATTCATTAGATACAAAGGGCAACGCGGTTGCAATTGTCTTGCGCCAACTCGCATTCTTCGTAATTTCAATTCCATTGGCAGTTTATCTCTCGCAGCGTACCTTGCCGCAGTGGCGATTGCTCGCCCGCTTTGGGCTATTAATCTCTGCAGTAATCTTGATAATTCTGCAAATTCCGGGGGTTGGCAAGACGGTAAATGGAAATACCAACTGGATTGCTCTGCCCTTTGTAGATATTCAACCAAGTGAGCTCTCTAAGTTCCTCTTGATCTTGTGGGCGAGTTATATGTTGGCTAATCAAGAACGTAATGGGAGGACCCGCGTAAATGTCTTCCTACTAATCGGACCAGGCTTTGTTGCAATCATGGCTTTTGTAATGCTGGGTCACGACTTAGGAACAACTTGCGTAATCGCCGCCATCCTCGGTGGTTTGCTCTTTGTCTCTGGAATTGAATTGCGAATCCTAGGCACCTTGGTGGCAGTCGGTGCAATTGGTTTAGCAGTATCTATCGCTACAGCAAGTTATCGCGCTAGCCGCTTCCTAGTAGTTCTCGATCCCTTCGCAGCCGAGGATTATAAAAATGCGGGTTGGCAACCAGCACATAGTCTTCTTGGTTTAGCCAGTGGTGGAATCTTCGGCGTTGGATTAGGTGGAAGCCGCCAGAAATGGGGCAATCTTGCTGAAGCACATACCGATTTTATCTTTGCGGTAATTGGTGAAGAACTTGGATTACTAGGCACGTTATTAGTTCTATTCCTTTTAGCAGCGTTGATTTACTCCATATTTAAGATTGCGCTGCGCTGTAAAGATCCAATGTCACGCTACGTTGGTGCGGGCATAGGTTGCTGGATAGCAGTACAAACAGTTCTCAATGTTGGTTCAGCTACTAGCGTTCTTCCTGTTGTTGGCGTGACTCTGCCCTTTGTGTCTTATGGTGGGTCGGCTTTAATCTCGCTATATATTGGATTGGGATATGTATTTGGTAGCGCCTTACGTGATCCAGAAGTCAAAGGCGAACTACAAAAAGCGATAGAACGGCGTAGATTAAGCACATCATGAGAGTTATCTTTGCCGGTGGCGGAACTGCAGGTCACGTAGAGCCGGCCCTGGCAGTTGCTCGTCTTTGGCGCCAGAGACTACCCGAGGATTTAATTGAATTTATTGGTACCTCTAATGGGCTAGAGAATCAATTAGTTCCAGCTGCAAGATTTAAATTGCACCATATTCCAAAGGTAGTGCTGCCACGCAAGATCGGCCCCGCACTCTTTATCGCACCATTTACTCTCTTTAAATCATTTGCTAGCGCCCGTCAGATAATGAAAGGCGCTGATCTCTTAATCGGTTTTGGGGGATATGTATCGGCTCCTGCTTATCTTGCCGCCAAGTCGCTGCGAATTCCCTTCGTGGTACATGAGGCAAATGCGAAGGCTGGATTTGCCAATCGTTTAGGTGCGCGGCTTACTCCCTATGTTGCAATCTCGCAGGCGACTCAGAACAGCTCTATGGCTAAAGCACTGATTACTGGTATTCCACTTCGATCAGATGTTGCAACAGCATTTAATAATTGCAGCTCAGACTGGTCGGCAGCTCGAGCCAAAGCAAAGTCAGCTCTCGGTTTTTCAGCAAATGCACCGCTAATTCTTGCTTTCTTCGGATCCCAAGGGTCAGTTGCTCTAAATAAAGTTATAGCGGAATCTCTGCCTACTTTACTTTCGCAAGGTAACCAACTTATGCATGCGGCAGGAAAGTTAAATCCATTGCCCGCAGCGCAGGAGCGCTATAAATCCGTGGCTTATATTGAAGATATGGCAACGGCTTATCTAGCTGCTGATTTGATAATCAGTCGCAGTGGCGCAATCTCGTGCTCTGAAATAAGCGCCCTTGGCAGATACGCACTATTTATTCCACTACCAATTGGAAATGGCGAACAACGCTTTAATGCAAGCCATGTAATCGAGCAAGGACGCGGCGAATTAATTGAACAGAGCCTTTTCTCAGCAGCCTGGTTAGCTAGCAATTTAAATAGGCTCTTATCGCAGGCAGATCGCTCGCCTATTGCTGGTTCAGCAAGTGATTTGCAAGCAACGGAGAAGATCGCCAATTTCATGGAGTACGCATACAAGGCAAGTGTGAATTAATGGCTAATAAATTGAGTCAGTGGTCTGGCAAGCGCTTGCACTTCATCGGAATTGGTGGAGCTGGAATGAGCGGACTTGCGCGTATTGCACTTTCCCATGGCATAACTGTCTCTGGTTCTGATGCTAAAGATTCAACAGTCTTAAGCGCACTTAGCGCCCTTGGTGCTCAAGTACATCCTGCGCATCTGGCCAATCAGGTAAATGGCGCTGACTTTGTAATTTACTCGACTGCAATTAGCCAAACAAATGTTGAGCTAATTCGCGCGCGTGAATTGAATTTGCCCGTTTTAACTCGCGCCCAAGCACTTGCTACTTTGATGTCTGAATCAAAGAGCATTGCCGTTGCCGGCACTCATGGAAAAACAACAACCTCATCAATGCTTACCGTTGCGCTGCAAGCATGTGGCTGGGATCCATCATTTGCAATCGGTGGCACTTTGACTTCATCTGGCTCAAATGCCCATCGTGGGACGGGAGACCTATTCGTTGCCGAAGCTGACGAATCCGATGGTTCATTTATTGAATACCGTCCATTTGCAGCCATCGTGACAAATGTTGAACATGACCACGTTGATTATTTTGCAACCGAAGCAGATGTAACGAAAGCTTTCGCCGAATTCGCAGAAACTATCGCCAAGGATGGCTACTTAATCTATTGCCTAGATGATCACGGATCGGCAGATCTGGCTGGCACCATCACTGATTTAAATCTGATCTCTTACGGAACTGGCGAAGGTGCAGATCTATTTATTGATTCGATCAATTTGTTGCCTATGGGATCGACTGCACGAGTTATTTGGATGGGTCGCACTATCGGCAACCTTTCATTGCAGGTGCCAGGGCTGCACAATGTCTTAAATGCTGGAGCAGCACTTGCCATGGCGCTAGTTCTAGGTGCACCAGCTGCTGAGGCGCTGACTGGACTGGCAAGTTTTCATGGAACCGGAAGACGTTTTGAGTTAAAGGCAACTGTTCACGGCATCCGCGTCGTCGATGATTACGGACACCATCCAACTGAAATTGACGTCACGCTAAAGGCTGCAAAGCGATATGCCGGTGAAGGTCGAGTGTTAGTCCTTTTCCAACCGCATAGATATTCACGCACCAAAGCATTTATGAATCAATTTGCCAGCGCTTTAAGTATTGCCGACGAAGTTGTACTGCTCGAAGTTTATGCGGCAAGTGAGAAACCGATTCCCGGTGTAACTTCGCAAACGATCGCCGAACAGATGGTCAATGGCCATTTCATTCCCAACTTTTTAGAGGCAACAGAATGGGTGATTGCGCAAGCCAAACCTGGTGATGTAATCCTCACTCTCGGTGCCGGAGATGTTAATTCACTTGCGCCGATTATTAGCGACGGTCTAGCGCGGCGATTTAATTAAATGCCTTTTCCAAGCATGGTCAAGCCACCCAAATCCTTTTTGGTGATTTTATTAACGCTTCTAATATTCGGTGCCGGCTCATATCTCTTGGGCTGGTCTTCACTATTTACAGTTAGCCAAGTTGAAATTACTGGAGCTCCAACTCCTGAATCAGAGCAAGAGATCTCTAAGAGATTAAATTTGCCGGTAGGTCAGAAACTCGCACGTGTTGATTCCAGAGCGCTCTCATTGCGACTTAAATCAGCTGATTGGATTGCATCTGCCGACATCTCACGAAACTGGTTTAACGGAAAAGTTGGCGTTGATATTCATCCCCGAATTCCAGTTGCAATTTATAACGAGCCAGGTAAACCTCAAGTGGCCCTTGATGCTTCAGGAGAGATCTTTACAACACCTGGATCGCTACCTAACGGACTCCCTAGCGTCTTAGCAACATCGGTAGCCAGCGGATTGGCTGCGATAAAAGTCTTTACTGAAATGCCTACGGAATTTAGCTCGGGAATTGATCGCCTTAGCGCTGCACGTGCCACTAACTTACTTATCCATGGAGTATTTGGTGGCCATAATCTGCGAATCATTTGGGGAGATGGCGAAGATACTTTGCTGAAGATCAAAGTGATCAATGCGCTATTGGAACAACCAGAAAATAAAACGATTCGGATGATTGATGTAACAGCACCACATGCTCCAATCGTTAAATAAAATTGCCATTAATTAATCGATAAATACTCGATAAATACTCGATAAATACTTTGCGTCGGTCTTTGCTTTCAGGCTCATAACGCCTTACGTTCACCTTCATCGAAGAGAGTAGAAATGTAATTCTCAAGTTGAGGTTTACAGTTCTAGAGGAGGAACTTGTGGCTGCACCACAGAATTATTTAGCTGTCATCAAAGTAGTTGGAATTGGTGGCGGTGGAGTTAACGCAATCAATCGCATGATTGATGTTGGTTTAAAAGGCGTTGAGTTCATTGCAATTAATACCGATGCACAACATTTATTGATGAGTGATGCCGATGTGAAATTAGATATTGGACGTGCATCCACAAAAGGTTTAGGTGCAGGTGCCGCTCCTGAGAAAGGTCGCCAAGCAGCGATCGATCACACAGAAGATATTGAAGAAATTTTACGTGGCGCAGATATGGTCTTTGTTACCGCAGGTGAAGGTGGTGGCACCGGAACAGGTGGCGCGCCAATCGTTGCAAAAATTGCCCGCGATCTCGGCGCGCTAACAATCGGCGTTGTCACACGTCCATTCTCATTTGAAGGAAAGATTCGTTCAGCGCAAGCAGATGAAGGAATTGAGTTACTGCGCGCGGAAGTTGATACTTTAATTGTTATTCCAAATGATCGACTGCTTGCTATTTCAGATCGGAACATAACGGCAGTTGATGCATTTAAGAGCGCAGACCAAGTTCTACTCTCTGGCGTTCAAGGCATTACCGAAATTATTACCCAACCAGGGTTAATCAATCTTGACTTTGCAGATGTGAAAACTGTCATGACAGATGCGGGTTCTGCTCTTATGGGAATTGGTTCTGCTCGTGGTGAAAACCGCGCAACGCGTGCGGCTGAACTTGCAATCTCAAGTCCACTTCTTGAAGCATCTATAGATGGAGCAATGGGCGTGCTGCTATCAGTTGCTGGTGGCTCTGACCTCGGTCTCTTTGAAATCAACGAAGCTTGCGAATTGGTGCAATCAGCGGCGCATCCAAATGCACGAATCATCTTTGGAACAACTATTGATGATGCCCTCGGTGATGAGGTACGAGTAACCGTGATTGCGGCTGGCTTTGATGGGGGAGAGCCTAAGAAGGTCTCCATCCCGGTAATCGATAAGTCAACGCTTACTGGCATTGCTGATCCAATTCCATCAAATGATCCAATTTCAGTGGCACTTGATCTCGATGGCTCGGCTCCTCGCAAGCGAGTAACTTTCGAGGAACTCGTCGCAGAAGATGAGATCGACGTTCCCGATTTTATGAAGTAGCAGTGGCCCACTCCATCTGTGAGTGAGGGTGCAATGCTTTCTACATTTACAAATCGTTTAGGCGGCGTTAGCCAAGGTTCTTACTCCGCGCTAAACCTTGGTGACCATGTTGGAGATCAGCCATCAAATGTTTTGGCTAATCGACAATCCCTGGAAAAAATCCATGGCCCAATTCAATTCATGAACCAAGTACACGGCAGCCGCATTGTGATTATTGAGAGCGTAACCGATGAAGCACCGACTGCAGATGCCTTAGTTACTGGCATTGCTGGTATCACCTTGGCGGTTATGGTCGCCGATTGCATCCCGCTGCTATTGACTTCACCCGAAGTAGTTGCGGCAGTTCATGTGGGCCGGCGCGGATTGGTAAATGGGATAGCGGGAAAAACTCTTGAGTTAATGCGCGAGATGGGGGCGCAAGATATTTGCGCAACTATTGGACCTGCAATCTGTGGACGTTGTTATGAAGTATCGAGTCAATTGCACGATGAGGTTGCCGCCGAATTTCCATTGGCTTCGGCAAAGACAATTTCAGGTACGCCATCGCTAGATCTACCAAAGGCCCTAATGGCAGTGTTGCAAGGTTCTGGAGTTGAAGCAATCACCAATCAAGAGATCTGCACAGTGGAGAACCAAGATCTCTTCTCGTATCGCCGCGATGGCGTAACTGGACGCCAGGCGGGTTTGGTCCGCTTATGAGTTCACGTGAACTGGAGATAGCTGCTGCACTGGCGGCAGTTGAGAGACAAATATCCGCAGCGGCAGCAAAGGCGGGTCGTGATCGCAGTGAAATTACTCTAATTGCTGTCACCAAGACTTATCCGGCAAGTGATGTCGAAATATTGCGCAACCTTGGTGTGCAAAATTTTGGAGAAAACCGCAATGAAGAAGGCGTGGCAAAGTCTGCCCAAGTAAGTGGCACCTGGCACTTTCAAGGCCAAGTTCAGAGCCGCAAATTGCGTGATATCGCAACATGGGCAAGTTATGTCCACTCATTAGATTCGGCAGAGCATGTAGAAAAACTCTCACGGATTGCAACTGAAATAGGAAGAGAGATTTCAATATTTCTGCAGTTATCTCTAGATGGCGCACCAGATCGTGGGGGAGTGATTAAATCTGAGCTAGTGGCTTTGGCAGATTCAGTGGCGAATCTGCCGCAGATAAAATTAGTCGGCTTGATGTGCGTTCCTCCAGTGGAGTATGAGCACGAGCGAGCTTTCTCAGAAATAGCAGAGATTCATCGAGGCTTTTTAGGTAACTTTCCAGCGGCAACTTTCCTATCTGCTGGCATGAGTTCGGATTATGAAATAGCGATAAGCCATGGCGCGACACATCTGCGGATAGGTAGCCAAATCCTCGGTTCGCGCCCGTATCACCCCTAACCTTTACCTATGTCAGCACTTAATAAAATGATGGGCTATCTCGGGTTAGTCGATACCGATGAAGAAGCTCAAGGCGAAGCAACTTCAGTCCGCGCAACCGAACGTCCTGCACGTGAACTCTCACGTTCATCGCGTGATCGCGCCGGAGTAACTGTCGTTGGTTCAACAGTTGCGGTCGCACCATCTACTCAACCAGATGTTAATTATCACATCATCACATTGCAGCCACGCTCTTATAGCGAAGCGCGCAAGATGGGTGAGCATTACCGTGAAGGCAATCCAGTCATTATCAATCTTGACGATATGGAAGAGTCCGAGCGCAAGCGCCTAGTCGACTTCGCCAGTGGTTTGGTATTTGGTCTCCACGGCCGTATCGAACGCGTTAGCCACAAGGTATTTCTTCTCTCTCCTGCGAATGTAAATGTGAGCAGTGAAGATAAGACCGCAGCAGCACAAGCTAGCTTCTTCAACCAGTCATAACTTTTAACGAGTTACTTGGTTTCTGATGATCTCTAACATACTGCTTACGATTCTTGATCTATTTAAGTATGCGCTCTTCATCCGCTTGATTATCGATTATGTGCGTATCTTCGCCCGAAACTGGCGCCCAAATTCATTCTTGATCGCCTTCTTCGAGATGATTTATTCGATTACCGACCCACCAATGAAATTTGTTGGAAGGTTTGTTCCGCCACTTCGCCTCGGTGGAGTTTCGCTGGATCTATCTTTTATCGTCTTACTTATCGCCATTAGTCTGGCAAAGGGCGTTGTAGTTATTCTGCTTTAACAAGCGTTGCGTTAATCTGTAATTCATTTTCTCCGGCAGGCAAACTGGCATCGAAGGTAAATTCCAGTGCAAGTACCTCATCGCTTATGTGCGTAGCAGCTGCAGTAATTGCCGTAACGATTGCCTGATCTGCGTTCCAACGAACCTTGATGCGATCAGAAATATCAAAGCCATCGCCTTTACGTCGCTCTTGGATATAGCGAATTACCTCACGAACGTTTCCAGCATCAATTAGCGATTGGCTAAGAGCTAGATCTAATGCGACGGATTCGCCCTCGTGGCTAGCTACCATCCAGCCGCTCTTAGGTACTTCGGTAATTACTAGATCATCAAGATCAATCTCCCAAGTTGCAACTTTTGTGCTGCCAGAAGTACGGAGCGTCTTAACCAGGGCTGTGGCATCGGTTGCAGCAATTGCCTTAGAGATATCTTGTACTTCTTTACCAAATTTGGCGCCCAGTGATTTGAAGTTGGCTTTAACAGAGATATTTACCAAGTCACCGTCGGCATCTGCAATATCGGCAAGATCAAGCACATTTAATTCGTCAGCGATCTGGTCCTTCATATCCATTGGTAGTTTTGCCCAACCGGCGGCTGAGATAAGTGCGCGCTGCAGAGGTTGGCGGATTTTGATCGCAGATTCTGCACGGGCGGCGCGACCTAGTTCTACTACACGACGCGTCATAGCAACTTGCGTATTTAACTCAAGGTTTATCAGCGCTTTATCTGCAACCGGAAAGTCTGTGAGGTGTACTGAATCTGCGGCAGTTGAATCTGCAGCTCGTACAACTTCCTGCCAGACATGCTCGGTAATAAATGGAACCATCGGTGAAAGCAGTTGAGTGAGCTTGACTAAACATTCGTGCAATGTGCCAAGGGCTGCGACATCGCCATCCCAGAAGCGACGACGGGATCTGCGCACATACCAATTTGAGAGATCATCGATAAAGCGAGCCAGCGCCTTGCCGGCGGCTTGCGAATCAAAATCAGCGTAAGCAGCGTCGACCTCTTGAATTAGAGTATTTAACTCACTCAAGATCCAGTGATCCATCATGGAGCGATCTTTTACTGCTGGAATTTGTGAGATATCAAAGTCAGAAGATTGCGCATAGAGAGTGTGGAAGGAGATTGTGTTCCAGTAAGTGAGCAAAGTTTTGCGGACCACATCGCTTATCGCATCGTGCCCAACGCGACGAGCTGACCATGGAGAACCAGCTGCCAACATGTACCAGCGCACAGCATCTGC
>Ga0114974_10003406_pt1 | contig 11974 bp, 16 predicted proteins | sample S_130206_EF_Meta_FD_87318 | JGI IMG/M metagenome (GOLD analysis project Ga0114974, IMG submission 87318) | Freshwater microbial communities from Lake Simoncouche, Canada to study carbon cycling - S_130206_EF_MetaG | ecosystem: Environmental > Aquatic > Freshwater > Lake | place: Lake...
AAGCATTCGCTTCTTGTACTCTTTCCGCTGTGCATACATGGTATCCATCAGTTCGGGAAGAAACCCTCGAATGTCCTTTCGATACATCGTGCCATTGGCAGCAACGGCAAGGTTTTTACTCTTGACCATCGACAGGAATCCTTCCAATGCAGGATCGCTTCCCACCTGAAGTAGGCTATCGACAGAGATATTCGGAATTCTTTCAGACACAAGCGTTTCGGGACTGATGTTGTACTGCATGATCAGATGGGGATATAGACTATCCAAATCCAAAGAGACCACCCATTCATGCACACCAACCTGTGGATCTTTTACATATGCCCCTTCGAACTTATCCGACTTACTAGAATTGATTTTTGAGGGAATTGCAATTTGCTTGGTTCGAAGATAGTTGTATATGATACTGTCCCACATTCGTACCTGTGAAAACACATCAGCAAAATTGCCCCGTGCACTGTAGGCAAGAGCCTGAGAGAGTTCAATCAATCGCAACTTGTCTTCCAACTGCGACACCAACAGTGTATCTTTGATGTTGTATTCAATGAACCTCTGAAAATCTTTGTGGTACAAGTCGCTTAGTGTTCCGACATCGGCATAATTTGCCTTGCCTTCTCCCAACTCCACCATAGCAATATGCTGCAAGCCATAGGATTCGCGAGTGACAAAGGTGAATTTCTTGTACATATCGATGTAGTCAAGAACAGTAATTCCACTGAAGTCATAGACCCAATTCTCGCGATTCATAACAACTACCTTGCGCTCTCGCACTTCTGCCCATGGAGATAGTCGCTTTGCTGCTTTGCTTCCAATCAGTCTTTCCATTCGGCGATACAGGTATGGCATATCAAACATATTGATGTTCCACCCCGTAATGATATCGGGATCGAGAATCTCCCATACATCAAGGAATTCCCTGAGCATGGATTTCTCATCAGTATGGCAATAGCAATGCACACCTTCAATACTAAACTGACCAAGACCAAAGGTGTGTGTCTTTCCGTTCTGATAAAGTGTAATGGCATTGACCCGCTCACAAGGATCGTCAGGGGTTGAAAACCCATTCTCGGTCTCTACTTCAATGTCGATATACAAGACTCGAATAGCCGAGGAGTCATATTCAAGTTCGCCTTCACTTCCATAAGTGTCTGCAATGAACTGATACTGTGCATCGATATCTCCATATACAGTAAACCCTTCGACATCGGAATACTTCTTGACGAATTCTCTCGCCTCAAACATATTCTCGAAGTCAATTGGCTCAACTCTCTTCCCGTCAATCGTAGACCAAGAGGTTGTCTTTTCCTTTTTTGTTGGAACAAAAAGAGTAGGGCGAAAGGTAAGAGACTCATGCACTCGTTTGCCATGTTTGTCATAGCCTCTGTGCATGAGTCTCCCGCCCTTAGTGACCACATTAGTATAGAACTGCGTCATGTGCCTCTTTGCTTTGGATATTCGGGCGTTTTGTTTCTCTCTACAAACTTCTTCCGAAGTTTTTTGGTTTCTGCTTTGGTAGCACCAAGTACATAAGCATACTTGTGTTTTGATGGAAAGTCAACTGGAACCGATTGAGATTGCTTTTTCTTGCTAAAGTCTCGAAGCATCTGTTCGATGACAGGAGACATATTTTCCCATAGCATTTTTTGGTCATTGCTCCAACTCTTATCCCATGCGATTCCAAGTTCCTTTGCATACTTCTTGTATGCACTGCGAACTCTAAAGAAGCGGTCAGACACAATCCTGCCTGTGTATGGATTAATATATCGAGTAGTTGTTCCCGACTTCTTGCCCAAGTAATAGAAGTTGCAAGCCTGATAAATGGTGCCGATCTCCTTCGCAGTTGGATCGGAGTAGGCAGTAAACAATCTATATGGGGTATTCTTTACCATCCATTGAATTGTCCACATGAGAAAGGAACTAGCGAGATTCTTTGGACTCCATGATATACAAGCACCGCGACTGATAAGTCGTTCAATGGTTTGGGTATCATTTCCTAGCAATTTTGAAAATGCATTAGGCATATTCATAAGGATAACTCCCACCATGATTTCTCTGCCCATCAGCCCCTGATTAGGATCATGATAGAATGCGCCAAACCAATGTGTTGTGTACTGAGACAGATTTCCTAGCCATTCATGTCGCTGAATGAATTCCGTAGCCTCTTGTCGTTCTAGGTATGCTGTCAAAGGCTTAAAATAGATATCAGTTACTTTAATAGAGTTGATCTGCTCAGGGTCGATACCACTCTCGACAATATCCTCTTGGAGGTTGTTGACCCGAATGTCATACTGCCAACAATGATCCTTGTCGTAGTTCTTCGCCCGTTCGATGATGTCGATTGCAGACCGCTTCGGCTTGCTCATTCCATTACTCCTTTTAGGTTCTGATGGATTCGCTTCTCGGCTATCTTGTTGTACTTCTCTGATGTGTCTATGCCAATGTAATGCCTACCCATCTCCGAAGCCACCTTCGTTGCCGTTCCCGTTCCGTTGTAGGGGTCAAGAACAACATCTCCGACATCGGTGAAAGCAGTAACGCACCGCGACACTATCTCTTCGGGAAAGGTTGCGTTGTGTTCGTAGATGTTTCTGTTGGGTGGGATTCTCCACACGGACAGGTACTTCGCCGCATCCTTGTTCCACTTGAACCCCTTCGCTTGCTTACCGAGAATATAGATGTCCTCTTCCACACGGTAGAACCTGACGGGATTGTACGCTTGCATCCCGCATCGATCCCATGTGATGCGCTGTCGGTAGACAGCATTAGACTTCAATATCCACGAGATCGGGGTTGTCACCTCGAAGTTGAAGATGCGATCCTTGTGGTTGTAGCAGATCGTTCCTGTTGGCTTCAGGATACGAAGCATCTCGTTCAGGACATCGATCTGCCCCTGTTCGTACTTGTCATCCGACTCCTTGTCGTTGTGGTTCTCATACAAAATGTTGGTTCGCTTCCAATACGAACTGCGATTTGCCTGTGTTCTCCTGTTGCGCCAGTTGTTGTACGGCGGGGAAGTGACAACCAAGTCCACCGAATCGTCGGGGAAGGTCTTCATCACCTCCAAGCAGTCGCCAAGGTAAATCCTGTCTATCATCGGTCACTCCATGACATCAGCAAGGCTCGGCTTGATCTTGTCTGCAATTCGATCCTCTGCAATGTGTTTCTGTGAGATTCTTTGAGTTGCTAGTTTAGGATCACCCTTGCAAAACACAAGAACATTCTGATGAGTTTTTGCAAACTTTCTTGATGCTTCAAACTGTTGTGTTACTCGCATCGCAGCAGAGGCAACAGGGGTAGCAAGGATAGCCTCATTGTAGAAGCGTACTCCTGCATCCTCGAATGCACTTACTGTTTGCCCAACAAAGTTTCGATAGAATCCCTTGGGGCAACGGTAATCTCCTACCACGAAACAGGCAAACCGATTCATTCGTAAACGATCACATGCAAGACGAATGATATTCTTATATGCAGTCAGAAATGAATCGTTGCTCATTGCAGACAAATCGCGTGGATCATCTGAATATTGTTCAAGATCTCCATAAGGAGGACAACTAAAAATGAAATCAGAATCGGGGCTTAATTTCAATTCTCTCTCGGAATCTCCATTCACCCAAACAATCGGAGCACTGAGTTCTTCTAGTAGCGAAGCCTGTTCCCGATTGGATTTAATTTGCGGTTGACTTAAGTCACAACCCCAATACCTTCGATTGAGATAAGAGGCAACAACACCACGAACCATTCCACCCGCAAAGGGATCGACAACCTGATCACCTTCTTTGGTGAACCACCGATAAGCCAACTCACACAACACGGGATCAAATACCGATGTGTTGCTTTCGATGGAGTCAACCACCTCCCCTTCCTTCTGACGATAGTAGTCAATAGAGTCTACTTTGTCACCATAGAGAAGTTTATCGCCCCTGCCAAGTTCACCTTTGATTCCTCGCTTGAGCCATGCCTTCTTCCTCTTCTGCCAAGAACCATCCCGTGCAGACAGGATGGTGAATGGGGGCACAATAAACTTACGAGCAACCTTTGATTGAGTTTCCTCTTCAATGTTCTCACCAAACATATTACGCCCAAAGGGAGAAAAGTCACTCATGTAATATCCCCGTATCCCACTCCACGAATAAAGAAATTCTCTTCATGTTGCTCGAACCCAAAGCATTCTCGTGCGTAGTCGAGAATGATGTTCTTATCAAACTTGTTGCATGAGTATACATCAAGCGTAATGAATCGCTTAGGTTCCATTGAGTGAATCTGAATGCCGCTCTCAATGAGTGGAACCCAACCACTTACCCCTGCCTTATCGGGATAAATCTCCGATCCATTTTTAGTTGGGCCGTGCATGACAACAGGTTGCGACATACGAGTCATGCCGATCTTATCTACTACTCGCTCAAGAAAACGGTAGTGAAGTTCTAAGTCATCGGCTGCACCGATACGACAGTTGTACATATCAAGGTAATACGAATATCCAAATGGCTTGCTCATGTTTCATCTCTTTCTACGGCTAGAATGTTGTCTTGGTGCACTATATCACATGCAGCATATCCCCGTCCACCATTTTTTGTAAGATCCCACAGAACTCTATCACCGACTTTGATGTCTTCGGTTACTTTGTCTCCGACACAAATAACAACACTCCAAATGTTTGGGTTGTTAAGTTTTTCAGTATAGATGATCCCTGCCGAAGTTTTCTTTTGCTGCCCAAGACCTTTAGTCTGAACAGATACCCATTTGCCAATAGTACGCAATTGCTTCATTACAATTCCTTTTTGATTTTGTTCCAATACTTTGTAGTATTATTCCATGCCTTGATTTCCGATTTCTTTTGGCTGTGTTGCTTCTTCAAGATGTTACACCCGCCGTTGTGAATTCGTGCAAGTTGCTCAATATCTGAATTATTACTTCCGTATCGGTGGAGGTAGGCATAGACAACTCTTGTGGCATAGTTAGGATCGAAGCAGTCGTTGTATGTCCCGCCGAGGGTTTTGTCATAGTTGACTGCATCTGTCCAATACGAGCGGTGAATCTGATATAGTCCAATTGCATCGCCCCTGTCCCCAATAGCCTTTGGGTCACCCTTCGACTCCACCCTAGCCATGGCAGGGAGCAGTTGCTTGATGTTTGCGTCAAGGACTCCATTGGGCTTACTATTGGGCAGGGGGAACAGGAGGGTCATAGAGAGGATGACCGTTGAGATTGCTGCTTGGCAGAGCATTGTGCTTTTCCTTCTTGGATTGAAGATATGAATAGAAAAGAACGGAATAGTTAATCAGATCAAGACAGGTGTCCTCTACAGACTCGTCCTTTACTTCGAGAGTTCCCGACTCTACAAAGGAGGATAGTTTCGACATCTTATCTGTCATTCGAACAAGCATTCCCGATTCTGTTTGACAAATGCCCATCGATTCACAACGGGTGAAGTTTGCAAATGGTTCATCTCCTCCCTTCCCTGCATAGTCGTTGTTTTTTCGTTGCATCAAACTATATGATTTCTCGCATAGTGATTTGTGGGAAGCAAGCAATTCATTACGATCCATAATCAATCCTTTCCTGTTGAGCCAAAACCACCAATGCGATCTGTCTTCCTATTAACTTCATCGGCTAATTGGACGATATGTGTTGATTTTTTTTCCACAATTTCTCCTTGGCAAATGCGATCACCATGAGTTATGCGGACATTTGTTTTACTTGTGTTGGTTACGGGAACCATGAGTTGCAGGGTATAGTCGGAGTCGATAACCCCTTCACAATTAGAAAGCATAAGACCGCCCTTGAGTGCTAGTCCTGAGCGCATATGCAATCGAACAGAGAATCCCTTGGGGATGTCAAGTACAAGTTGGGTTGGAAGTAATGCACGATCACCAGGATATAGAAGGATTGAAGCATTTCCAACGCCATCTAGATCCTCAGTAAATGCCATGCTCTTGCATGAAACATTGTATTCCGACCAAGTATCGACTTCTCGTTTGCCTGGTGGAAGACACACCTGAACATCAAAGCATGCAGAATCCTCCGTTGCATATGCAGGGAGGAATGCTTGTGGATGAAGTTTGTAACAGCCTAGAGTGACAGTGCTGGAGTTACTCATAATATAAACCTCGATTGTATCCGTCTATCTTACTCTAGATCAGGGTCGCTGTCAAGGGGCTTCTTTCGAATCCCTATGCGGTACTTGGGAATCAGTTCCCATTCCCTTTTCTGTCCAAATGGAAGTATCTTGAAATGTGAAATGGAACACACAGGATCCTTGGTGACCTCGGGATTTACGATCTTTACTAATCCCCATTGCTCCAATAGGTTTGCAATCGTATTGCGGCGACTCTTGTCAGAGTCACTAAAGTCTGCTTCCAATCCATCAAGCAGGAACAATTCCTTGAAATGAATGACATAGTACTTGCCTCTCTTATGGAGAATGTGGCAAGACTGATACAATTTCTTTTCTGTCTTGGAGGAAATTCCAATGCGAGTCAGTGTCTCCTTAACCTTTAAAAAGTTATCGGCAGAGGGGAGGGTGATCTCAACAAGGGTGCTTACGATGGTTTCTATGTCCACGATTCAATGCTTTCCACAAAACAAGACTGCTGTTATTTAGCATTTGAACCGCCCTTGCTTTTCATGATACTTTCCAACTTTTCCTTTGGCAGCAGTCGAAGGTATTCCATGGCTCGTTTTCGACCAACCATATAGACCAACATGATTGCCTCAATAGCAGTCTCGTCAGATTCTTCGGGCTTGATCCACTTATCAAATCTTTTTCGCTTGCGTATGGAATGATACAGGTAGTCATACTGCATACGCTTGTCCGACATGGGCATACAGTTCATTTCATTGGCATACAGAATTGTATCAGGGGAAAAAGAAAGACCTCGATTGATCATGAATGGAATATAGTCCTTCTCTGCATCAGGACTCATCGCCATCATATTTCCCGACTTCTCGTTGATGCTCTTGATATAGTCAAACGGACTCAGTTTGCTCATGATAGATCCAATTCATCGATGTTAATATCGTCAGACTTTATGCTTATGATAAGGCGCATTGGCAGGTAGATCCACATTCTTTTTTTCATGTCATATACGGAGTGCAATAGAAACTGATCATATGCATTCGTGCCATGATACCGATCAATCAGAGGTGCTTCAATATATTCCTGTCCAATTACACAAATTCTGTGGTTGATCTTTGTTTTAATTCTTTTGCCATTCATATCCTCATACTCAATGTCGAGATGACCAGGATATATCTTTTCCAATACCAAATCGAGCCATTCGGCAAGCACGGAATCTGTCATCCCTGTGATGTCGAAGTAAGTACCAAGACCACCATTGCCCGTATCTTCGCTATGCTTTTTTGCAACTTTCATTGCAAAATAGGAATTTCGTTCGCGAAGAAATGTCTGTCTTGCACTTTCACATTCCTTTATGAAATCGCGATATCCATATTTTTGCTCAAGTCGCTTATTGATTTTGGAAACCTTGTCCAATTCAGAATCCGAAATAACACTAGACATCATTACAATTTTTTCCAATGGGTTTATGAGTTCACCCAAAGAAGCAGATCTAAGAGCATTGAATTCATCCCAAAACTTTGGATTGACTTCAGTTGTCATTGAAGTCTTGAATTCTGCAATATAGTTTTCGATGTTATATCTCTTTCCGATTTCATGAATCGTAATAGAGAGATCATTGAGGCTACTAACTACCATAAGACTGCCTCCTTTCGACATCTCTATTTAGGTTTTAAATGTGCACTCCGATGCCAACATAATGCAACAGGCGGCAAGATTGATCTCTTGATCGGCGGCAAATGCTGCTTTGTGCTGATAGTCCGAAAGAACGAGAACTGCCTGTGGGATTGCTGCTGGCTGCAAGGAATCGAGGAGTGTTTCATATATCTTACGAAATATATGAGCAGTATCCCGATCACTGTTGTCAACAACCCATCTACGAATATCAGGAAAGTTTTTTGCCTTTAATGCTTTGATCAATGTCTCTGCACCAATATCAGCAGTAACAAGAATTCCTGCATCGATAGAACCCGATACAGAATATCTCTGAATCTCATTGAGGACTCTGCGGAAATCGGGGAAATAGCGAATGATGAGTTCTGCAAGAACCCGTTCATCATATTGAACAGACTCCTTGTCGAGGATATCTTTTGTCCTCGTCAAAAACTGTTTCGCCATCTTCGGTTTTTCTTTTGCAGGAATCTTGAAATCAATAGTTGTACATCTTGAATGAAGTGGCTCAATGATGCGGTGCTTGAAATTACAAGTCAGTATGAAACGACAATTCGAAGAAAACTCTTCAATGAATCCTCTCAGTGCTGGTTGTGTAGATAGAGGATTCAGATAATCTGCTTCATCGAGAATAACAACTTTAGCACTACCACTCAATGAGACTGCCGATGCAAATTGACGAATTCTAGTACGAAGTGTATCAATGCCTCCATCTTCAGACGCATTGATAAACATGATGTCGCGACCCAATTCATCGCAGAGGGCACGGGCTACGGTTGTCTTTCCGCATCCCGCGCCCCCTGAAAGAATCATGTTCGGAATATCACCCGACTTCACAATGTCTTGAAATGTATCGGACAGTGACTCAGGAAGTACACAGTCCGACACCTTGCGGGGTCTGTATTTCTCTACGAGGAGATCATTCATAATTAAGCCTTGGAAGAAGTGGTACTGTCGGATTCCATTGCAACCCAATACACTACTGAACTCGAAGAACTACTAAACTTAGCAACCCGCTTTTCTGCAAGTTGAACCTTGTAGTCTCCATGAATCATCTTGAGATTCTCGACCTTAAACCAAAACTTGAAATCAACACCCTGTGAATTTTCTCCCACTACAAGACTCCAACTGTGTGCAGTCGGATCCTTCTTATCGCAGATGCGAACACAGATGCCATCGTCACATGACTGAACACACATATCAGGTGCTTGAAGTACTGATGCTGCCTTAAGAATTGCTCCAAGATCATTTGCATTTAGATTGAAAGATACAAATTCCTTTGGCATATTGATCTTCTTGTCTGCCTTTGTCAGTAGACTTGGATCACTGTAATAGTACTTGACCGATGCTTTCGAACCCGCAGAACTAATAGTTACATAGTTAGTATCAAACTCAAAGGTCGGATCCTTGAAGAGACTGATCGTTGACAAAAACTTTGCCATGTCCCAAATACCAAACTCAACATCAAACTCTTCTGCAATGGTTGCCTCTGCAAGAATTGTCATTGATGGAGATACAGTAGAAAGCGCATTGCCCTGCTTCACATGAAGATTGCTATTGATTGATGCAAAATTCTTGAGGATGTTGATTGTATCTGCGGAAAGACTGATGGTATTCACGGTTGTACTCATATTGTATAAGCCTCCTTGGCTTTGGTTGTTTGACTAATCATACATGGCAGATGTTGAATGTCAAGTAGGGAAAAGAGATAACTGTCCAATTTTCTCTAGATCATCTAGTATTGTTTTGATCTTGACGATATATAAAAGTTTTGCATGTGGATTCATTCGAACAACAATACCAATACAATTTCCTGTCTTGGCATCAAATATTCCACCACCACTTGATCCATGTGTACCCGCACATGTGACTGCAAAATGTTTATCTTGATTCCAACTTACTTTGCGGTTTGTGTTTGCAACTATGCCTTCCGATATCGTGTTCTCCTCTCCGAGAGGAGAACCGACTGCATAGACTTCGTCTCCGACTTGTGGGGATGAGTGCACGAAGGTTGTTCCACCAAAAATGCATCTCGTATCCCCCACAAGCCGAAGTATTGCCCAATCTGAATCGGTCTCATATGCGACCACATCTGCTGTCCATGTTTGTGTCTGTGTTTCATCATCTATATCAATTTGTTCAACAATATACAATCCTTTTCCTTCACCTATAACATGCGCGGCGGTCAGTACAAAAACATTCCCATCCTTCTCATACAAGACACCCGATCCGATTGATTGTGATCCATCAACAAAAGCAGTGATCTCGACAGTGCGCCTAAGAACTACCTCTGCAACAGTTTTTGTATTTGTCTGTATCGGGAGTGTATCCTCTCGATGAACAGCACCTAGTATGATTGCTGCGGCAAGTGCGAAACTAAAAATCTTGTTTCCCATGGTCACCTCCATGAGGGGTATTGCCCAAAGATTATTTATCGTTTGCTACATTTTGATAAGTAAGTGACCCCAAGGGGATTTGAACCCCTGTTACCTCCGTGAAAGGGAGGTGTCCTAGACCAGGCTAGACGATGGGGCCAAAAGAAATGGGGGGAGAAAACTCCCCCCAAGGTAGTTGCATCATATGGGTGGCGGTTACCGAGTCTTTTTGGCTTCTAGTTCAGACATTCGATCTTCCATGTCTCCGATCTGTCTCCAAATCTCCTGCTGTCTTTCGCGTTCATTGTATTCAACAATGGAGTTTGTCATGCGTTCTTTGGCAGAGATGACCGCATTTCCTGCGAGGTTAACAATTGCTCCCACACCGAACAGATAAAGTCCCATTGGCATCTTACCATCAAATACACACCATACTGCACTTGCAGTTGAGGCAAGCCCAACGACAATCAGGATGTTGCCAATATCAATGGTCTCAAGCAGTCCCTTTTCTCTTCTAATCATCATATCAAAGTTCCTTTCATGGAATGAAGTATACGGCACCAAAGTGGTGCGTGATGGAAATAGTCTATAGGAATTTCTACTCAAGTCAATCAAATTTTTCATATTATTGTTAATGAGCAATACACTCTGTTGGGGGTGCCCTTGTAGTATCCAAATATGAGGAGATGGCGGCGACCCGATTTTCCACCACGAATGATTGTTCCATATTTAATAATACGGTTTCCATTCGTTCGTTGCCATCCATTACTTGTGGCGAATGAAGTAATTCCACTCTTCATAGAAGTATCAATAGATCCCTTGAAGAGATATCCCTTAATTGACCCACCCCATACATTGGACTCTTTCATTTTGCCAACCAATGTAATAATATCAGAATACCCTCTGCTATCAGACTTTCCGTCCTTGCCCAACTTAGCAGCAAGGAGAGCCTTTACATCACTAGCAGGAGCGCATGTTCGAGTGCGACATGCAACTACACGGGCATTGTTGCGAGGTGTAGCCATTTAGTTGATCTTGCTTGCCTTCGCCTTTTTCGCTTTAGTGATCTTGGTTTTTGTTGCTGGCATTTCCATAAGTTGTTCTGCTTCTGCAAATCCCTTAATGTAATATGCACTCAGTTTCCCTGAGCGATTTCTACCATCTACATCCGTAAGAATTCTAATCATATTGGATGCAGACATTACATGATCTGCTAATCGTTGCAATTCCGTTTTCAAAAATTTGAAACGATGTGAATATGGAAGAGTTCCTGCCCCTCGAAATACTACAATCGGCTCATCGGGATCGGTGATATCGATATAGTTAAGAGAAACCATTCCCGAAATTGCAGGGATTGTTGTTGTGTCTTTGGGCTGCTCTACCAATATCTTTTTGATATCGTTAACCAACGGATTGTTAAATGTATCTTTCATAGTAATCGTATTTATACTTCGTCCTCTAATGGAACAACACCATATTCCATCGTAACGGCACAATCCTCGCAGAGGGTTTTATACCATCCCCCCGCACCCTTTGCACTTCGACAGAGCGTTCCTAGCGAACCACACACCTCACAGACCGTGCCTGAGAGTTGCTCTGTCATATCGACCAATCCTCGAATTCGATCATTCCCGCCCTCATAGTAAAACCGCAGGGTGCCAAACTTTTCCTTCATTTGCATTACCCGAAAAGAATTTGAACCCCCTTCTAAAAGGGATGGATCTCGGGCAATCTCATTATCGATCATTCGAGCAAGATTGGCAACTAGAGTGTCCCATCCGTATCCAAACTCCCAGTGAACAGTTCCGACAGACTGCTGCGGATTGTCGGTCTTGGTGCCGCTTCCGAATACTCG
>Ga0114974_10003408_pt1 | contig 11970 bp, 11 predicted proteins | sample S_130206_EF_Meta_FD_87318 | JGI IMG/M metagenome (GOLD analysis project Ga0114974, IMG submission 87318) | Freshwater microbial communities from Lake Simoncouche, Canada to study carbon cycling - S_130206_EF_MetaG | ecosystem: Environmental > Aquatic > Freshwater > Lake | place: Lake...
CACCGTCAAGAATTGCGTGCGAAAACCCGTTAGTGAGTCGCAAATGACGGCAAATTGTTGGTTGATCGCGTCTTGTGCCGACGCCACATTTGCGCCACCACTTGTCGATTCAATAATGCCTTCCATACTGGTAAGTAGGTTACAAACTGCTGTATTTCCTCCTCAGTAATACTTATATTAGGGGCACGTCTTTAAGTAGCTTTAATATATATTATATTGCCATTTTATATAATATATTTGTTTTGCGCACACCATGATCAAAGAATGTGCCGAAAACCAGTTTAGACATCCTACAACCAAAAAATGTCGCGTAAAATGCGACATTCGAGATATGGATACCTTTAATTTCGAGTGCGTACGAAAATGTAGCAACAAGTATGTGCGGGATCCGACAACTGGACATTGTATTAAGACAAAGACAAAGGCAAAACAAACCTTAAAAGTATCTAAAACGAAATTCAATGATTTTAAACAGTACTACCGCGATTGGGCTAAAAGCGCAAAAGAAACACCGCAATCGGCTACCACATTAAAGAAAATGTGGCAAGAACATAGAGAAGAAAAGGTTATTACAGAAAAATCTAAGAAAAAATCTGTCCACCGTCGTCATAAAAAGCAGCAAAGTGATGATACTGATGACAGTTTTTTTGTTGATGATGATGAAGACGAACATGACCAAAACTCATCGGAACAATTAAAAGAAAATTATAACTTACATTTACAGAAATTAGATAAAGATAAACAATATAAAGAAGCGGTTGACCATATGCTGTTGAATCGGGAACCATTTAATAATAATGATGATGATGATGATGATGATGATGCAGTTCAACTTAAAAACCGTAATGACGCATTAATGAAACAAGTATTTAAATTGGCAGAAAAATATTTTAATAATGATCTCCCTTTTTTGAAAAAAGTGGCGACAAAATTAAATGTGAAAATCCACGACTATTCTATGCAATTGATGAGTTTGGCATCGGTCGTATCGCAAGAACGCGAACGTTTACAAATGGAAAAATATGATAAAATTATTGCCAAAAAAACGGGCAAACCGGTAACACCACCACCACCACCACCACCACCACTTTTAACGATAACAAAAGTAGCAGCAGCCAAAAGAAAATCGTCGTTATCACCAAAAGAACGTAACCTTCAACAAAAATTAGACGAAATGACTAAAAAGTATGAAGAATGCAAACGGTTAAAACCAGTGAGCCCCAAACCTGCAGTGCAAGTTCACGATAAAGTAACTGTAAACGATAAAGGCAAAAAGCGCATATCGTTTTTATAATTTTGTTGGTAGTATTATGGTAATTTATTTATTTATTCATTCATTCATTGTCTTTGTTTTTAACCGGTTTGCGTTTGGTAATTAACCATTCTTCTGTAGGTTGTTGTTGTTGTTGTCTAAAACCTTTTTTAAAATTTATGCCGCCTGTAATCGGTGGTGGCCTAAAAGGCTGACCCTGACCCTGATCTTGGTTCTGGTACCGTTCTAAATTCCGCCGTTCACACGTTAAGGGATTTAGGCTAGTTTGAGGCGCCTTTACATTCAAAGCTTGGAATTTATGGTTGTCGTTTTGCGACGTGCTAATATCAAACTCCACTTCTTCATCTTGCACTAAATAGCGAAACTGTTCTTTTTTTAATTTGATCGCCGTGTGGTGCACAAAGACGTCGGCTGTGGTGACCAATGTATCGCCCGGTATAACTGGCTCCTTTACGGATAAAAAACCGTAGCCGGCTTTTAAATTAAACCACTTGACTTTTCCCAAAACGCGTACCGACGACGATGATGATGGCGAAGACATGTTTATTTTTTATTTAATTTTGATTAATAACGATGGTATCATCTCTTTAAACCAAAACAATCAAAACAGAATGAAAATATTTTTGATTTTTTGTTATTATTACTAATACTATTACTACTATCTTTTTTCTGGTCCACATAATTAACTTTTAAGTAGGCTAACCGTGTACAAATATTAAACATCTTCGTAAAGACCGTTTCGTCAAATGACGCGCACTGCAATTGCTGTATAATGTAATTTTGAAAATGATTTAAAAGAATCAGATTGTCGGCCTTGTTCAGCTTCGCTTGCGTTGTAGAACTGGTCAATAATTCCATCAATAACATGACTAATTCTGGCACGTCTTGCACTTCCAAATTGGTGTCCTCTTTTTGCAGGACTTTTAAGGTTAAGCGATCGACCGCGTTCATAAACTTGTAGTCGCGCAACAAAAATTCAAACAACATGGTTCCTTTATCTATCTCTCCACTCATTGTTGTTAATGTTGTTGTTGTGGTCGTCGTTGTCGTTGTAGGTGAAAGCGACATGCTAATATTTTAACCTAAAATATTTTCTTTATATACTTTTCATAATATATTATCTAATCATAATATATAATGCAGTGCCAACATTATAAAAGCGACGACGAGAGTGACAGCATCAGAAGCTTGACCACTAACGTGGAACCAAATGCAATCACGTTAGCCAGTACACCAACAAGTATCCGGAGTGCGTACAATGTAGTACCGGTTGCGCCAACCGGCGACCACCGCCAAGTTATCATAACAATCGTTATTGCGTTCCATTACGCCGATCTGCAAGCAGACTTTAATACTTTTTGCGACACATATAGTTTACCGCGCGCCGTATTAGATATATACACCTTCCCTGGTGCTGGAACTGGAACTGATGCAAAATGGGCTACAGAAGAATGTTTAGATGTGCAATGGGCCTATGCCCTAAACCCTAACGCCAAAATTCGCGTTATTGAAGCCATTGATAACGGTGCCCAAAATATGTATAATGCAGTGAATTATGCATCGGATCCAGCCTATGGCCCCACAGACATTATTTCCATGTCGTGGGGCAGCTACGAATATAATTCGGAATCATCAAGTGACGTTTATTTCAATAATCCCACCATATGTTACTTAGCTGCAACCGGCGACGATATCAAACTCAATTATCCCGCTATTTCACCGAATGTGCTCGCGTGTGGCGGCACGTCGCTCTACTATGATAAAGGCGTTCGAGAAGAAACAACATGGAATAAAGCCGGCACCGGTGTATCCGAGTTTATTAGTAAACCAAGTTACCAAAACGGTGTATCGGCCCTTTCCGCGTACACAAATCGTTGCGCTCCCGACGTGTCCGCCACGGCTAACCCGCAATATGGAGTAAATGTATACTACAGCGGTAATAACGGTTTTCGACAATATGGCGGCACATCTGTTGCTACTCCTGTCATTGCCGGAATGCTGTCAAATTTAATCCAAACGATGATCAATTATGACGTTTTTACTTTAACCCCGTACCGTTACATCACCACCGTCGCCGATCCTATGGAAGGCATTGTTTCTTTACAAGAGTTCATGTACAAATTTATATATTCGAATTCTACCATGTACCCGAAATGTTTTCATGACATTAAAATCGGAACGGATGGGCCGTATAGTGCATCGACTGGATACGATATTCCAACCGGTCTTGGCTCATTAAATTGTGGTGAATTAGGTACGGCGATTGTAAGTACTTTCAGTACTGGCGGTGGTCCCTCTTCTTTTACTTCTGCGCCAACAGTTGGCCCCATGGTCGGCGGCACAAAGTTAACCATTACCGGCACCAATACTTCTTTTTTGAGTAAAAAAACGGTGGTGAAAATAAATAATGTATTGTGTACCAAAGTTACTGTCTTATCCGCCACAACATTAACTTGTATTACACCCAAAAATAAAACGGTTGGCGGCGCATATGACATTACCATTTTCATCAATAATGGTAGTGCTATCACGTTGACCGCGGGCTATACCTATAATGCATTTCCCAAAATTACGTCAATTTTTCCGTTTGTTGAGAGCCTGAACGCACCATTGACCAACGTCACGATTACCGGCACTGGCTTTTTAACCGGCACCAAAGTCTTATTTGGCTCCGTAGCCAGTAAAAGTGTAGCAGTCGTAAACAGCACGACCATTACGGCGTTACCACCACGACCATTGACGGTTAGTAAAACGACGAAAGTGGCGGTTCAAGTAACCAATTTGGATAAACAAAGTTTCCGAGTTAATAACGCGTTCACTTATTCAAAACCGAGATCACCGACCAGTCCATATGTTTTGAAAAGTTTGTTTTCAAGCTTGAAAAGGGTTGAGCCAAGAACAACAGCAACAACTTCTACCAAGGTGAAAACGGTTGAGCGAGTCATGGCGGTCAAATTAATACGATAAGTACTTTAAACTTCGGTATCTTCTGATAAATCATAGTTTCCTAGACTATTAAATTCATATTGAACGTCTTTTGGATCATCTAAAGCAGATTCAACGCGACCACTTGGTGGTTGAACTGCTTTATTGTTAAATCTACGAACTTTGTAATTTTTATTAAACTCAAGTTCGAAATGTTGGTAAACGGCGTCATGATCAGTTTCAGTCGAAATATGAAATGAATTATATACTCCTTCTTTAACAGAATGATCTGAATCATGAAATATACGATCGCACCAACTAGGTTGTCGTTCTACATCATATGTATCAATTTCATTTAATGAACGACCTTCTACGCGTCGACAAGTTTCGCAAAAAGTTATGGGACTTTCCTTTAACCCTAAATTTAAAAACTGATCGTTGTTAGCAAATTGTTGCGACAACCTATCATGTTCTAAACGTTTCTGTAGTAAATGTCCTTTTGCTGCTTTAATATTACTTCTTTCGTCATCATCTTTAAAAGAAGGTAAACGCCTTATCGAACTTACTGGTGCATTCGACGGTTCACATCTGAATTTGTTAATATCTTCTTTTTGTTCTTCATTTGTTTTTTTAATATCAGTTGTTCTATAATTTAAGTCGCCGGCTAAAAACAAAAGTTTTCCAGTTCGACCATCTTTGTCTAATTCCGCAACCATTTCTTTTATACAAGCGTTTGGCTTTTCAATCCCAATAAAAACTGGTAAATGTGCTGAAATAAATGTATATTCTTTGTCATAGATTTTACATGATAATCCGGCAAAACCTTTTGCCATGGTTTCTAATCCGTATCCACACCGACTCTTTGGTGTACCAGTTATTTGTACGACATTTTTATTTACCAAGTCATGTTTTACGAAAATAGATATTGTTATATAACCGAGTCTTAGTTGTCCTTGTTTATTGGTTTTTAGAAGAGTGTATTTTGGATTTGATGGCTGACCAATTATTAATTCAGCCATCGCGTTAACTACACTTAACTCTGTTTCTTGTAAACACATAACAACTACATCAGATAATTTATTCAATTCACTGAACCATTTTGTATTTAATCTTCTAAGGTCTTTTACTGCATGCAGTAATTCGTTCTTGTCTTCAATTTTTCCTAACCTACCACAGTTTAAGGATAAGATTGTTAATGAAATATTCTCTTTTTGTGCAAACTGATCATTTAAGTGTGTGCCGCCAATTGTTTGTTTTTTAATTTGGCGACTTTTTCTCAAATGTTTTCGGCTTTTCTTAACGCGTTTTTTAATATTGGTACGTCGTTTTCTCGTCTTGAAAACCATATTTTATTTCAAAAAATAAAATGATCTATTATACTATCATTTTATTTTATTTATTTGGACGTCAATAACTTGTACAAATTCAATAACAAGAGTTTCAAATACGCGTAATTGGGCTTTTCTTTTGAAATATGGTCAACCACATTATTTTGGCGACAATAATTAATCCATAATAAAAACTCGCCCGGTAAATCTGCGTCATAAACATACGCTTCTTTACTTGCTGGTAAACTACCTTTTAATAAATAGATTAATGTGTAGCCTAATGACTCTAAATCATCCCAAACAGTGGGCAAAATAATAGTGGGCAAAATAATAGTGGGCAAAATAATAGTGGGCAAAATTATAGTTGGCAAAATAATAGTTGGCAAAATTATAGTTGGCAGAATAAATTGTTTGTCATCACCCTTCTTTAAATCATTTTCATATAATTTCAATATGCGAAGGCTGGCGTATCGCGGTGAACCAACTATCGATGCGTATGGCGGCGGATCGGATATGATGTGGCTAAGACCGTAATCGATGAGGATCGGGCGCTTTAGCGCACCCTGTGAACCCCGATGTGTTGCTGTTAACTCTTTTTCTAACCGATGTTCGAGGTCATCACATAAATCTTTACCTTCTGTTAAACTTTTTGGTAATGAAAAGACAAAATTGTCTGGTTTTATGTCGCCATGAACCACGTTAGCCACTGTATGCAACTGTTGCACTAAGTTTAATAGTTGTAAGCCTAGTAAAATGACTTTTGGTACATCTTTTATATAATTGCTGCTTTCATCTTTTAAAGATGGTCCCATTTTGTCCATGACCAAATAAGTAAATTTGCCTTCTTTGCCGCTTAAATGCAATACTGGACCATTACTGTTTTTGTCTAACAAATGTTTGTACACTTTAATTTCATTTTTCAAGGTGCCTTTTAAATCTTCGCCAACTTTAATAGCAACTTCCTGTTTCGTGTCTTTATGGTACGCGCCCAAAATCTTGGCGTAGGTGCCTGCCGATGAAATGATATGCGTGACTTTGTATACGCCGGCTACGACGATAGTGCTTGTTGCCATTTATTTATTTATTAAACTTCATAACATAAGTATAATAAATTGTGTTTATTATGGTTGTTTCCACTTATTTTTTAAAATAAATAAAACTTAATTTTGATTAGAATTTATTTTTTCAACCCAAAAAAAATATGCAAAATTAAATAGTTATATTAACTACTGGCTTTCCGGCGACGGCGATCTTGACCGTTGTTCTCTCCGAATTTGTTCATTTTGAACGCGGTTAACATCGTCGTCGTCATAATTGCCATTATCGTCAGACTGACCGTCATCATCAACATCACATTCTTGTTGTTGTTGTTGCTGCAAACTGACTTCCGGAACATGAATATCTGTAATCATTTCCGACATCATGTGCCACCACTTGTTTGTTTTAAAGGCCGCATTTTCTTGTAAAAAATGTTCGTAATGTTCCAAGAATTGTTCCCCACTTTCAAACGCCAAATAACAGTGCTTCAGAATCCGCATAATTTGCCGATCCAGGATGAACGCGGTTAAAGGATTCGCTTGCGCAACATCAATCATTTTTTCTATTAAAATGGTAACAGTGGTCAATGATATTTCAGGATTCTCCGCGATAATTTCTAAAGCCAAATCAACATTCTGTGCATCCATTTTGCAAAACATGTACAGAATTTAATATGAAGTTTAATTCGATTTTATTTTAACAAAAGAAAGAAAATTAAAAGTACGGTACGAAAATCTAATTGTTTAAATAAAAATCAATTGTTGTTTGTACCGTACGGTACCGTAACAAAATTATTTGATGCGTCATAATTTTATTTATTTTAGTAATTTTATTTTCATATTAATTACATTTAGTAAGAAATGAGTTTAACGCGGCGACGTATTAGAGCGGAAAATCGCAATGATATGCATTACCAAAATTTGTCAAAGGCGGTTCTTGGCTCGCCGGAATTTACAGAGTCGTTAGAACAATTCCATATTTCTTTTGCGGAAGCTACGAGCTTACAAGCTACTGGTCCATCGGACGACCAATACCCTGCTCAAGAAAACATTTCTTCTTCGACTGCAGATGAATCATTGCGAAGCCCATTACCTCCCGACAATTACCGCGTTCTTGTATTCCTCCCTAACCATTTCTTTCCGCCAAACAAAAATTACTACGTTCTAAAAGTGATTATGTCACAACTCGAAATGACGTCTTTACCAAATTATATCGCGGCAATACAAAGGCAACTAAATTATATTTGGCTTACCGATGGACCTGATGGCAGCACTGTACCTACATTCGAACAAGATCGAGATATGCCATTTCAATACATGTGCACTGTGCGGTCGTATTTCGTACGGAAAATGATTATTGATGACCGCGTTTTTCGGCAAATTCATTCTACTTTTCAAGAACAAACTACAGCATCAGTGTGTTCACCTGACATCGTGTTGAAGCAATGTTACATGTGCGAATCACCTTGTAATAAAAAATGTCGCTGTAAAAACATTCGCTACTGCTGCCATGGATGTCAATTGGAGGATTGGCCAAGACACAAATTAACATGTGCGTATGTGTGCGCGGCTCCGGAGTGCACGAAGTTATCCAAGTATAAATGCCCGTGTCGATCAGCGCGTTATTGTTCCACGACTTGCCAACAGGCTGATTGGCTCAACCATAAACTCGATTGTCCCTTAGTGTGGAATTAGTTTATACTTCGCCTTCAAAGCCAAACATTTCATCTTCTTCATATTCTTTTTTTTTTACATGTTCTATATTTTCATGGTCAATGACAAAATTTTGAATAAAATTTTCTAGATGTTCACTATGAGGAAGTACAAACTTAAATTTGATATATTTTATAAATAAACTAGGAAAACCAAACATATTGTTGTGTTTTGTTTCTTCAAATAGGACATGTAATCCTACATTATTTAATTGTTGATTATCGACATATCTAAGTTGGTATAAGTATTCTATAATATTATCGGCTAAAGAATAGAATATTTTATTAAAATGGTCAAATAATAGTATTATATCTTTGTTGGAAACGTGGAATGTTTGATTTAATATTTCCATCAACTTTTCTTTTTTAAGTTCATTATTTGATGTATATTTATTGACCGAATTTTCTTCAAGATGTTGTAATTTATTTAAATTTTGTGCATTAATATTATCTTTTGCAAATAACGTAGTGGTGAATGTATCGTCTGTAATATCATGTTGTTTTAAGCGCATCAAAACATCAAACATCAAATCAAATAATTGAGTTAAAATTTGATAGTCTAAAGCAATTTTATCAAATTCTTTATTTTTTTTAAAAGCTTTAGTAGGATCTCTTTCTTGTTCCTTGTCAAGTGATTTCATTGTAAACTTTCTACCAAACAATGTTTCTTGTACTTTCCTATAAATATCCAATTTTTTTTCGTATAAATTAACCATAGAATCTGGTAATGTAATGAGTGGTGACACATTAATTAATTTTTTTTTTGCTACTAGTCGTTCATCAACCTTTGGAAATGTTTTAGAATAAATAAAAGAATAATATTTTTGTAAAAAGTTCGCGTAGACATTCCATTCATTGGCATGTAATGACCAAGACGTCTTTCCGCCTTTTTGCCGACGTAAACGTAGTTTATGTTGTCGTCGTCGTGGTCGTAAAGTCCTTTTCGCGTTCGCTCGTTTACGCCGATAAGTCTTCTTTTTAAGCATTAATATCTTTATATAATAAATAATTATCCCGTTATAAATTAGGGCTATATTATTATTTTTTGGTGGTTGTACGGTACGACCGTTGTTTTTTTAAACAATTGATTTATTGGATTTTTATATTTCTCGGTCGTCGTGAACCGCGATCATTTTTTTTTTAATTTGTATAATTGGAAATGATAGAAGATTATATTCATATTGATCTGTCTAACCAATCATCATCATCATCATTATCATCATCATCATCATTCCCATTTAAAACAGAAAATGAAGATGGTGCGTGCTATTATTGTCGTTTTACGGATGATCGCTGTCGCCGTTGTACTAAACAATTTCGTACACGTTCGTTATTGTTCATGTGCCAATTTTTGGTGATGGTTGCGATCCTTTTCGCCGCGCAGTACATCTATGATAAAACGGCTTAAAGAAACCTGGATAGACTATTTATCAATTTCTTTTTACAAAACATGGACGAATTAACAGTTGACAAAGAAGAAAGTATATGTGATATTGGTGATATTGTTTGGTTAAACGCGCAATTAGAACTGGCTGGATAAAGAGTAATAAAATAATAAATGATTATGTAAATATTTCACCTGTATTATTTTATTTTATTTTATTATAGAAAAAAATTTGGGATTTTTCAGACCTCTTTTTGAAAAAGTTGATTTTGGACATTTATTTTTGTCCATTTTGAAAAAAATGAAAAAGGGTTGCCAAAAAAACTATGAAAAAAAGAGGTGTGACCATAATGCTCACAATTCCATTTTGCAGAAAAATAAATTGTGATGCTAATATTTTTGTGTTTTTTTGGGTTAAATTTTGGGGGAAAAATATGTTGCTAAAATATAGATCAAATGGCAACATTTATTTCCCCAATTTCTCCCAAATATTCTTGTGAATTATGTAATGTAAAAACTGACAGCATTAAAGACTTTAAAAATCATTTACTCACAAAAAAACACAGAGCAAAGGTTACTACGCAACATTTAGCAACAACTGAAGCAACAACTGAAGCAACAACTGAAGCAACAACTATTTCCCCCGCTCGTAATACGTGTGAAATTTGCAAGAAAGAGTACGATAGTCGATCTGGACTGTGGCGACATAAGAAAATATGTAAATCTTTGCCTCCTTCTTTAGTGGTCGTAGAGTCTAGCTCTGAAAACAGTAATATTATTGAACTGCTAGTCAAAGAGAATACAGAGTTTAAAAGTTTGCTGATGGAGATGATGCAAAGTAATACAGAGTTAATGAAGCAGATGGTGGATTTGAGTAAAGGCGCGGTGAATATAAATAGTCACAACAAGACGTCAGCGGTGTTTAATATGCAATTATTTTTGAATGAACAATGTAAACACGCGATGAACATAAAAGAGTTTGTGGATTCGATAAGGCTGTAAAGAGATGGTAGGTGAAAAGGGTTTGATTGAAGGTTTGTCAAATATAATCATAAAGAGTTTGAAAGCAACGGACAAGTATTTACGACCCATTCATTGCAGCGATGCGAAACGAGATGTAATGTATGTAAAGGATAATGACAAGTGGGAAAAAGACGGTCCGCGAAACGACAAGGTGCGTATGTTAGTGCAAAACGTCGAACACAAGAACATTCGTTTACTCAATGAATACAGTAAAGTGCATCCAGATTCACTAAATCCTGAAAGTCCTTTAAATGATCATTATTTACAATTGTCTTCAACCGCAACAAGTGGTACCGATGAGCATCTGGACAAAATCATCACGAAGTTGGCGAAGGAGACGGTGGTGGATAAATAGGGAGAGATAGGATGGGTGTAGAACGTACACCCGGCCAAAATGGCCACGTTAAAAAAATCAGATTTTTCAGACCTCTTTTTGAAATTTTCATTTTTGGACATTTATTTTTGTCCATTTTATAAAAAATGAAAAAGGGTTGCCAAAAAAACCCTGAAAAATTGACTTGTGAGCATAATGGTGTGTTTTTCATTTTTTTGCCAAATAATTTGTGACGATAATATTTTTGTGTTTTTTTTGGCGTTTGGTTTAGGCGGAAAATAATGTCACCTAAAACTATAAAAAAAGGAGACAATGGAAACCGTAAATTCCGCAAATTCCGCGAAAATATATAAATGTGAATTATGTGACGTAGAATGTAGTCGAAAAAACGACTACAGCAGACATATAATGACTGATAAACACATAGCTAACATAATTGCTGCGGAAAGTGACAAACGTCACCTTACCAAGGTTCTGTTAACGTGCAAAAATTGTAATAAAGAGTATAACTCTCGTAATGGTTTATGGAAACATAATAAAATATGTAAAGTAGCTGAAATTATAGCAAAACCTGTTGAAGTAGTTGCAGATATTACAAATACTGAGATTATTCAGCTGTTAATAAAAGAGAATTCTGATTATAAAAAAGAGAACTCGGAATTTAAAACGATTTTAGTAGAATTGGTAAAAAGTAATACGGAACTCCAAAAGCAAATGGTAGAAGTATGTAAGAGTATTCAACCATCAAATATAACAACCAATAACAGTAACACTAATAGTCACAACAAGACGACATTTAACATGCAAGTGTTTTTAAACGAAACGTGTAAAGACGCGATGAATATGAAAGAGTTTGTTGATTCTATAAAGCCCACAATATCGGATTTGGAAATGGTTGGTGAAAAAGGGGTTGTTGAGGGTATAACCGATATTATTTTAAAGAGTTTACGTGCA
>Ga0114974_10003409_pt1 | contig 11970 bp, 15 predicted proteins | sample S_130206_EF_Meta_FD_87318 | JGI IMG/M metagenome (GOLD analysis project Ga0114974, IMG submission 87318) | Freshwater microbial communities from Lake Simoncouche, Canada to study carbon cycling - S_130206_EF_MetaG | ecosystem: Environmental > Aquatic > Freshwater > Lake | place: Lake...
GGGAGTAGCTCAGTTGGTAGAGCACCACCTTGCCAAGGTGGACGTCGAGAGTTCGAGTCTCTTCTCCCGCTCCATTTTCGCTAAGCCCCGATCAACCATCAGGTTATCGGGGCTTTTGCTTTGTTGGGCAGGTGAAAGTACTAAAAGAAATAGGCATAAGTACTAAAAAGACGCCAATAATCGCCGAGGGTTTCTGATGGCGCGGGACTCGCATGAGATGCCTTCACCAAGCATTGGGTTGTCAGAGCTTTTGGGATTCAGCAAGAATAGTAACAGAAAACGCGATTTGTGCTAACAATCCGCCAGCTGCCTAAGCCGCCGAGCGTATCTATTGACCACTCGCAGACTGCGGTGCATATGAAGCCATGGCATCGAAAGTGAAGAAATCTGAATTTGTCGGTATCGGTGCCGCTATCCAAGCGATAGGTTTAATCGTCTGCTTCATCGCATTTCCTTTCGGAGTGGTCGCAGGGATCATCTTGTTGATCGTCGGTAGCCGCATGGCTATTGTTTACAAATGCTCTGAGTGCCGCGGGAAAGTTGATAAGGAGGCTCTGGTTTGCCAGCATTGCCGTGCAAATTTTGGTAGTCCCAATGATTCATCAAAAGGCAACAACGCGATGCGAGATGCTATGCGCTGATCATTTATCCTGCTTAGCCTCGGCTTCATCATACACTGCATTCCATGCACCGCATTCTCCGCACCCTGCTTGTATTCGTCCTTCTTGGTGCTGCTGGATTTGCTGCCGATAGAAAATCTGATGGGTCAAATATTATTCAAGGACAGGTATTCATTGTCACAGGTGGTATTGGCAGCATAAAGCTCGGTTTAGTAACTATCGGAATCTATCCACGCTCTCAGGTGTTAGAATATGTTACCGATAAGAAGATGAAGCTCTGCTCACTAGAGCAGAGAAGCCAAACGATAGATCATATTTGGAAGTTTTTTGATGATTTCCCGAAGTCTGGAGCTATTCAAAAAACAAAATCAGATGCTGATGGACGATTTACTATCTCTTGGAATCGTTCAGGTGATCCACTGCTCGATGACGTGCTGCTTGTGGCAACTGCGACACGGTTTAATTTCGTGGAGGCTGAATTTTATACTTGGGTACTGCCACCTGAAGAATGGGAAACTCCTTTCTTCTTAAGTAATGATAATTGTTTCAAGATAAGTACTCTTGCCCCACTTCCAGAGCTGTTCTCAGGAGACCTAGTCAAACGTCAGGCTTTCTATCTCAAAGCAAAGACTGAATCTGAACTCGCGGACATCAAGGCTGGCACAGTTCAGAACAACAAATTGGGCGTGTGGTGGACTTCTGAAGGGGTAGTAAAAGCTCCCCCGCAGGTGCCTGTGCTTCCCGAGCAGGTTGCATCGAATGGCTTCGTAGCAATCGACGGCGAAACATCGGCAGAGCGAATGCAGCAAAATCTAAATGAAGATTTATTATTTTGTGCGGGTATAACTAATCTTTTTGATATCAACAATCTAGACCAGCGCCCAGTCGCTCGCGTTCAACCGCAACCCGCCTATCCGTATGAGATGAGCCGCGCTGGAATCAGTGGCAGTGCCACGGTCAGATTTATCATAGATGAAAATGGTGTTGTTATCCATACTCGGATTATTCGCTCGTCTCATCGTAATTTTGAAGTGCCAGCGTTACAGGCTGTGTCGAAATGGAAATTTAAGGCCGGTCGCAAAGGCGGTAAGGCCGTAAAAGTATCCACGACGCTGACCTTGGGGTTCGATCTCGGAGATAGACAACCTACACCGAGTGAATTGGAGAATATAAAGAATATGATTGCCCAGCCCAAGGAAAGACCGCGCATCGCATCGGCCTCGCTCAATCGGACCACTCCCTTAACCACCCGACTATCTGGGGTGGTTAATGTGGGGATCGTGGGCCGCGACGCACGCTGGAGCGAGTACGGCGATTATCTCAACGAGATGCTCAAAATTATCCAAGTGACGTGCGACCGGATTTTGGAAGAGAGCCGCGTTTGGCCTCCGCGGGGTTCACACGTGGTGTTAACCTTTAAGATTAACGCCAAGGGCAAAACTGATATCGTCAAAGTCGAGGATGCCGATAGCGGCGAACAGGGGGTTTTCTCCAGCAAAAATGCGATTACCTATCCGCAACCTTATCGCGCATGGTCACCGCAAATGAGCGCTGCTCTTGGTGATGAACAAGAGCTGAGCTTAGCTTTTTATTATCAATAATATTTCAATGAAGAATACTTCCATAAAATCATTCCTTCTGTTCGCCATTCTCGCAGCTTCTGGATTTGCAGCAGACTTTGCTGAGACCAAGAAGAAGGCAGAGACTGGTGATGCTGATGCGCAATTCAATCTCGGCTTGATGTACGCCAACGGCGAAGGCGTGCTGAAGGACTATGCTGAAGCTGTTAAGTGGTATCGGAAAGCGGCCGAGCAAGGAAATGCCCAAGGGCAAGTTACGCTCGGCAGCGCGTACGAGCTTGGCGAAGTAGTGCCGAAAGACGATGCCGAGGCTCTAAAGTGGTATCGGTTGGCGGCAGAGCAAAAAGACGCAGGCGCGCAATTTTTAATGGGCCAAATGTACACGTTTGGCACAGGCGTGCCGAAGGACGAAGCTGAAGGTGTTAAGTGGTATCGCAAGGCGGCAGAGCAAGGTTTTAAGTATGCGCAATATAATCTCGGCCACGCGTACAAGTTTGGCGAAGGCGCGCCGAAGGATAGCGTTGAAGCAGTGAAGTGGTGGCGTAAAGCGTCAGAACAAGGGCTTGCCATGGCGCAATACAAACTCGGCTTGATGTACGCCGAAGGCGATGGTGTGCCGAAGGATTTAGTGCAGGCTCATGTTTGGTCTAATATCGCGGGAGCGAATGGGCATGAAAATGCGAAAAAGAATTTAGAAATTGTTGAAAAAGAAATGACCGACTCGCAGAAAGAGAAAGCCATGGACTTGGCTCGTGAGCTATTCGCGAAGCTACCGAAGGGGAACTAACACTATGAACTTCAAATCATTTATTCCGCTATCTGCACTCTTACTTTGCTCACTGCTTGCGCCGTTCGCATACGCCGAGACTCCGACAGCAAACCTAGTCGGGATTAGACAAACTCAAGAACGAATCGATGTTACACTCAACCTATCAGGGGCCGGAGAGTTTGCCGTGGATGCTGGTGAAGTCGCGAAGATCGCAGAGGCGGCGATTGCATCAGCGGGCGTCAAATTGGCGGATGGGAATAAAGCTCCATTAGTAATGGTTCTCATCCATGGTAAGACTTCTGGAGGAAGTTTTGAGTACACGGTTGAGCTAGCGGTAACAGCTTCTGTGGTCTCTCCATTCGCGAAAGATCACACTATACATGCGATAATTTGGCGAGACTCTGCGGTAGGTAATTTTCCCATAAGCTGGGACTCGCAAAGCAAGAAATTCTTAAAACCGAGCGGCCCAATGAATGAGCGTGTTTACGATAGTTTGCGCGAAGTGGCCATACGCCTTACCTCGGCTCTGAAGGCGGCGGAAACGATGAAGTGAGCCACTCAGCAATGCTGTCGAGTGATAGCTCGACCAACTCGGTCACGCAGTAAACGCAGCCGTCTTGCCGCCGGTACAGCAGGACGATTTCGATCACATCATTCCGCAAGGATAGGCTAAATTTGTAAGGCTCGATGCCGTCATGATGATTCATGCCGCACAGTAGCACTTACTCCTCAGTCTGGCTGGCACTGATACCACCTGAATTTAGGTGGCGTGGGGCGTACCCTATCAGCACGAACTTCAATTCGGTCTGATTTCGTTGGTGCGTAATGGAATGTTTATGAGCAGCTCAGAGGCATTTTCGAGAAAGGGGAGAATCGTGCGTTCAGTTTTATCATCAAAGAAGTTTTTGCTTTGCGGCATAACAACCTGCTGAATAATTTTTCCTGCCCTACGGAATGATGGCGCTGCGGCTGTCCGTCCGCTCCCAAGCAGGTTTGCGACTTCGACAAGACCTCCTTGATTCATGAAAGAATAGGCGTCGATTCCCAGATTCTTGGCATGGAGCTTTGCTCCGGTTAGGAGGAATGCACCGACACGGCACTCAAGTGCTGCTCTAGGTCCGAACTCTTCGAGAATGTCTGAGATAACCTCGCTGTACAGAGCATCTACCTTTTCGCAGCCTTCCTCCAAGTCATCTTCCTTATAAATTTCATCGGCTAGCTTTGTGAATTTCTTTTTGTAAGGTTCGCTAGGCTTTTCGCTAAGTTCACTTTCGCGGGCGGTAGCAAGCAGAGCGCCTGCAACTTCCTCCTTTGTGCCAAACTTAAGCGACTTAAGCGAACTTAGATTCTTCAGCGTTTCGCGAACTTTATCTTCACTTACAAAGAGAGGCATTTTTTCACCAGTATTGATGCAGTCCATCCATATGATGTTATAGCTTTCAATCTGTAACTGTGGCGTCTCTACGGACGATTTTGAAATCTGCTCAGCCTTCTCCAATTGCTCCTTGGCTGCTATGTTTGCTTTGAGTTCAGCAAGTTCTCGTTCTGCTATTTTATGAGATGCAGATTTGCCGAAAAAGGAGTCTAAGAAGCCCATGATTTTATGTGATTATTGTTTGGCTTTTAGAGAATAGGAATGATCCGACTCATGCGTCACTTTTTTGCTGATGTGGTACGATCGCTGACGGAATACGCTTTTTCGAGCCACTCGGAGAGTTAGTCGGAGTGATGAGTTGAGGTTGAGGTGTAGCTCTAGCAGAAGCAAGTAACCTTGTTGCATATCGTTCATATTTTTGATAGCGAAATATATTTCCGATGAATCCATCTAGTTATTCAAAGACACTCGAAGACGGAGATGTGATTGGATCAATTGAAGGGGTTACAGAAGGATCGTTCTTCAAAGATCGTCAGGAGCTTCACGATAAAAAACTCCATCGCGGGCTAATGCGCGGTATAGCTCCTAAGGGCTTATCAGTAGTTTTGTCCGGCGGGTATCCGGATGATCAGGATAACGGCGATATCATTGTCTACACAGGAGAAGGGGGAAGAGATTCTGACACTAGCAAGCAGATCGCTCATCAAGATTTCTCTGGCGGAAATAAAGCATTAGCTGCGAATCATCTTCAAGGCACTCCTATACGCGTAATCCGCGGGACAAAGTATGCAAAAAATATACCTGAGGGCTTCCGCTATCGTTACGATGGATTGTATCAGGTGGCTGCTGCTTGGCATGAAAAAGGCCGCGATGATTTCTGGATCTGCCGTTTTCGTTTAGAAAAAGTAAAAGGGGAAGATATTATCGATATATTGCCAATATCGGCATCCGCTGAATTACAAGAAGAACATAACTTGCCAAAATCTCGTTCTTACTGGGTTACGCGTAAAATCAGAAGTACTGATAAAGCAGATGACGTAAAAATAATGTACGATTACACCTGTCAGGTTTGCTCAACTCAGCTAAAAACCCCGAGGGGACTATATGCTGAGGGTTGCCACATCAAAGCTTTAGGTAAGCCACACGAAGGACCGGATTCCACTTCCAACATTTTATGCCTCTGCCCCAACTGCCACGTACTCTTTGACGAGGTGGCCTTTCACATCGAGGATGACTTTACAATTCGGGGCGCCAGAACTGGTAAATTAAAAATGAATCCAAATCATCCACTTCGAGTAGAGTTTCTCGCTTACCACAGGAGCTTAAAACGTTAAATGCCCCAGCCGAATTTTTAGCTATCATAACTCACACACGAGCATCGCCTTTTATGAATAAAATAAAAACACACACTTTGTTGATAGGTATCTTAGCGTTTTTTCAACTTCTAGTCGGATGCACAACTACATCACGAACATTAAAATTTAACCCGCTGACTGAGAGCAAAATCATATATTCAAAAGACAGCCCATATTTAATATCAGAAAAAAAGCACCAAGTCGTACTAGCAATAATGAATCCTACATTATCTAACGATCTTGGAAACCTGCCTTGCTTATATTTGCAGGTCAAAAATAGCGGGGCTACTGCTATCGATATTGGATTGGATAATGTGACTGCTACATCAGCCGGTAAGCCGGTATCTTTTTTCAGCGCTAGCGGTATCGCCAAAGCCATTAAAAAACAAGCTGCGGCGCAGGCTTTCGCCGTAGCCCTCGGGGCTGGTTTGCAGCAAGCCGGAGCGGCCATTCAAGCAAGCACACCATCATATTCCACAACGTACGGATCTGCTAATGTGTATAATCCGTATAAAGCACCAACAACCGTAAATTACACGGCGCATACTACTACTTATAATCCTGCTGCGGCGTCAGCAGCGCAAGCACAGGCCTCTGCCGCGATTAATTCACAGATGCAGTCAAATCTCGCAAATGTCATGAATCAAAAACAATCAGCGCTTAACTCGAATATTGATATATTTGGAAGAAATACTATTGCGCCGCAAACAAGCGCAGCGGGACGCTTAATATTTCTTGGCAAGCAAATCACAGAAGATAAAATGACGATTAACATCAGCTTTGATGGAGAAACCCATCAGTTTAATTTACTTGTTGAAGAGATTAAAAATTGATGAATTTTAGCAGGATTTTTTAAGTTTTTCACATACGAATAGCACGCCAAGCCCTACCCAAAATGAAAAAAATTATCCAAGTCTTTTTATTTACTCTGTTGGCATTAAATATAATCAATGCCAAAGTATCAGCAGCAAATTCAGGTACGTATTCCTTTAATTTTTATTATGTGGATTTTAGTCCACAATGTAAAAGCGCGACTCCGGAGTTTATCAGACTTGGTTCTAACCAAACCATAGGCGGTAAAGAAGTGGTTTTTACTAGAATTAGTTGCGACCAGTACCCCCAAAAAGCAAAAGAAGTTGGGGTAACAACATATCCAACTTTCGTGTTATTAGACCCTACTGGTAAAATTGTAGCTAAGTATGAGGGGGCAAGAAAAGCGGAAGCAATGATAGCCTTTTTGAATCAAGTTTTGCAGTGACGCAAAATTGACTGCAATCACCCTGCGGTGATCCCCCGAGATCTAGGCCACTTGCGATATTAGTCCGCGGCTTCAATCGGCAACTCCTCGTTCTGATAGTTGGCTATGTTGTTTTCGAGGACTTCACGGATCTCATCATGAATCAGCCGCCCCTCAATCGCGATCTCAGCATGATTCTTGCCGACCATCCGCGGCCCTAGCTCCACCTCTAGCTTTTGCCGCAAAAGCATGTCCATTTTATTAGCCAGCGTCTTGAGCATTGCGCGAACGACTTCGATCTCCACCACTGCGGCTGCCTCTCGCAGATTCTTGCCGCGTAGCTTGCTGATCTGTTCGCGTAGCAGCTCCGCTTTGAGCGCAGTGATCTCTGGCGAGCCTCGGTCACGGCCTAAGCCGCGTTTGGCCTTGTAGGCCACCCACGCATCAAGCTCAGGCTCAGTGGGCGCACCATCAAGTTGACGCCACTGGTGAATGCTTTGCGTGCTGACCGAGAGCTGAGCCGCGATTTCTTTCCAAGTGAGCAGGGCCATACCTAAGTCATGTTCGTTAAAAAAAGTTTAGGTAGAAGTTTGCAGCTGGTCACTCAACCCCCGCCGGTAATTTTAGCTTAAAAGATTCCTTACCCCCTACCACCCAGCGACGTGTACTTCGAGTATCGCGCTCATATAAATTTAATCGGCTTAGATAATTCGATTAAGCGACGAAGCAGTGGCGCGCCTGTGGTATTTTGAGAACGAAAAGTAATTTGTTCTGCAGTTAGGTTGGTCGTCATCAGCAGCGGAAATCTATTCCCAACTCTGATGTCCAGCAGTCTAAAAAACCACCCCGTTGCCCAGTCCTGCTTGTTAGCTAACACGGATTCCTGCCCATAATCGTCGATGAATAAAATTTTCTTGTTAGCTAATCTTTTGATGAATTCACCTGCCTCATCATGCCCATACTTCACATAGCTTTCGAGCTGGTAGAAAAAATCTTTAGCAGGCCATATTGCTACCTCTTTTCCTTCGTCACGAAGCAATCGTTTACACAGCGCAAACATCGCCCGCGTCTTTCCTGTGCCAGTCGATCCAGTAGCCAAAATTCCAACTGGATTCTCCTTCCAGTTTAGAATTTCTTCGATCTGTTTTCGGTTTGTTTGCAGAGAGGAATACTCTACATCGAATTCCAAATAATCTTTCGGGCAATTTGATATAAAATAACTGTCACGGTGATTGGCCATCGCCTGTTTATTAAATTCACGACCTCGCTGATCCAGATCGATAGCCGCCGTTGTTGTTATCGTAGTTGATCCAATTATTTCAGTAATTGTTTTCATTAAAATATGTTAAATCTTTCTTCAATTTGCGTAGTGGTTGTTTTGGCATTGGGTTTCCAATCTCGTGCCTTCCATGTCCTAACTGCTGCCTTCCAATCTATCATCTTATTGCGTCCTACCTTCCATCCCTTCTGTGCGTAGGAGTCACACCAAGCCTGTCCATCAATCGGATAGTTGATCTCGTGAGCATATGCCTCGACCTCATCTGGCGTAGGAGGGATGAATTTATAATGGGCGGGCTTTGCCTGCCCTTTATTAGATTCTTCTTTTGATTCTTCTATTGATTCTTCTCTAGTCTCGGCAGGGATGCTATTTTCATGCCCTGCACGGGGGGCGTGCATAGACTGCTCTGGGGGAGTGCATACGCTGCACAGGGTATAGGTGTTAGCTCCCTGCGCTTTGCTGCCCTCGATGAAATTAGGTTTTGAGATGATGACGCCAATTTCGGCAAGTAATTTTAAGATATCTGCTGCCTTTCGGTAGCTAATGCCTGCCTTGGCTGCTAAATTTTGTTTCTCCCAAACGAAACTCTCCGCCTGTCGATTGGATGCTTCCCACGTTAAGGCTACGTAGCAGATCAGAACCTGAGCCTTGTCGGTTCGACCGTCACAGGCTGTGCTGATTTTAGAAAGCGCCCTCTTCGATTGCCAACAGAATGGGGCTTCACTTTTCGGCTTACCACGCGTCGTCCTGCTGCAGGATAAGCGCCCCTCCGTATCGCCAAGGTCAAGATCAACGCGTTCCATGTTCGGGGCCGATTGACGCAGCATTCAAGTGCCGCGCGATTTCGGAGCTGATTTTTTTAAAGGCTACTTCCCGTTCTGCTTTGGCGGCGTTTAGGCGCGCGATCTTGAGGTCGATCCGTTTGATCATCGTAAGTGTCGCGTTAGCGCGCTCACGATTGGTGGTGAGATTCGAGGAGGTCATGGGGTAGGGCCTCCGCTTGATGGACTATCATGCATCGAAGGAGTGGGTTGCTCTTCGATGAATGCTAATAAGGCGGCGCGGTTAATCAGTAGCACGCCACGTTGAGTGCCTTTTCTCTTTAGGATACGTGCGTCAACTTGCGGTTGATAGTCATTGCGCGCGCAGGGCCTGACCAGCTCGGCCAGTGTTGATCGGCTGAGGCCAGAGACGGTGCAGCGTGAGCCTGCGCGGGGCAAACGGAGCCAAGTTGCGGTATCAAAAACAGGCCGTCCGGCTTCTAAGCGCGGGGCCGAATGAACTGATTCAAACGTAGTGTTATTCATCGCCAATGACTCTAGCCACTTGGCGTCCTAACCGTTTCCCCCTTTATCACTAAGTCATTCTGAATAGGTCTGCGGCGACCTGCTTGCGAGGGTGCGGAAAGCCTCTGCGAGCGTCTGTCGGATCTCGGCGCGGCAGTTGGCTGCGAGGGTACGTGGCGTTTCAAGTCCGGCTTTGCGAGTGGCTTTTACGCCCAGCGGGCGGAGCGCGATGCTTACCTCGGGGTGTCCATCGGTGGCGTCGAGAATACACGCCCATGCAGCATTCACCCAATGCTCACAAACGTCTTCTGTGAAAGACGGCAGCTTCGAGGCGAGATGCACCCACTTCGGCACGGGCGTTCGCAGCATGGAGTAAACAATCCTGTGGTCTTCTAGGTGTTTGCAAAGTTGGCCCGCGATGTAGTTTGCATGCTGTAAAATGTCTGGGGCTTTTTTCCCCTTCGGCGGATTCACGCGGTAAGGCGTTGCTTCGCCTACGGCGAAAACGGCTAGGTCGGCCAAGAGTTGCTTGCGATGCCCGATATTTCTTCCGGTAAGCACCGGCACAACGTTTTGCTTGCGGCTCCACTCGCAGACAATTTTGGGGTATCGGCGGGCGACTTCACCGAGATCGGCTACGGCCTGTGAAAGCACGAAGCCGAGCGAATGCATTGCACCGAGGTCGCCAGCAATGGCGTAGTCGCGAAGGGCAACAAGGCCACGCTGGACGATGTCGCTGGTGTAGCAATGCGGAACCGGCTGCCGTGGGCCACAGCCAACGAGCGCGTTGAGGGCTTTTCGAGTGGCGCGAGCAATGGCTGTGGGCGAGGCTTTGCGCGGCACCTTTTTTGCGGCCATCTTCGCAGGCGTTAGGATCTTGCCGAGGTCATGCGGTGGGTCGCAGTTGGTGTCGAATAGATGCAGCGGGAATGTACGGACAGCTATACGAAAGGATTTCCTCCTTTTTTTCCCTGCATTTTTTCGCGGCGCTTTCATGCGGAGGCGGCGGGCTTGACTAGTAGTCGCGGCATCTTGGCGAAAGCGAGTTTTGTGGCCTCGATATCGCGGTGCGTGTATTGGCGATGAACGTCGGACGCATGGCCGACATGCTCGCGGCGAATCTCTTCGCTCACGCCTGCGTTGGCGGCGTGGGAAATATGCGAGTGGCGGAGGGAGTGAAACCCAAGATCGTAAAATGCCTTCACGGCGTTCGTGGGGGCAACGTCGTCAAACTTGATCTTCGCAGTGCGCATGACTTCACGGAACGTGAGAGAAAGGCCATATTTCCCGCCTGCTTTTTTGCCGTGAAGGGTGGGGAACAGCGGAGCCTTGCCGACTCCTCGGCGCGGCGTGAGCCATTCCAGCAGCTCAGGCAAAATAATCGTTGAGCGTTTGTGGGCCTTGCGGTCGCGGCGCTCTTTGCTGGGGCGTAGGTTAATTACTTCGTGTTCAAGATCGATATCGCTCCACAGCATACTGGAGGCATCCCCGATCCGGAAGCCGCAGCAATAGCCAACAAGAATCATTCCTTGCCAGTCCTCACTAGCGGCGGTGAGCAGGTTGCGGAGTTCTTTGAGGGTGAACGGGCGTCGCTCGGCGGCATCGTGGCCGAGCGTGTCTACTGCTTCGGCGGGGTTGCTTGTAATAACATTTTGGCGGCGAGCGGTATTGAAGGGTACGCGAAGAACCTTCACGGCCATATTGGCAGAAGCTGGGGACATACACCGCTTAATTTCGGCGTCGCGAAAACCTTGTACATCGCGGGTACTCACGTTGGCCAGTGGCATGTCGGCGCGCTTGCCGAGATAGGTTACGAAGTCGGAAATGATCCTCGCGTAACGTCGCGCGGTTCCGTCGGCGCGGGCTTTAGTTTTCTCGGCCACGAATGCGGCTAGAAACTCGCGGGTGGTTTCAGTGCGAAGCCGATCTTGGCCGGAAGCGGCGAGCAAGGTGGAGATAAGATCTTGTCCGTCACCCAGCGTCAGGGTACCGGCAGCGGCCTTCTGCGTGAGGCTCACGAAGGCTTCGAGGATCTCGGGGGCGTTGGGCAGCGCCAGTGGTGAATCAGGGTCGGCGGTTAGCATCTCGGCTTCACGTTGCCAGCGTTCGGCGATGGCAACGGCAGCCGCGCGATCAGTCTTTTTAGTGGAACGCATGCGCCAATGGCCGGTTGAGTCGGTAAAGGATGCACGCCAGAACTTTGATCGGGGGTGGCGATGAACGGAGGGCATATGAAATTTGTATATCCTCTAAGTACTAAATCAAGTACTAAAAATGCTGATGATCACGGAAGACGCTAATGTTGTAAATGAACTACTTATAAAATCATATAAGGGGAGACTCGTATCGAGAGTTCGAGTCTCTTCTCCCGCTCCATTTTCGCTAAGCCCCGATCAACCATCAGGTTATCGGGGCTTTTGCTTTGGGCTGCAGCCAAGCAGAAATCATGGTGCATTAAAGGGTTAGCGA
>Ga0114974_10003416_pt1 | contig 11961 bp, 8 predicted proteins | sample S_130206_EF_Meta_FD_87318 | JGI IMG/M metagenome (GOLD analysis project Ga0114974, IMG submission 87318) | Freshwater microbial communities from Lake Simoncouche, Canada to study carbon cycling - S_130206_EF_MetaG | ecosystem: Environmental > Aquatic > Freshwater > Lake | place: Lake...
AAGGGGATTTTGTGGGTGGAGGGGGAACTGCGCAGCATGCCGGCGATTCCGTAGTAGTCTTCCAGACCGATGGGGTCGAATTTGTGGTCGTGGCAACGAACGCAACCCAGCGTCATGCCCATGAAGACCATCCCAATTTTGCTGACCTGGGAATCAACATGGTCGGCCTCCATACGGGCTTTGTCAGGGTTGACGATTTCGACATCACCCACGACGAGAAAGCCGGTGGCGGTGATTGTTTCGGCGCGTTTTTCTGGCGAAGGGGAGGGGATTAAATCCCCAGCGACTTGTTCTCTCGCAAATTGGTTGAAGGGCTTGTCGGAGTTGAAGGCGTTGATGAGGTAGTCGCGGTAGCGCCAGGCCTGTTCGGCAAAAACGCTGTTGGAGGTGCCCATCATGTCCGCGTAGCCCGTGAGATCGAGCCAGTGCCGCGCCCAGCGTTCTCCAAAAGCCCGGGAAGCCAGCAGGCGGTCCACCACCTTTTCCGGGGCGTTGGGAGCATTGTCCCTGACGAACGCTGTGATTTCCTCTGGGCTTGGCGGCAGGCCCGTGAGGTCCAGATGAACACGGCGCAGCCATGTATAACGATCCGCATCGTCCACGGGCTGGAGAGCGGCGGCCTCAAGCTTCGCCAGAATAAACTGATCCACCGGATCCAGCGGCCACTGGGTCGCTTTCACCGCCGGCGGGCGTTGATCCCGCACCGGTTGAAAGGCCCAGAACTTGCGCCCTTCCTCCAGATTGACGGTGCGCTTTTTGGTGCTGGCTTCAGTGGCGCGGGGATCCACCGCGCCGGCCTTCACCCATTGTTCAAGAATGCCGATTTCTGCGGCGGAAAGTTTCTCCTTTGGCGGCATCTGAAGATCTGAGTCGGTGTAACGCACCGCCTTGATGAGCAGGCTTTTTTCCACCTCGCCCGGTTGTACGGCCGGACCGGTTTCGCCCCCGTGCTCCCAGCCGCTGCGTGAATCCAGGGCGAGGCCGCCTTTGATCTTTGTTTCGTGTGCGTGGCACTCGAAGCAGCGCTTTTGAAGAAGCGGCAGCACCTTGGTCTCGAAAAACGGCTCCGCGCCGTCCGCTCCACGAAGGAGCCCGGGAAGCAGCAGCAGGATGGCGGGGGCGATTGCGAGAATGGGGTGTTTCATGGCGCCGACGGGTTATGGGACGTGGCAGGGGAGGATGAGCCGAGAGAAGGCGCCCGGCTTGTGGTGCACCGTTTCGCGGGCGATCGCCGTGTGGCTTCCAAAAGGGCCCTCCCCTGTATTTGGGTTGCGGTCGTAGAGCGGGAAAAGCGAGCCGCAGATGTCGACGCGAAGTTTGTGCCCCTTACCAAGGGTGGCGGCACAGGGACCAAGGTCGACGGTGATTTCGTAGGTCTGGCCGGGTTTCATGGGGAGCGGCTCAGTCAGGGAATCCCTGTAACGGCCGCGCAGGATTCCTGAGGCGATGTTCTGGGCGAAGCCGTCGGGATGGACGTCCACCAGTTTGAGTGCCCAATCGGCGTCGATCGTATCGGTGGAGACGTGCAGTTTGGCTTCGATGTTGCCAGCGAAGCGGAGCGGTTCCTGCAGTTCCTCGGTGGTGTAGACGAGGACGTCCTCGCGGTCTTCGGTGGCGCGTTGATCCACGGGCCCCCACACGGCGGCCTTCATGGGTCGTGTCTCTGTGATCGGGCACGCTGGCACCGGGTTGGCGGGGTCGGAGCGGAAGGTGTCGGCGGGCTCCGCCTTGGAGGGGGCGGTGCGGGTGAGGCGACCCGAGCCGGTACGCGCGTTGGCGTGCCCGTCCGAGCTGAGGTAGAAGGCGGTCGCGGAGTGTCCTTCAGGCGGCCAGGTCTGCGCATCGTGCCAGACATTGTCCCCCATGGAGAAGTAGCGGACGGGCGGGAACGGTTTGAGGAGGGCGGCCGCGTCTTGTTTGAGGTGGCGTTCAAACCAGTCGAGCTGCAGAGCCATGATATCCACGGCGGCCTCGGGGCCGAAATCGACCTCGGCGACCTTCGTTTTGCCGACGCTGCCGTGATCCCACGGGCCGAGGACAAGGCGCTGCTGCTGGCGAACCTTTGGATCAAGGGCCTGCTTTTGCATGACCTTGAAGTTGTCGACGGATTCGCGCGAAAAGAAGTCGTAGTAGCCAACCACGTGGAGGGCGGGAAGGGTGAGTTCGGGCAGGCGCGGGGTGAGGTCGAAGCGGGTCCAGAAGCCGTTGGGTTCAGGATGGGTGAGAAAGGCGTCGAGCCAGGGCATCGACCAGCCGATGGCCTCATCCACATCGCTTAGGGGGAGGCGCATGAGGGCGGTGTTCATGTCCGCGGGTTTGACGTCTGCTGGTTTTGCCGTGTTGCCAGCGATCCAACCTGCGATCAGGGAGAGCCGCACGGCGCCGCCAAGGTAAAGGTTCCGATAGAAGCTGCTCCATGTGGCTTGGGGGGCGATGGCGGCAAGCCCGGGTGGTTTTTCGACGGCAGCCTGCCACTGCACTGCACCGACATAGGAACCGCCCATCATCCCGATTCGTCCGCTGCACCACGCCTGGCGTGTGATCCATTCGATCGTGTCGTAGCCGTCCTGGCCCTCGTTGTTATACGGGGCCATGACGCCCTCGGACGCGCGCGTGCCGCGGCAGTCCTGGATGACGACCCGGTAGCCGGCCTTCGCGAATTTTTCCGCTGAAGCTTTCGCCTTCGCTTTGTCGTAGGGCGTACGCATCAGGATGACGGGGGCCTTCGAGACGGATTCGTCGTGATAGACGTCTGTGGCGAGTTTGACGCCATCGCGCATGGGAAGCATGCTTGTGTCGACGCGTATTTCGGCGTTTGCCGCCAGGCTCAGGCAGAGGAACGCAAGGATGGGGGGGGCGGCTTTCATCGTTTAATTAGCTTGGGTAAGGTTTAGAGAGTCCAGGTCCATGTCCTCGCCGGCCGCTAGAATATGGGTGCGCATGTGTTCCAGGGCCGCCTCGGGATCCCTCCGTCTGATGGCCTGGAGAATCTGTGCGTGGTGTTCGACCGCGGCGGATTTGCCAATGCGTCCGATGGTGCGCAGGCGGCTGGTGAAGGAAAGTTCGGCGAGGGAATCGAGGATGAGTCGGTAAATCAAATTCCCGCTGGCATCCGCGATGGCGTGGTGCATGGCGATGTCGGCGGCAATGGCCGCGGCATTATCGGGTGCGGCGTCGAGCTGGGTTTGAATGTCGAGCATCCCCTGGATTTGGGCGGCGGAGGCGCGCTGTGCGGCGAGTGCGGCGGCTTGCGGCTCGATCGACAGACGCGTTTCATTGAGCTGGCGCAACCGCTCGGCCATGCCAGGAATCAGAAGGGAGAGCGATTCGCTTAGGGGGCGGTGGAGCTTGTCCACCACCTTGATCCCTGTGCCGTGTTGGATTTCCAGCATGCCCTGTTGCTCCAGCCGCTTAGTGGCCTCCCGAACGACGGTCCGGCTCACGCCCAGCTGCTCGGCCAGGGAACGTTCGGCGGGCAACCAGCGTTCGTGGGTGCTGGTATCTCCGCGGATGATTGCGGCGAGTTGCTGGCAAACACCCTCCACAAGGGAAACGGGACGACGCAGGGTGGAGATGTTCATAGGATGATCGAGCGGTCGGTGGTATTACCAGTGACTTTTTCAGAGCGGTTTCCTTAGAAAAAAAGTAAATGTTTGGTGCCAGAAGCTGTGTTGAGCTGCAAAGTTGAGGTGTTTTCACCCCCATAGACCATGATTTCTCGCAGATGTATCCTCACGCTGTTCGCTTTTTTAGTACCCTTGACGGCATCTCGCGGCGCTCCTACCCACCGGCCCAATATCGTCATTCTCCTCGCCGATGACGCCGGTTGGGGGGATTACTCTTTTAACGGGAACCGGCAGCTTGCGACACCGAACATCGACTCCATCGCCAAAGCGGGGGCGAGTTTTGATCGTTTCTACGTGTGTCCCGTGTGTTCGCCGACACGCGCGGAGCTGTTGACCGGGCGTTATCACAGGCGCAGCGGCGTTTATGGCGTCTCAACGGGACAGGAACGCCTCAATTTGGACGAAAACACCTTTGCGGATTCCTTCAAGGCCGCGGGATATGCCACGGGGATTTTTGGCAAGTGGCACAATGGGAGCCAGTGGCCCTACCATCCGATGGCGCGCGGATTTGACACTTTTTACGGCTACACCTCCGGCCATTGGGGTGAATATTTCAACCCGCCCATGGAGCACAACGGCCTCATGGAACGAGGGCAGGGTTACATCGTGGATCTGTGCACGGACAAGGCGCTGGAGTTTATCGAGCATCATCGGGAGAAACCTTTTCTGTGCTACGTGCCATTTACCACGCCTCACTCTCCGTGGTCAGTGCCTCCGGCAGATTGGGCCCGCTTCAAAGACAAACCGATCTCGCAGGAAGCCAGCAACCCCAAGGCTGAAAATCCGGATGAAACGCGCTGCGCCCTCGCCATGCTTGAAAACCAGGACCGCAATGTGGGACGGCTTCTGAAAAAACTCGCGGATCTCGGTCTGGAGGAAAACACGATCGTGATTTATTTCTCCGACAACGGGCCAAACTCGGCGCGCTGGAACGGTGGGATGAAGGGATTGAAGGCGAGCACCGATGAGGGGGGTGTTCGTTCGGCGTGTTTTGTGCGGTGGCCGGGCCGGATCGGAAAGGGGACGTTGATCGAGCCCATTGCCGGGGTCATTGATCTGAATCCCACCCTCCATTCTCTTGCCGGGGTGAAGCGGGTGGGGGAAAAAGCGCAGGACGGGCGCGACCTCTCGCCCCTTTTACAAAAGACCTTGGAAACCCAATGGCCGGACCGGCGTCTTTTTTCGACCTGGGCGGGAAAGGTGAGTGTGCGAACCCAGCAATACCGCCTGGATGCCGAGGGCAACCTCTTCAACATGGTCGCGGATCCGGGACAGAAAACACCCATGCAGGACAAGGAACCCTCCCTGGCGAGGGAGTTGGGAGAAGCGGTGGGCGCGTGGAAAAAGGACATGACTATGCCAACCCTTCCATCCCGCCCGGGTAGCGCGGTGGATCCGCGTCCGATTCCCGTGGGGTACCGTGAATTTCCCATCACGATGCTTCCGGCACGGGACGGGGAGCCGCGTGGCGAGATGCGGCGCAGCTCCAAAGCTCCGAACTCGTCGTATTTTGTGAATTGGAGTCAAACAACGGACAGCGCCGTTTGGGCCGTCGAAGTCATCCATGCAGGGACGTATTCGGTGAGCTTGGATTACACCTGCCCGGATGCGGATGCTGGATCCACACTGGAGCTCAGTTTCAAGGGCGCGCGCCTTCAGGGAAAGGTTTCGAAGGGCTGGGATCCTCCCCTGATTACCGACCAGGACATCGTTCCCAGGAGTACCCACGGAGAATCTTTGATGAAAGAGTTTCGCTCGATGCACCTGGGTGAGATTCAGCTTCCCGCAGGGCGCGGCGACTTGGTCCTGCGCGCCCCTGAGATTCCGGGGAAAAGCGTCATGGACCTCAGGCGGCTGACATTGACGTTGCGTTGAGTTGGAGCGTTCGCCCTGCTTCGCGGACTGGTGGGGTCAAAAACATCTAAACACCTCATTGACTCCAATCGGTTTTTAAAATGTCGGCCCTACACGTTTTTTTAATTTGAACTCCTCGCGGGACTCTAGACTTTCGGAGGGGCTGTTTTCGCGGATGATCCGTTGAAGACGTTTGAAGCGGCTCTCCCAGCTTAGTTCAAGGGCTCGCGCCCGTGCCCGCTCCCCCCAAATGAGCCTCGCTTGAGGGTTTGTCAGGAGACTTTGGAGGTGGTCGGCGATCTGGCCTGGGTTGGGGGGGGTAAAGTACAGAGCGGCTTCTGCGGCCGCCTCTGGAATTCCTCCCCGTTTTGAAACAATGCAGGGTAGACCGCTGGACATCGCCTCCGCGACAGTCAGCCCAAAGGGTTCGTCCCAGTTTGAGGGCGCCACAAAAATATCGGCCGCTTGATAAACGGCGGGAATGGCGTCCCGCTTTGCAAAAGAATGGAATTCGACGGTTCCACCAAGAGGGAAGGCAAGCTTTCGCAGGGAGGACTCGTAACGGGTGAGGGGATCCGAGGCGTTGAAATTGCTGGAGCCCACGAAGCTGACTTGGAAGGGAGGAAGGAGTCCCTCCCTTCGCCGGCGCTCCAGAAGGGTCGCCGCTTGAAGTAAAAGATGGGGCCCCTTTTCGGGGAGCATCCGTCCTACGAACAGTATTTTAAGGGGCGTCCCCTGCGGGCGTGTGTCTTTTTGGACTGGGGCAAATTTGTTTGTGTCGACCCCATTGAGAAGCACTTTGATTTTACGGGCACCATCCGGGGGGCTCTTTTTTTTGAGCACATCCGCCAGAAAACGGGAACAGCAGATCACGAGGGACACGGCTTTGAAAATTTTTGCCGTTTCTGCCGAGGAATACGTCCCGAAGGAATCGTTGTGGGCGTAAAGGACAAGGGTCGCCTGTGGGAATAGGCGGCGCAGAGGAAGAATGGCGGCGGGTTGGTTGTGTACAAATAACACTCCGGAAAAATCCATGGGGAGAGACTGCGCCATCTGTCTGTAAAGCCTGCTTGTGAAGGGTCTCGTGCCGGCAGCACTGCCGAGCATCACGTCCGCAAGTTTCTGAAATAGAGTGAGCGGTCTGCCGGGGAAGTTCCCTTCCAGCGTCTTCCCGGCAGCGTAGGGCGGGTAGCCCTCCTGGGTGCCTTTGCTTACTAGGACAACGGGCGTACCGCCTCCCTCCTCGGTTTGTCGGCGGGCCAGTGCGGCGATGACGGTGATGACCGCCGAGCCCGTCGCCGGAGAATAGTGATCGCCCGGGGTTGGAATATGGACCCAGTCGCTCGATCCAGTCAGAGAGGAGGGGCAGGAGACGGGATTCGCCATGGTCACGGAACGGTTTGCTTAACGGATGAACCCGCTGAGTCTTGTGTTGCGTGTTTGCAATGTGAAAAAGTTTGGAGACTGGGATGCAAAGTTGATTGCGGCGTATGGATGGCGAGGCAAGCCCACTGTGGCGGCGCGTCGTGACCACCCCGAGCCCGAGGTTCCTGCCTCGCTGGGCGCTGCCCATACCTCGCTGGGCGCTGCCCCTGCCTCGCTGGGCGCTGCCCCTGCCTCGCTGGGCGCTGCCCCTGCCTCGCTGGGCGCCGGCAAGAAATCTCCCGAATCTCTGGAACCTCGAGGGCCTGGCGGCCTGTTTTTAAAAAACAAAAAAGGGAGACGGGGGCGGGAGTCGAACCCACGAACGGAGATTTTGCAGATCTCGGCCTTACCACTTGGCTACCCCGTCATCTCTACACTCTAATATCGATTCGCAGAGCTTTTGCGCGTGTTAGGGGGGCTCGTTTTTGCGTGGACACCACTCCGGAAATGGGGGCCGCCGTGGGAAGAATGCGGGTGTGTTTCGGGTGTCTTTCTAGCGTTTTCAGGGCATCCACTGGGTGAGGCGGGAGCAAACCGTGTAAAAACGGCCATCACCTTTGCATTGCGGGCGGCTCTTTGGCAGCTTGGTGGGTGCCATCCATGACCAATTCCCGTCTGCAATTCCACCTCGAAGCCACGGCCACCGGCTCGCGGGCCCGCGCCGCCCGGTTCCGTACTCTGCATAATGAGGTGCAGACGCCGCTTTTTATGCCGGTCGGCACCCACGCCACCGTCAAGGCCCAGCTGACCCAATCTCTGGAAGACGCCGGGTCCCAGATCCTGCTTGCCAACACGTACCACCTTTTGTTGCGGCCGGGGGCGCAGGTGTTTGATGCCATCGGTGGCATCCACCGCTTCATGAGCTGGAAGCGTTCGGTGCTCACGGATTCGGGCGGTTTCCAAATTTTCTCTCTCCCGCATGCGCGTTCCATGAGCGAGGAGGGGGCGGTCTTTCAGAGTTATCTGGACGGGGACACCATTATGCTTAGCCCCGAGGTGAGCATTGCTACGCAGCGTTCGATCGGTAGCGATATCATGATGGTGCTGGACCAGTGTATTCCGTCCACAGCCGATCTAAGCACGGCCCGCGAGGCGATGGGGATCACGCACCGGTGGGCCGCCCGCAGCATGGCGGCCCGTGGGGATTCGCCGCAGTCACTTTTTGGGATCGTGCAGGGGGCCCTTTTTGAGGAACTGAGGCGGGAAAGCGCCGATTGCCTTATCGAGATGCCCTTTGATGGATTTGCCATTGGCGGTCTGGCTGTGGGCGAGAGCAAAAGCGCGAGGGAGGATATTTGCGCTTTTACCGCCGATCTGCTTCCTCGGGACAAGCCGCGCTATTTGATGGGAGTGGGAACGCCGCTGGATCTCTTGGAGGCGGTGCACCGCGGGGTGGACATGTTTGACTGCATCATTCCCACGCAGGTCGCGCAGCGGGGCGGGGCCTTTACTTCGCGTGGCTTTCTCCAGTTCCGGCGCAGCGTCTACAAGGTGGCGGATGAACCGCTGGACCCCGAATGCAAATGTCCGACGTGTGCCCGCGACAGCCGTGCTTCTTTGCACCACCTAACCAAGGCGAGGGAAACCTTGGGTTGGCAGCTTTTAGGGCAGCACAATATTTACTTCTACCACCAGCTGATGCGTGAGATCCGGCAGAGCATCCTGGAGGACCGCTTTCTGGAACTCTACCACGCCAAACGCACCTTCCTACACGAGGACGACATGGACAATCCCGTGATTCATCCCAAGGTGAAGCGCAAAAAGACACCGTCCCTCCAGCTTGGAAATTACGAGGTGCACACGGCCTTTGAGGGTTTTTCGAGTATCCGGCACGTTTCTTCGGGGGAAATCATGCACTCACGGAATGAGCCGATGGAGGAGGCGCGCCAGCTTTACATCGAGCAGGCGAATCTCGCGCAGCGCGTGTGTGAAGGGGAAGGGGAGGCGGGGGCATCGCCACTTGTGATTTGGGACGTGGGGCTTGGGGCGGCGGCCAACGCGATGGCGGCCATCGCATGTTACGAGGCGGCGGCGCAGGCCGGGCCTGTACGCCCGATGCAAATTTTGAGTTTCGAAAACGATCTGGATTCCCTGGAGCTTGCCTTCCGCCATTCCGACTAGTTCTCCTATCTCAGGCACGGGGGGCCCGCTTGGATCTTGCGCGAGGGCCGGTGGCAGAGTCGGGAACTGCCGGGGTTGAGCTGGGAATTGATCCGGGGGGACTTTCTGAAAACGCTGGACGCGGCGCCCTCGGTGCCTGACATCATTTTCTACGACATGTTTTCGAGCAAGACCTGCGGGGATCAGTGGACTCGCGATGCGTTTTTGCAATTGTTTGCAGCCTGCGCAGGGCGTCCCTGCGAGCTTTTCACGTACACATGTGCGACGGCCTCGCGCGTGGCGATGCTGGCGGCGGGTTTCGTCGTGGCCAAGGGGCGCCCGACGGGCGAGAAGGTGGAGACGACCATCGCTTTGACGCCTTCCGCGTGGCGTGCCCCGCAGTCGGAGCGGCTTGAGTTGCTGGGGGCGGAATGGCTGGCCAAATGGCGCCGTTCCACGGCCCAGTTTCCGGGGTGGCTGCCAGTGGAGCAGCGGCCGGAGTTCGAGCAGAAAATCAGCACACTTCCGCAGTTTTTGAAGGCGGGTTCTTAGAAAAAGCCAACGCCCAATTTCCTCCCTCGCGGCGGGGGCGTGTTCACTGTTAACCCAGATTCCCGGGCCCCCTCTCCAAGAAGCTTTCTCTAACGGGCGTCCCCTCCTTATCGGCAATCTGTCCGCCTTGTAATAAATCGTCTGAATTAGCGGTTGAACCTTCGGATGCTTCTTTTGAAATGATCGCCGCTTCCTTGCCTTGCCCCGCGCCCCGAGAGTTTTTAAACCCTCTAGGCGCAAACGATCCAGCATATCCTTGGAAGGTGAGAGACCTCAGAAAGCGAATGGCGATTTAAGTGTAGGCTATGCACAAGGGTTGATGTTTTTGGCGTTAAAAATTGATTGGGAGCAACTTCGGTTGTCTTAGCCCAAGTTTCTTACCAGCGCCCTGAAAGGCCTGTGGAATCGCGGTTTCCCCCAAAAGGCACTACAAAACCCTCACGCCGCCAGTTCTGTTTTCACCGCCGGAAATGCCTGCCTCCAGTCGATTCCCAGTATGTCGTAAACCCGCTGCTGCTCTGCATCGGGCAGGCTCGGTTTGCGAATCTGAATGATTCGCCCACAGCTTAGTTTAAGCCGGGTGCTCACAATGCTATGGGTTCGCAGCAACCGCACAACGGTGCTCCATTCCCGCGAATCGCCCCGCGCCTGGAAGTGCTCTCGCACCCAACTCAACAAGTGATAGGCCAGTACACTGATGAATATATGCCCGTCCACTCGAGCCTCCAATTGATGGAAATTTGGTCGAAGACCTAGCGAACTCTTGAGCATTCGAAACCCAGATTCCGCCTTCAGTAACGTCATATAAAGTTCCCAGAGCTCCGCGGCTTCAATCCTCTTGTCCGTCTTCAAAACATAGTCGCCACACAGACTTATAGCGCTTTCTATTGCCGCGTCATTGCGTGCCGCTACCACCTCGCCATTCAAATATCTGAGTTTATAAAAACGTTTAATCTTCGGATGCTTTTTCTGAAGAGCGCCAATCCTTCTTTCTATGAGCGCCGGTTGTTTTAGTTGGCCTTTGCTCACAAGTTTCTGAAGGGCTTTTACATCCGATAGATAGCGTTCCTCCGCTTTTGAAATCATCGCCTCCTCCTTGCCCCGCCGCTGCACACTGCGACACAGCACCAAGCGACTATCCTCATCGTCCGGATCGACGATCATCTTCACCTCAATCTTTGTCTGCTCACTACGCCCCGCCAGCTCTTCAAACTCCCCGGCCGCAAACTCTTCAGCATATTTTGCCCGGGTTCCACGAGTGATGTTAATGATGTAACTGTAGCCCCGTTCTTTAAGCATCGCGATATTCGCCTCGGAGGCAAATCCCGCATCGAGGATGACCACCGGTTTGATTCCATCTTTGATGACGGTGAGCCTATCGAGCATCAATTCCAGCGTTTTTGTGTCAGAGATATTGCCCTCTAAAACCTCATGAGCCAGTGCCATTCCTCGCTCATCAAAAGCCATCCCTATAGCAATCTGGCGGCAATCATTCCTTTTTTGCTTGTTCCTGCCGTGCTTGGCTTTCGGATTTTTCTTACAAAGGCCTTCAAAGTGCGAATTAGTAACGTCGTAGAGGATTACCTTGCGGCTCAGTGAGAACAAATCCGCCTCCCGATTACGCAATTTTTCCTCAATGACGATGCGGTGGGCGAGCAGTTCGTCACTGGTGCGGTAGAGTCGATCTTTGGCTGTTTTAGTGATCCTCATGCTGAGCATCTCTGGCAACGCCGTTCGATGCGACCAATCGATGAGTGCCCACTCGCTCAAAGGCTCGATTAAGCGGTTGGCAACCATCAACTTCGCAGTGGCGATGGAGCTGGGGTTGAACCCGAGATCGGCAAGTATGGGAGTGAGGCCGAGTTTCTCCCAGGCTTCTAGCGCGACCAATTCCGGACCGAACTCCATGACTTGCTCGGTCTCGATTTGGTCAATAAGCACCCCATCGACTGAGGCCGTGCCGAGCGGAGCGGATGCCTTCGAGCGGGTTGCCAGGGCGACGATGCGTGCCACCCAATTTAGGGCTTCCTTTGAGAGGTCCGCCTCAAAGAGATCTTGCTCGCCTTGTAGGCGGGACTGGACGGCGAGAGCGATGGGGCGCTCCTCGTTTTTTGGAAGTTGAGCATCACCGAGGGAAGCGATTACGCGTTGGCGCGGTTGACCTTGCTGATCGCGAAAGGATTGGACGAGCTGGAGGAGAGGAGTGCCCTTGATGGACTTTGTTCGGAAAAACACACCGGTGAAAGTGAGTGGCAGTTCGCAAAAAACAACCATTTATTTAAGAATTAGGCACTACATTTTGCCTTTCGAAAATTACAAAGTTGATTTTGAACGACTTAAGATTTTTAGCCATCGAAAAAACGGCAAAAAAATGGAATCCGGGTACGGTTTTGAGAAACTTGGG
>Ga0114974_10003422_pt1 | contig 11951 bp, 16 predicted proteins | sample S_130206_EF_Meta_FD_87318 | JGI IMG/M metagenome (GOLD analysis project Ga0114974, IMG submission 87318) | Freshwater microbial communities from Lake Simoncouche, Canada to study carbon cycling - S_130206_EF_MetaG | ecosystem: Environmental > Aquatic > Freshwater > Lake | place: Lake...
TAAATCTTGCCAATCTGATTGCTACAGGCAATGTTTATGCGGCCGGTGTCACTACAGGCAACATCACAGCGGCCAATGTGGCCACTGGAAATTTATTAAACTCGGGCACGGTCACTAGTTCAAGTATAAGTGCCACAGGCACAATCGCAGGAGACACCTTTACAGCTCTTAGTACTATATCGGCTGCGGGAAATGTTACAGGTACCAATCTAAGAACTTCAGGGCAGGTAACTGCGGTAGGCAACGTCAATGGCGGAAACATTCGCACCGCTGGCGCAATCACAGCCACAGGTAATATCACAGGTGGTAATGTTAGTGCTGGCTTGGTAAGCGGAACTTTTATCAGCACAACCGGTAATGTTAGTGCCACAGGCAATATTGCTGGTAGTTATTTCTTGGGTAACGGTAGCCAACTAACTGGCATATCAGGCAATGCTTTGGCCATTGTCAATCCCGGTGGGTGGAGTGTGATTCCATCAGGAACAAAACTGTATTTCAGTTACAATGGCGTAAACAAAGGTTCCCTGGACTCTAGTGGTAACTTTATAGTTACTGGAAATGTGACTGCGTTTGGAACACCATAATGACTTTACCATCATCAGGTCCAATATCTCTTACAGATATTCAAGCTGAGTTTGGCGGTCCTGCTAGTCCAATCAGTCTGGGCAGTTACTACAAAAATGGTGCTTATGTAACAGCCACTTCGTTTGCTCCCAATGTGCCAACTTCAGGGCCAATCGCCTTAAGCAATTTTTATGGTGCTCGTAAATTATCACTTTACACTTTTACCTATACCAGCGACAGCTCGCTGGTATTGCCGTCCAGTTTTGCTGGAAGCCTGATAGTAAACGCCATGCTGGGCGGTGGAGGTGGTGGTGGTGGTGGCGACGGTAACCAGAGTGGTTACGCTGGCTATGCTGGACGACTCATAACAAACGGAACTATTGCAGCCAGTCCCAGCGACACTGTTCAAATCTACGTCGGTGGTGGCGGAGCAGGTGGTAACACTGGATCAAGTGGGCCAGGCGGAGGTGGAGGTACATCGGCCCAGGCCAATTGGTCCACACTCGAAATGTTAAACAATCCCAACAATTTCCGCGAAACTAATAACGCTTATTGTGGTTTCTTGAATCAATACGGCATATGGAATTATAGTCATGGGTATCCTAATTTTGATCAAAATGTCACTGTAAATTTCCCCGTCAGTGCAGTTTATAATTTTACTGGTTCTGCTGACAATTACGGCACTGTTTACCTAGATGGCAATCCAGTATTAGGCATTGGTGGTTACAGTTCGACTTACTCTGCGGCAGTTTATGTAACAGCTGGCAATCACACTGTTCGGATACAAGGAGTCAATCCAGACCCTCCTAGTCCGGGTGCAATTGGTGTAACCATTGTTGGTGGATTTTCAGGCGGCAACGGTGGAACTGCTGGAGCTCAAGGATCGTCAGGTGGTGGTGGAGGTGGTGGTGCTGGTACTGTAATCCAAATCAACAACGTGATACAGGCAGTAGCCTCCGGCGGTGGTGGCGGTGGTGGTTCTGGATATTACTCTGGTGGTCGACCCAATCAAAACACTCCGGGAAACAACGGCACCTATTATGGTGGAGAAGGGCAAAGCAAAGGCGGTGACGGCGGAGCTGGCGGGGGTGGTGGTGGTGGCTATAACGGCGGAGCCGGTGGTGCAGTTTATGGTGGCGATGATGGTGCTTACTCGGGTGAAAACGGTGCTCCGTTAACTCCTTCAGGTGCAGCAGTATCATCAGGATCCAACGGTGGTAGAGCCGGTGTGCCTGGTAATTACAACGGTGGCAACGGTGGCGGTGGATATGTGACCGTTAGCTACTATGCTTAAACCCTGGTTTTTGCAGGGTCTCGATTAGTTTGATAAATATTAGACGATAAACTAGGATAACTTATGACAAGTCAGATCAACCCATACAACATTAACGGCCAATACCCAGTGGCCGGACAGGACAATAACTCGCAAGGGTTCAGGACAATTTCACTAACACCAGCACCAATTTTGAGTATGCTGCACAGGAAATTACTGCCTTGCAAACCAATTCTGTATTGAATGCAAGTCTGACCAATACTGGAACTCCTGCCAGCAATGATCTAAATCAATCGACCTTGTTCAATGGTATAATGTACCAGATGACTAACCAATTGACAACATTAGGCACAGTCAATACCAGTACCACACTTGATTTCACAGCAGGATCTTACTTTACTTTCACCACAGGCGGTAGTGTTACTGTGTCATTTAGTAACATACCGGCTTCTAATTTTGGAACATGGACTGTGGCCATCGATGTGCAAAGTACTGCCCATACTGTGACCTTCCCTGCCGCAGTCAATTTAAACAATATTGGTATCCAAGGTTGGAACACAACATCTAATACTATCACTTTTGCCACTACCGGAATTTATACTTTTGCATTTAGTACCAGCAATGGTGGAACCAACATAACTGTAAACGAAGCGAACAAAAGATTACAACCATTCAACAACAGCAGTGAAGATATAGCATCAGGCGCCGCCGCCAATTTGGCTTTGACTACTACATATTTCAGCACAGGTGGAGCAGAAACTGCTACATTGGCCGCAGGAGTACCTGGACAGATCAAGACCTTTGCTATGTATGCTGATGGCGGAGACATGGTTATTACAGTGACCAATGCAGGATGGAAAACATCTGGCACTGGTACCATTACGTTTAATACCATTGGGCAGGGTTGCACGTTGCAATATATTGTTGCCAAATGGATCTGTATCGGCAACAACGGTTGTACCTTTGCCTAACCAAAGTCATTGACTAATCTTCCAACTGGCTGTATAATAGAAGTATGGAACATCCTTTAATCAGCAATTTAGACAGCCTGACCGAACAAGAACTGTTGGACAAAGTAAACGAATTAAATCGAAAACTGGGCATAGCCTATCGCACTGGCAACGGACATCTTTGCGACCAGTTACGCATGGCTATTGAAAGTTATCAAACCAAATACCAAGACAAAATACGTCGAGACCCCGACAACAACTTTGACGAAATTATAGATATTTCATGAATGTAAGACTACAAAAAACTTTGCATTTTACCGCAGGAGTTTGGTACAATAATGTTCTGCAGATGAACAACTATGTGGTGCGTATCCATTTGTATACCAACAGTGCCAGTCCAGCTGATCAAAACACAGCTTTTGAGCGATTGAAGTATTTTGTGTATTATGAATTAGACAGTAGCATCTTGCTAGATCAAGCCGAGACTGACCAGTGCTCACAATTTGGGTCAGCCGGATTAAAAATCACACCCATGCCCGGAGCACCATTTGACCAACTGGTTGGTATCATGCTATACTACAAACTAAATGCCATAATGGAACAACGCTTGGTCATAACCGATGTTGAAATCAGTAGCAGTATGGGCGAGAATCTTGTTTACTTGCATGACGAAGATGAAGATACTACTGATATCGTCAAACCCGAATGGTGGACTACTGCTGACCTGGCACATTGTGACACGAATCAGGCACAGTCAGACAAGGTAGTGAGTATAAACCGTACTGGCTCTTGGCATGAACTAGAACTGGGTTGGCCCACTGACGCCAAGGTTGAGTCAGGCAATATTGTGGTATTTGCAGACTTTAAACGTAATGATACAGAATAAATTTGGTGAACTGATCTTTTCAGAATCTGATGTATGCGATTTAGTCATGCAAGGCCGAGACCTTGACTCTTTAAAAGGCATGTTGGTTGACCCGTCTGTCAACATTGAGCAGGTCATACGCTATGTAGAAAATTACAACAATACCTTGTCTTATCCGGTGCTACACGCAGACAACGTGTCAGTAGCAGCATTTGATCTAGAACAACAACGCAACTGGCACATGCCCGAACAGTATAAAACACTAGATATAGCACAACATGTATTGGATTTATGTGGCAACGAAGCAGAATTACAACGCTGTGGACAAGAACTATTGCTGTATCAAGAACGTGATCTATTTCCGTTGCTACAGTATCTGACCTATTTGGTTGACATCATGCGGGCAAATCATGTAATATGGGGAGTTGGCCGAGGTTCAAGTGTGGCCAGTTATGTGCTTTATAAACTAGGAGTACACAGGATTGACAGCTTGTTCTACGATTTATCTGTGGATGAATTTTTACGTTAAATACAGGCCAGCTTAAAGGAATAATTATGACTAAAAAAGTATATACAACAGCACAGGGAAAAAGTGTCGACCTGGGTGCTATAATTTTACAAAACGAACATATTCGTGCTGTGGGCAATATGAATGTGAATGCTCGTGGTGATTTGTTGGACGGTAGTAGCAGAGTAATTGACCAAAGAAATCAACAGGTCACACGCCAAATGGAACGCAACACACAACCGGCACCCACTGGCGTTTCTACCAAGCCCAGACACACCAGTTCAGTGGCTGCACGTCAAGCCCGACAAGACGCAACAGTTTCAGCACCTGAAGTTGTTGATTCGGTTGTGGAAGCACCTGTGACAGAACCAGTTGCGGAAGCACCAGTAGCAGAAACACCAGCATCTCCACCACTTAGAGTGGAAAGAACAGTGGTAACTGACCAAACAGGTGGACTGGCAGGAGCCATGGCACGTTCCAGGACTGTTGCCCAGGAAAAATTAAAAACCCAAAAAGAACTTGTTAAAAACAAACCCGGAGTCAATAAACTATGATAGAAACCAAAGCAGCCTTCAGTCCACATCTGATCCGACAAGATCAATTGCGTGCCTTGAAGCAAGATGTCATTGTAGCAGACATGGTATTTGACGCTCGCATCACACAGTCAGGTCTAATCCTGCCCAATGATAACGGAACAGGAATGGGCATTAGACCCAGATGGGGACAAGTGTATGCGGTAGGCCCTGAGCAACAGGATGTCAAGGTCGGACAATGGGTATGTGTAGCACACGGTCGTTGGACACGTGGCATTGATATCGAAGATGAAGTGGGCAAAAGAGCTATCCGCAAAATTGACCCAAAGGATATTTTATTGATATCCGACAGTGCGACTTGTCCACAAGATGACACCATGAGCGATGCTGTTCATGTACAGTCCAAGGCCTGATCTTGGGATTTCAACAACCTAATCTAGATCCTGCCAAGGTTTCTATAATGAAATCTTTGGGCGAAATATATAGCCCGTACAACGACGGTTGGACACAAAGTTCTTGCAAACACGAGTTGTATATGTTAAAATGTTGGTTAGAAGACGAATATCGTCGTTTACCAACCTTTGTAGGAGAAGAAAAATGGGAACAGGAACGCCTGATTCAAGTATTACAGAAGTAAATTGCGCACATTGTGGTGCAATCATCAGCCCCGATTGTGACTGGCGCCAAGGACGTTGTCCACACCAGCCCAGTCTACTAGATCAAATCTTGGCAGACCCTTATCGTAGTCGTTTTTATAATCTCTTTAAATTTTTTACAGGACGCAAATGAAAGAACTTTGGGTAGAAAAATATCGGCCCAGTACCATGGCCGATTATGTATTTGCAGATGACGTACAACGACAACAGATTGAACGTTGGGTAAAAGATCAATCAATTCCACATTTGTTATTGAGCGGCAGTCCTGGCACAGGCAAAACAACCTTGGCCAAGATGTTGATCGCCGAACTTAACCTGGACGAATATGATGTAATATACAGTAACGGCAGTAAGGAAGGACGCAAGATTGACTGGGTTGACAAGTTAATTAACTTTTGCCAGACCATGCCATTTGGACGTATTAAGATTGTGTTGATTGACGAGGCCGATTACCTAAATCCCAACAGCGTACAACCAGCACTGCGCAATCTCATGGAAGACTATAGCGAAACAGTGAGATTTATTATGACTTGTAATTATCCCAACAAGATATTGCCGGCATTGCACAGTCGTTGTCAACGATTACACATTGACAAAACTGATCGAACCGAGTTCACAGCCAGAGCCGCTACAGTCTTGGTTGCAGAAAATGTAGAATTTGATCTTGATACCTTGGATAGTTATGTCAAAGCCACATATCCAGATCTTCGTAAATGCCTACAGTTATTGCAGGCCAACAGCATAACTGGCAGTTTAATTAAACCCGGCCAAAATGATACTGGGGTCAAGGACTGGAAACTGGACAGCGTGGCCATGTTTAAGGCAGGCAAGACACGTGAGGCTAGGACCCTGATCTGTAGCCAGGCCACAGTGGAAGATATGGATAGTATGTTCCGTTGGATGTATGATAACTTGGAACTATGGAGCACTGATCCTGAAAAACAAGATCAAGCTATCACAATCATTCGTAACGGCTTGGCCAGTGTGCCCTTGGTCGCTGATCAAGAAATTAACGTGAGTGCTACTTTAGTAGAGTTATGTCAACTATAACCAGCACCTTTGACACGCTAGAACCAGCAATAGATCCTGCCAATCGTATTTCATTCCTGTTGGACTGGGAGCTAACTATGAAATGCAATCTTGATTGTAGCTATTGCAATTCTGGCATAGATGGTGGGCATGATAATTCTACTCGACATCCACCATTGACGGACTGTCTAAAAACTATTGGTTTTATGTTTGAATATGTAGATCTATATATGCAACACAAACCCAAAGGAATCAGATATGTAATTCTCAATGTTTACGGCGGAGAAAGCCTGCATCATCCAGACATTGTAAAAATATTACAGACAGTACATGAACGATACGAAAAATATAAAAATTCTTGGCATTTGACTGTGACTACTACAACTAATGCCATTTTATCCAAAACAAAATTACAAAATATTATCCCTTTAATAGACGAATTCACTGTGAGTTATCATTCTGAAAACACGGAAAAACAACAAACACAATTCAAAGACAATTTATTGACTATTGCAAAAACAAAGGCCAGACTAAAATGTGTGGTACTTATGCATGCCATACCAAAATTTTTCCAAAAATGTCTGGACATGATACAGTGGCTTGACCAACAAGGCATAAAATATCTTCCTAGACAACTAGACCATGACATATTCCGCACCGATTTAAATTACAATACAGAACAAGTGATATGGTTAGATAATTTATATACAAAAAAAAGCTACCAAACCAACCCAGAAATCAGTCTTGACGCTATTGTTGATAGTAACAATAATCTAAATTTGGCCAGTGCCGGAAGAGCCTGTTGCGGAGGCCGTCAATTGTGTCAGGATTCTAATTATAAAGCAAGATCATTTTGGGTCAGTAATAAATTCCCCGATTGGTATTGCAGCGTCAATCATTTCTTTTTGTTTGTCAAACAGGTAAATGGTAAAATTTATGTGAATAAAGATTGTAAAATGAACTTTGACGGTGAAGTGGGCCCAATTGGAACCCTTGAACGCAGTGATGAATTATTATCACAACTACGAGCACAGATTGACAACAATAGCAGACCTATAATACAATGTAAAAAATCTTTTTGTTATTGTGGTCTGTGTGCACCAAAAGCAAAAAATCTAGATACATTTAATAAAATTATGGAAAAATACCAATCATGAGATACCTATTATTAACCTATTACCGAAAACCTAGTGGCAAAATTGATGAGGCCATGACCTTGAGTCGTAACCTAAAACTTCGCGATCAACAGATGGCCAATGTGATACTTGACTTTGAAACCCTATCTGTGCTAAAATGTAGTATGGATGGTGTTGTAGTTCCCAAAGATTGGGACAGAATTGTGTCCTACTACTACAAGCACTATTCGGCTACTATAGAAAGATTGTTTACGGAAAATGGGCACGAGATCAAGATTCAAAAATCTGAAACAGCTGATCCTGGTTGATGCAGATGGTGTATTACTAGACTGGGAATGGGCATTCAATATCTGGATGCAGGAACACGGTTTTGAACAAGTGCCTGGAAGCAAACTCAACTATGACATGAGTATACGCTACGGCATACCGCGAGAACAGGTACGCAAACTGATCAGGATCTTTAATGAAAGTGCTGCAATTGGCTTTTTGCCAGCCTTGAGAGATGCCATGTATTATGTCAAACGTCTACACGAAGAACATGGGTATAGATTCCATTGTATTACCAGCCTTAGCCTGGACCCAAATGCCCAACGTCTCAGAGAAATGAACCTACACAAACTGTTTGGTTCCACAGCATTTGAACGTGTGGTTTGCTTGGACACAGGTGCAGACAAACATGATGCTCTTGAAGAATACGAAGGTACTGGCTGTTACTGGATTGAAGACAAACCAGAAAATGCCGAAGCCGGTTATCAAATTGGCCTAAATTCCCTAATAGTCGAGCATGGACACAACATGCACTATTATCATGCACAAATTCCCCTAGTCAAAAACTGGCGCGAGATCTACGAAATCGTTACCAAACGATAAATAAAAATATCAAGTAGTTCTCCTATTGTAGAGATCTATTTGATCTCTACTAAATACTATTAACCTAAACACTGACAGAGCTTGTTGGCAAAATTAGGTAAAAAATCACAAATAGGAACCTACAACGTGAACACTAAAACTATCAATTGGGTACTCGCACACGAGCCATACCATGTTTTTATCAAAGCTGCCAAAAGCTTCGCTGATGAAGTTTTTTCTGAAACCAATGGCGAATATCAAATCAATGTTATTACCTTGACTGAATGGAACGAACTGGCCAAACAAAACGTAACTATCCACAGCGTGGACAAAGAGCGTGTGGTTGACTTGGTCGACTCGGGCATGATTGATATTGCCACTACCTATGCCAACACTTTGGGCAAAGTAGACCAAGATTTATACTCATTAAGTATGCCGTTTTTGTTTGACAGTGACGAACAGGCCCGCGGCATAATTGATGGTCCAATCGGACAACATTTATTGTCCAAACTGGGCAACGACAGCAATGTGCGTGGATTGGCATTTACATATTCGGGCGGTTTCCGTATTGTGCCAAGCAATCATGCTATCGAAACACTGGAAAACTTTTATAACATGAACATTGGTTGTGGTAATAACCCAGTGGCCATGGAGACATTCCGATCAGTTGGAGCAAATCCTGTAGCAATGTACATTGAAGACCTAGAGCAAAATATTGCCCAGGGTCGTGTACAAGGTGGCGAAACAACTTATACTCGATTCTTTTTATTGAATCATGACAAGCAGACCACACACATCAATGACAACGAACACAGTTTATTTTTGACCTGTTTGATCATCAACAAGCAATTATGGCAGAGTCTAGGCGAAAAGGTACAGACAATATTTTCTCGTGCCGCATTGCGTGCTGCTCAACTGGAACGTGATGACAGTCTGGCAGACAATGTCGTGATTCAACAACGTGCTGCTGAAAAAGGTATTCCTACCATACGTTTGAATAACATGGAAAAGGCAAGATTTATTGCTTCGACCCGAGGACTTTACAACAAGTTCAATACATATTTTAGTCCTGGACTGTTGTCACAATTAACTGAAGGAAAAAAATAACATGATCAACGCTAAACAATTTACCGAACAGATCGCACAACAATGCGAACCTTTGTATCAATTGACCGAAAACAATGTCAAACTGTACTGGGCCAACCGGCCTTCAAAGGAAGACACAATTGATTATTTTGGTCGTCGCATGATCAACGAGCGTATCAACTGCATCGAACTGAGCCGTAGAGTTAGCGAAATGGGCAACGACGTTGGACCCGAAGAAATGTTTTTGATCAGCAAACAGGCACATGACGAAGCCAAACACTTTTGGTTTGTGAAAGATATCTTGACAGATCTAATGGGCCAAGAGCCTGACGTTGATGCTGTACATGAAGCTATCAAACAAAAACAATTACGTGGCGAAGCCATTGCATTGCCAGCAGAGTTGTTGGCCAAGTTTGAATGCACCGAAGATCCAATCGCACTAGCAGTTTATCAGTACATTGCCGAAGGCATGGCTCATCGCAACTGGGTAGCACAGGCTGAATGTGCTCCAACTGCGATGATCGCTGAAAAATATGCTGAGATCGCAAAAGACGAAAAGTTCCACTCACAAATTGGTCGTATGCAAATTGAAAAATTAGTTGTTGATCAAGCCACATTGGCTCATGCCACTGAACTGGCTCAAGAAGTGATTGAACTAATCTGGGGCTTCGGTAGGTCCGACAAAGAACGTTGTATCAAAGCACACATCCCACTTTCTGCATTAAACTAATCAAAAGTAGTTGACAAACCGGCACCAATAGCATACAATATGTTATTGGTGTTGACCAATCTAACACATCAAACAAGGAGATTTCATGTTACGAAAATTTATCATTGCGGCCGTATTGGCCAGCTCGCTGAGTGCCCAGGCCGCAGAGCGTATTACATTTTTACTAGGGTTTAGTGCCGCAAGTGGCTTGGCAAACAATGTGAGACTGTTGTGCCAGGAAATGAATCGCAATCAAAACAGGTACGAATTTGTAGCCGATTTTAGACCCGGTGCCGGCGGCGCCATTGCTGCCAATTATGTTTTACAAAATCCCAAAAACACTATCATTGGTGGAACCAGTACATTCTTTTTAAGATCAAACTTTGATCGTGCTACTGGCTATGGCATTGATAGTTTTCAAGGAGTAAGTATTTTGAGCTCCGGTTCCCCAGTGGTCTTGTACAGTTCAAAATATGCCTCACTCAACGAGCTTAAACAAGCTGGAAAAATTACCACGGCAATCAGCGGGTACGGAAGTCACAGTAACCTAATGGCCAGTATGTTGTCCGAAATTGGCACAGGAGTTGCTATTGTAAATTATCCAAGTCTAGTGGATGCAACCAAAGACATTTTGGGAAAACATGTGGATACTGCCTGGCACTGGTTGTATGATATACAACCTCTAGTAGATTCTAACAAGGCCGCAATAATTGCAATCACTGGCACCCGCTCAATTAACGGACATCCAACTTTTGCTAGCCAAGGTGTTAAAGGATACGAAAATGTATCAACCAACACGGCTGTGTATGCCAGCATCGAAATGCCTGCTGAACGAGTACGTGAAATTTACGAATTATTAAAAGCGGCCAATCGCAGTCCTGATATACAAGCTCATTGGGCTAGAGAATTAGGGACAACACCAAATTTTTCATTTGTAGAAACACAGTCCTGGTTTAATCAACAGGCACGATTCTGGGCTGATCAGGCTGGTAAAGTAAAACCATTGCAGTAGGCCGGGGCCTACTGCGATTAGGAGCATTCGATCATTGGTAGAGTTTTAATACACTACCAATGATCTCATGCCGCTGGACATCTCTAGCTTCGAGCTCGCATACAGCTATTCCCGTTACACCCCCTTCCTGTAATCGTTCGACCAGATCCATAAGACCATTGTCGCCGTGATTACGATCGGCCTGTTCGATGTCGCCTGTTATGATGATTCTACTACCAGTGCCAATACGAGTCATTAGCATCTTACACTGCGCTGGCGTTGCGTTCTGCATTTCATCTGCTATGATCCAGCTATTCTTGAATGTGCGACCACGCATGAAACCCAAGGGTGCGATTTCAATGGTCTGCTCTTCAATCATGTCTAGTATATCTTGGGCACGATAATACTCGCGTAGGACATCCATCAAAGGTCGCGTCCACGGTTCCATTTTTGCCGTCAAACTGCCGGGCAAGAATCCGTGCTGTTCATCTTCCACGCTCACTGCGGGTCTGGTAAGTACGATCCTCTCGCATTCACCTTCTCTCAATGCTCGTACAGCGGCCAACATGGCAAGATAAGTTTTGCCAGTTCCTGCGGGTCCTACTGTGACTACTATGTGCTCAGCCGAGTCCTGTAGAGCCATAACCAGACGTTCTTGATTCCTGGTGCGTGGAATCAGGTCAATAGCTTTGGGTTTGTATTGACGTTGTGCTTGGTTAAAGTTTATGGTATTTTCTACAGGTGTCATACGGCGTTGTGCTTTTTGTGCTCTATTTCTGCTCAATTGCAATCTCCGTTTCAA
>Ga0114974_10003423_pt1 | contig 11951 bp, 12 predicted proteins | sample S_130206_EF_Meta_FD_87318 | JGI IMG/M metagenome (GOLD analysis project Ga0114974, IMG submission 87318) | Freshwater microbial communities from Lake Simoncouche, Canada to study carbon cycling - S_130206_EF_MetaG | ecosystem: Environmental > Aquatic > Freshwater > Lake | place: Lake...
ATAAGGGCTATATCTCAGAGAAGATTTTCGATCCGCTGCTGGCCGGCAGCGTGCCGGTCTATTTGGGCAACGAGAGGATCGACGAACTTATTCCTCCCGAAGCATTCGTCGATGCCCGGCAATTTGCCGATTCCCCCGCACTCGCCGCGCATCTGAAGTCGGTTTCAAAGGCTCGGTGGCAAGAAATTCGCTCGTGCGGAAGCGATTTCCTGCGAAGCGGTGCGATCGCTAGATTCGGAGCCGGTCAATATATCGATGCCATGCTGGCGGCAATCCGCCATGCAATCAAATGAAACAACCCTCCGCTACGCGCGCAATGCTGTAATGAAAGGGGTTGCATGGAGGCCGTTTCTGGCCATCCGGCAATGCGTGAAAATCGCTTGATGAGGGGCTATTCTTCGAGACCTAATACCCAGAAAGGAGTTGAATGGCACTTGCAATAATCAGTCGGGCAGTCGACGGGCTGCGATTGCGGTTTCACGGCCTGACCCAGCACATGCGGGTTTTTTCCCATACCACGGCTGCCGAGCGTTTGGCCTTATTTGAACTGGCCAGGAAGTTGCCGCCGGGTGCACGAGCTCTCGAGATCGGATCACACATCGGCTCGTCAGCGCTTTTCATCTGTGCCGGCTTGAGGCATGGTGGTGGCCAATTGCTCTGCGTCGATACTTGGATGAACGGGACCATGCCCGACGGAACCAAGGACACCTTTGCCGAGTTCACGGCCAATTGCCTGCCCTATGCCGCTATGATCACGCCGATCCGTAAGTTCAGCGGCGCGCTGACCGCTGCCGACATTGGTGGACCACTTGATATGGTGCTGATTGATGGCGATCACAGTGAGGAATCTGTGCGCGAGGATCTGGCGATCGTCGCGCCGTGGATCAAGCTGGGCGGCTATGTTGCTTTCCACGACTTGCGTAGCCTGTTCCCGGGCGTGCACATTGTCCTCGGCGAAGCACTTGCGAGCCGGGATTGGCAGCTTGTGGGGCTGACCGACAGCCTCGCAGTCGTCAGGCGCATGGCGCGATGAATGCCCATAGCCTCGAAACTCCTCCGCCTGAAACGGCTGCTGCCAATCGCCAGCTAGACGTCATCTATGTCACCGCGTCGGCGCGCGACGCTCGTCTGACGCGCATCTGCGTCGCCAGCATCCGCCACTTCTATCCTGACGCACCCATCCGCTTGCTCGTTGGAGGAGCGCTTGAGCGGGGGTTGGAAGAGGAGCTTGCGCGTTATTGGAACGTTCAGCGCGCCCCCATCCCGGTAGGCGATTGGGGTTGGGGCTTCGTCAAGCTGGAGCCGCTGTTCGGTCCGGCGGGCGAGCGGTTTCTCGTGGTCGATTCCGATACTGTGTTTACCGGACGAGTGCTTGAGACATGGGCCTGCAGCCAGGCCGATTTTTTGGTGGACGATGAACAACAGACAGTAGCTGATACACACCGTCTTTACTACGATTGGCAAACCGTAGCGACCATCGATCCGGCCGCACGCCCGCCGCGATTTTTGTTCAACTCAGGCCAGTGGTTCGGTACATCTGGTGTGCTGAGGCGTGAGGATTTTGACCCATTCATTGACTGGAGTAGAATGCCGCCGAAACATCGGCAAGCCGATATTTTTATGCCGGGCGACCAAGGTGTCTTGAATTATGTGATGAATCAAAAGATGCAGCTGTACGGGATCTCTGTCGCACAGCAAAAGATTATGCAATGGCCTGGGTTCGGACTCGATGGGATTTGCGTCGAGAAAGTCCGAACGGGCCAGTCTCCTCCACTTATCATCCATTGGGCCGGCTATAAGGGAGGACGATTGTCCAATTTCCCGGGATCCGATTTGCTTCGCTATTTTGAATCGCGATATTATGAGCTCTTGCCCTTTGGCGCTGCGCTGCGCAGTCTTCGAAGGGTGAAATATCCGCTGCAATATTTATATTTCAAGGTCGCGGATATGGTTACATACCGTTTGACAGGATCAAGAACTACATGATTGTGAATGGACCAACTGATCGAGCTAGAATGCGCTGGTTATGAAGCAGGCAATCAGAGCCATCCTCGCCAAATTCGGTTACCGGATCGAGTTCACCCGCAATACACCGCGACAACTTCTTGATTTGGCGTCCGTGCGAAATCTAGAATTTGATGACGTCGTAGGCCGTCAAATCCAAGAGTGCGGGGCAAACTGCACTTTCCTGCAAATTGGCGCATATGACGGCGTATCGACCGACCCTTTGCGCAGATATATCGAACGTTTTGGCTGGCACGGCGTGATGCTGGAGCCTCAGCCCGGCCCGGCCCGGCAACTGCGCAACCTCTATCCTGAAGGTTCCGGAATCTTCATTCTGGAAGCAGCGCTGGATCGAGAAGCGGGAGTACGCACACTCTATACGGTTGAATCCGATGCAGTGCCGAAGTGGGTTGGTGGCATGGCCTCGTTCGAGCGGGACCACATACTGAAACATGCTTACCTCGTTCCTGATATCGCCAAAATGGTGCGTGAAATTGAGGTGCCTTGCGTAACGTTTGACTTTGTTCTCGAACATCTCGAATCGGATCGCCTGGACATTCTGCAAATCGACGCTGAAGGCGCGGATGGCTATCTCCTGTCGTTGTTCCCATTTGAGCGGGTGCGGCCTGCAATTGTCCATTGGGAAATCAAGAATATGACCCGCCCATCGCAGGAAGCGGCGCTCGACTTGATGCTCCGCCACGGCTATCGGATCGCGCGTTCGGGCGACGAAGACATGCTCGCGGTACTGGACCCGGTCGCATGAAGAAAATCGCCGACCAATGATTGAGCTCTCAGTCATCGTCTGTACCCATAATCCGCAGGACGAATATTTCGCCCGCGCGCTTGCCGCGCTGGCGGCGCAGACGCTTGGTCACGAGGCATGGGAACTGCTGATCGTCGACAATCGCAGCGATGCGCCGGTGGCTGGACGTTTTGATCTGGCTTGGCGCCCCGATGTGCGGATCGTGCGCGAAGAGCAGCTCGGCCTGATCCCGGCGCGGCTGCGCGGGATCCGTGAAGCCATGGGGGACCTGCTAGTCTTCGTCGATGACGATAATCTGCTCGACAAGGATTTCCTCGAAGTGGTCCGGGGCATCGCGGACGAGCGACCGTGGCTCGGCGCGTGGAGCGGTCAGTGCCGGCCCGAGTTCGAGAGCGAGCCTGAAGCGTGGACCCAGCGCTATTGGGGCAATCTGGCCATTCGCCAGTTTGACCGCGATATCTGGTCCAATCTGCCGCGGCTTGGCGAGACGATGCCCTACGGCACCGGGCTGTGCGTGCGCAAGGCAGTCGCGGCGGAATATCTGCGATTGCACGATCAGGGCTTGCGCAGCTTCCAACTCGATCGCAGCGGCAATTCGCTGCTCTCGGGCGGGGATAACGATCTGGCGGCCTGCGCCTGCAATGTGGGGCTGGGCGTCGGCCTGACGAGCGCCCTGAAGCTGGTCCACATCATCCCTAGCGGCCGCCTGACTGCGGATTATCTGGCGCGCCTGAACGAAGGCATCGCCTTTTCATCGACGATTCTCGACTGGCTGTGGGACTTGCATGCCGAACCGCGCAGTGCACTTGGCAAGCTTGCCGACCTGATCAGAATCTATCGCCTGAAGCCGCCGCACCGGGAGATTCAGCGGGCAGCTTACCGTGGCCGTGATCGGGCGCTGGTCATGCTGTCTACTGGCGAACTGAAGGCGCACTAGGTGAGACGGGGCCGCCTGTGCTGATCAATTTCATCAGCCATTTGCCTGCCGATTTGCGTTCTGGCGGCTTTTCGGCCCTGGGCGCAGCGGCCTGCGAGGCGATCGGCAAGGCGGGGCAGATGAACTATGTCGGCCCGGTTAAGCCCGCGCCCAGCCTGCGGCAGAAGATCGCTTCCAAGGCGTTGCGCACCGCGGGCAAGCCGGGCGACTTTTTCTTCTATTCCGCGCGCCGGCTGGATGCCATTGCCGAACTGGTCGGGGAGGGCTGCGATCCGGGGGCAGCGCTTGATTTCTTTCACGGCTTCACGCCATGGATCGCGACCAGGCCCGCGCGCCCCTATGTGGCGCTGAGCGATTGCAGCTTTCGCGATTATATCGATCACTATCACCGGCGCGCGGACTTTCGCATTGCCGATAGGGAGCGGATCGAGCGCGCCGAGGCTGCCTGGCTGCGCAATGCGGCGGCAGTGGTATTCACCAGCGAATGGGCGGCGGCGCGAACCATTCGCGACTATACGCTCGATCCGGCCCGCGTCAGCGTCGTGGGCATATTCGGTGAAATCGCCTTGCCTGAACGCGACGCCTTTGCCGGGGGGCAGCAGTTCGCCTTCATCTCGACGGACTTTGCAGCCAAGGGCGGCCCCAATGTGCTGGCCGCATTTCGCGAACTGCGGGCAAGCCACCCGGGAGCCAGTCTGGTGATTGTCGGCGATACGCCAGCCGGCATGACAGGCGGCGAGGGGGTGACCTTCGCTGGATTTCTTCGCAAGGAATCGCCTGAGGAGAACCAGCGCTTGCGCGGAGTTTTGGCCGTCAGCCGGGCGCTCGTCCACCCGACGATGAGCGACATCTCGCCGCACATCTTGGTTGAGGCCGGATATTTCGGGTGCCCGGTCATTTCGACGCGGCAATTTGCGATTGGAGAGATTGTCCGGGACGGCGAAACCGGCCTGTTGCTGGGCGATCCGGGCGATGTGGCTTCAATCGTGGCGGCCATGCGCTCGATGCTTGAAGCGGATCCGGCAGACTATGCGGCCATGCGACAGGCGGCTTGGGCGCATACGCGGCTGACGCTTTCCCGAGACCGGTTCGAGGAGCGGCTGATGGCCACGATCCAGACTGCGCAGAGCCCGAAACCATGAAAATACTTTTCCTCGGCGAAATCGGCCCCGGCCAGACCTCGCAAATGCGGATGCGAGCGCTGGAGCGGCTGGGCCATGAAGTGCGCGGAGTGCATACCATCGAGCCCTGGCTGCAGGTTTCCTGGCTGCAACGGCAGGTGCAGCGGCGGCTGGGGCGTGGCTCGGTGGTGCAGGAGATCAACCGCCGGGTGCTGGAAGCAGCGCGCCAGTTTCGTCCCGAACTGGTCTGGGCCGAGAAGCAGGAATATCTGAGCGTGGCGACCATCGCGGCACTGCATTCGCTCGGGATCCGGCTGGTTCACTTCACCCCCGATCCCTACTTCTATCTCGACTGGAAGCGCACAGCGCTGATGGATGCCGCGATCGGCGCCTTCGACGTGCTGGTCTATTGCAAGGCCTACGAACGCGGCGACTATGAGGCGCTGGACAAGCCACTGATTTACATGCCGCTCGGCTATTGCGACGAAATCCACCGCCCCTTGCCGTCGGACGATCCGCGCTGGGCCTGCGCGGTCGGTCTGCTCGGCGGCTGGGAGCCCCGCCGCGGGCAGATGCTGCATGCCGTTGCAGCGGCCGGCGTCGATCTCAAAATCTGGGGCGCGGCTTGGGATTTCATGCGCGACGGGCGCTGGACGCTCCGCCGATATATGGTGCTGAAACAGCTTGCCGGTGACGAACCATTCCGCATAGCCCGTGATCCGGTCATAGCTGCGGCGTTGCAGGGCGGCGAGGTCTATGCCGACGACTATGCCCGTGCGCTGACCAATGCGCGGATCGGCATCGGCTTCCTGCGCACTGCCTGGCCTGACCAGCACACCACCCGTACCTTCGAGATTCCGGCCTGCGGCTCGATGCTGATTGCCGACCGGACGCCGGAGCATGAGGAGTTTTTCGCCGAGGGCAAGGAGGCCGAGTATTTCGGCTCAGAGGAGGAACTGGTCGACAAAGTTCAGTTCTACGCCGCCAACGAAGCGGCGAGGTCAGCTATCGCGAGGGCCGGTCTGGAGCGCTGCAAGACGGGGCGTTATGCCTATATCCACCGGCTGGCCGATGTTCTGGCCGAGATTGAAAAGCTATAATTTGCCTGCATACAACGCTGCCAGCTGCGCGGCGGACTGTTCGATGCTGAAAGGGCTCGCCGCAACCGCAGCGTTGGCATCGCCGGCATAGCGCGGCGCGGCGGCGAGGCGCACCAGAGCCTGAGCCCAGACCGCGACGTCTTCGCCGAGGCCCATGAACTCCACCAGTTCCGGAACGACCACACATTCGCGCGGCACGGCGGTCGAGGCCAGCACCGGCATGCCGGCAGCCTGTGCCTCTACAGCAACCATGCCGAGACCTTCACTTCGTGACGGGAAAAACAGTACATCGCCGCCGCGCATCAGCGCCGCCATGTCCCGGCGCACGCCGAGCAGGCGGATGCGGTCCGCAAGGCCGGCATCGGCGATGCGTTGTTCGAGCACTATGGTGGCGGGGCTAGGCATCCCGGCAAACAGCACCCGCAGGTCCGGATCAAGCCTGCAGGCGGCGATGGCCACGGCGACGGCCATTCCGGAATTCTTGTGATTGCGGGCATGGCCTGGATCGGGCGACAGGTCGATCCGGCCCGCGAACAAGGCAATCCGGGTGCCCTCCTGAGGCCAGCCGAATGCGCGGCGCAATTCACTTCGCGCCGCAGCCTGATCGATCGCGAAGGGCGCTGGATCGAAGCCGCAATGCGCTGCCAGCTTGGGGATATGATCAAAGGCAGGCACATCGAAACCATGCTCGGTCACGGCCTGCCGCGAGGTGCCGGCGATAAGGGTGGCGTAGCGCGCGACCATGGCTTTGCCAAGAAAACCGGTAAGCCGGGGGCGCAGGCCATGATCGTAATTCTCGGCTACCTGATAGGCAGGATTGTGGACATGGGTGATGGCAACCGGGGGCAGGGCAGGCCCCGCCAGGCGAAAGTGCCAGCCTGAGGCGTAGTCCTGATGATCGTGGACCGCATCGAAGCGGCCACAGCGCAGCAGGCTGCGAAAGCCCTGCGCGAAGCGAATGAGATGCGCCTGACTGTACTGCAGGTAATGGATCTTGGCCCCCAGTGCCCGGGCCTCACCGTCATAGAATCCAGCCCCGCTTCCGGTCGCCAGAAATTCGATTTGCGGCGCCTCCTGATCGTCTTTCCAGCGACGCAGCAGCGCCAGAAGCCAAGTTTCCGCGCCGCCCATGCCCAGATTGTCGACGACCTGCAGAACCCGGATACGGCTCACGCACCCGGCTTTCGCGCTTCGACATAGACAGATTCGTGCACCTTGTCAGGGTCATCGCGCAGCAGCCGCAGGTCTGAGCCCTGGCCGAAGCCGACGACCCGGGCATCGGCGAAACCCGCCTCGCTCAGCACCTGCACCAGCAGACCCCCGTCCCAAGCCGAGCGGTGCATATGCATCTGGGTTAGGAACGAGACGGCGAGGGCCGGATGCGGGAAATCGCCCAGCGCCGCATCCTCACCACCGCCGAGATAATACTCCCCATATTTGCCAAGATCGGGAACGCTGATCCGCAGCCACGCCCCTCGCTTCATGGTGCGCAGGGCTTCGCGCAGCACATGCACGGCTTGCGCATAGGTGACATGTTCGAGCACATGCTCGGTGAAAATGCCGTCCCAGTGATTGTCTGGGCATTTCCAAGGCTTGGTGATGTCTAGAGCCCAGTTTGGCTTGAAAGCATTCTCGCGAAGGCGGCGCTTGGGCGCATAATCGTCGGCATTGACCCAGCCTTCGAAGATATGCGGGCCGCATCCCAAGTTGAGCAAGGCGGGTCCATCCAATGCCGGCGGCGCGCGTTGCAGTAGGGCCTGCGCCGCAGCGCGTTCCAGCGAATAATAGATGAGCTGGACCTTCGCAAGGTCGAACTCGAATTCTCCAGCGGCAAGCCGATCGATCAGACGCGGTCTCACTGGTAAAGTCCCATCAAATCTTCGAGTGCGAAATCCATGTTCATTGGCGAGGCGCGAAGGGCAAGACGCGCTGCCTCGCGCGATGGCGCGGGAGCGTTGAGAAGCTCTATGGCAACATCTGCCCAGCTGTCCGCCGATGCATCAAGCGATAGGCGCCTCGCGATGGCACCTGGCAACAGGGGGTCATCAGGAATACCCAGCGAAAGCAGAAGCCGCAGTCCGGCTAACTGCGCCTCGACCACCGCGAGACCGAACCCTTCCATCGGCTGCTCCGGGCGTGGCAGGATAAACCAGTCACAGCAGCTCATGACATCTGGCATGTCGCTGCGCCAGCCAATCATGCGCAAACGGTCTGCCACGCCAAGCTCTGCCGCTCGCTTTGCCACTGCATCCTCGAGCGAACCCGCGCCGGCGAAAACCACAGCGGCCCTCGGCTCGCGGGCAACCAATCGCTCGAAAACGTCGATTGTGAAGACCGGGTTCTTTTCCGGCGTAATCCTGCCACCGAACAACAGGATCAGCGAGTCATCGGGCAGACCAATTAATCGCCTAAAGGCAATCCGGTCGCCGCTGGCGTGGGCAAACGAGTCTGGATCGACGCCATAATAGTGCACCAGATCCCGTCCTGATCGACGTGCACGATTGCCGATGTATGTATCGAGTGTGTGGTTGGAAATGCCAACGATCCGGTCCGCCGAATGGCAGATGCGGCGCAATGGCCCACGCAACAAGCTCGCCTTGGCCGGGCTGGTTGGCAAGTGTTCGTCGGCATTGTGGGCATGGACGACGCGCCGACCTATCGGCAAGCCCAAAGTTGCCGTTAGATAGAACCCGTTTAGCAGATCATGATGACAATGCATAACATCATAACGCCCCTGACGGACCTCGCGGCGCAAAGCAGCCATAAATGCGAGTTTGCGGTCGAGCGGAACCGGCGAATGCACCACGCGCGCGCCCAGCTTCGCTGCTATGTCATCTAATTCACCCGGTTCGGTTAGCTGGCAGTAGAAAGTCCAAACTGGCTTGGCCCCATGGCTCCGTGCATGGCCAAGCATTCGCAGCAGCCAGTTTTCGACAGCGCCGCGATCTAGGTTCAGCACGATGTGCAGGACCTTCATCGACTGACATGCCTGCCGCCAATGTACGCATATTGCGGAGAGACCTGACTATTCTCGAGGCAATTAACCAAGAATGACCGCCAAGGAATTGACCCCTTGCACTAAGCGTCCATATAGATTTGGACATTTGGCGCTACGCCGTGGTCGGATACTTCATATTAAGCGCTACGATGGCGCTCTCACGATGGCCAATTTTTCAAATTTGGCCTAGCAATGATTAGGCGCGCTTGGGGCTGGCGTCAAGGAAACATTGCGATTACTGAGCTTTTTTTGACCGGGTTAACCGACCGGTGCTTTGCAATTTGCGTCTTATGGGCTTCACGATAGGAGTAAAATCCGGCCTATCACCAACAAGGGCTGCCTGATATCAGGAGTCGATATCTTGGCTGTCCCTGAGTCGGCGAAAGGTTAAAGTCATATTCTCATGAAAATTTACTTTCCCCCTTCGCCCTACAGGTGGGCAAGAGAATCGGGTTTCGCAACCAGATGGGACGAATTCATAAAATCAGTTCCTATTACTGGTGATAAATATACCATCGTTAGCGATGATTCGCTGGCCGATTTTGTCGTCAGCCAATTGATGGAAGAGAATTTTTTGAAACCGCTGAACAGGAGGGATATTCAGACCTTCACCTGGGATTTTGCCGACCGTCCCACCGGGCGTTATAGCGGATTTTATTGTTCATTGCCAACCAGGTTGTTTGATAGTCTTCGCCATACGGCGATGTCTTATCCAGTCGTGTATAATGAGATGATTGATGAATTTCCTCGCCATGATGCAACAATCGATTTTTCGTTCCTGGGGGCAATGACGGCTGGCGTGCGCGTGCGGATGGTCGAGCACTTTTGTCAAAGTGAAAGCCTACACAATGCCATTGTTAGGGCTTCGGAGCGAAGGCCCTGGGTGTTTTCGGATGAAGCCCGGGCAAAGAAAAGCATCAGGAGCGAGAAAATCGCTTTTGCCAGTCTATTGCGCCGGTCCAAATTCGTGCTTTGCCCGAGGGGCTATGGAACAGGCTCGTTCCGCATGTTCGAAGCGATGCAGGCAGGTAGGGTGCCGGTGATTATCAGCGATGCCTATGTAAGGCCTGCGGGAATAGATTGGGAAAGTTGCTCGCTGACTATTCCGGAGGGTCGCATTGCCGAAATTCCGGCGCTTATCCAGAGCCGGATGGACGATTGGGACATTCTGGCGACAAATGCTCGCAAAGTCTGGGAAGACAACTTTTCACCCCGACACGTCATGGACTTTATCGCCACCAACCTCGCAAGAATGTCCGAAGGGATCAGCCAGAACACCTTCTCGCCTTGGCGGCACGGCGTCCGCGTCGGCGCAGCCGCGTTCGAGGAACGTGCGAGGCCCCTAGCCGGCCGCCTCAAACAGCGCCTGCGAACCTCGCGGATAGTCAGGTAGGGTCTGTTGGGCATGTTGGCGTTGTCGCTCCGCACCGGCAAGACGCTCACTGAAGCGGAGGCAGTCGGGCACATGCGGCGCCTGACCGAGCATATTCGCCGTCACTGGCCCGCTTAGCACATAGCGGTCCTTGGCGGTGGTCATTATGGCCGCCACCGGGTGATGGACTGGTTCGAGGCAGGCGGCGTCGATTACGTCTCTGGTCTTCCTTCTAAGGCGGCAATGCGCGACGATCTGAAAATCATGACAGCCGCCGATGCCTGCGCGAGCAAGCGGGCAATCAAACAACACCAGGTGCTGCGAAACTATGTTGAAACCCGCTAAGTGGTGGAGAGTTGGAAGTGCCAGCGTCGCGTGACCGCAAGGATCGTGGGCAGCTGGTAATCCGCTACGTCGTCACATCGCTCACCAAAGGTTCAGCCATGCCATACTGCGATACACTCGCTAGCGCTTGCGGTTGATCAAGCTTTACAAGGCTGCGCTCGCCAGCGTAATGCCGTCAGCCCCATAAGCGCCCATCCCGATCGATACCAAACCGCCGTCAATGCTGCGGGCTATATTGACCAGATCAGAAATGTGGGCCAAATGAAGGCCATCGATTCCAGACATGCCAATGGCAAAGATGGTGGTCGTGGGGCCGTCACGTGCTTCGCATTGTTCTGCCGGGCGCAATCGCAATCTTGTTCAGCTTCGGCAGGATCAGGGAAAAATGAGCGTCCAAGTTCTCCGCGATTTATGCAGCAAATCCGCACCGCTCATGGAGTTGGCACTGCGCAGCTATGTGCGCACCATTCCGCTTGCTTGGGGGAAGTATCGGCTGGTCAATAGCTTGTGGCGCAGTGCGGCAGGCGCAAATTGGCAGCGCGAGGCCAAACTGATTTACAGCGATTTTCGCGTACCTTGCGATATCAGCGAGTTGATTCAGAGGCAGCTCTATTTTTTCGGAACGTACCAGCTGGAAAGGTCTTTCCTCAAGGTCTGGCAAGCCCTGGCGCGGTGTTCTGATGTCATTTTCGATGTCGGGGCGAATGCTGGAATCTACAGCCTCGCTGCAATTTCCGCGAATTCCCGGGCAATGGTGCACGCATTTGAACCGACCCGTGAAATTGCCGAAAGACTGCGTAAGACAAAGGACATGAATGGTCTTGCCAATCTTGTCATTGCTGAGGCTGCGGTTTGCGATTATTCAGGGCGGGCTCGGCTGGTCAGGTGCGATGGCGGCGGAGGTAATGGCGGAATGAACTACATTGGCGAGATGATTGGTGAAAACGACAGCGATCTGGTCGAATCAACAACGCTGGATGATTATTGTCGCCGCAACGGTATCAATCGTATCGATTTGATGAAGATCGATGTGCAGGGTCTGGAACCCGACGTCATGCGGGGTGCCATCGATCTTTTGTCGCGTCGACAGATTGGCCATCTGCTCGTCGAATTGAATTGGGGGGAACCGGGACAATCTTCTCCGGCAGATGATTTGGTCATGATGCTGGAGAACCACGGATTTCAATTCTCGGACATTTGCGCATCGCCCCGATGGCGCAAATCGGGTTCCTGGTTGCGCAAGCATTCAGACATGATGGCATCGCAAGTGGAAGATTCAGCCCCATGATCGCCGAGGCATGGCTTTCA
>Ga0114974_10003425_pt1 | contig 11946 bp, 10 predicted proteins | sample S_130206_EF_Meta_FD_87318 | JGI IMG/M metagenome (GOLD analysis project Ga0114974, IMG submission 87318) | Freshwater microbial communities from Lake Simoncouche, Canada to study carbon cycling - S_130206_EF_MetaG | ecosystem: Environmental > Aquatic > Freshwater > Lake | place: Lake...
AACAGACCGCCTCGTCCGCCAATTTCACCCACCTGGCCGGGTGCGACCTCATGGTCAGGTTGCTCGGCATCAAAGATACGCACTTCGTAGCCTTGTGCGGCTCGACCGCAGGTGGCCACAATGGTATTGGTCGGGTCAGTGGGCAAGGTGTACTGATGCGAGCCGTTCTCGGTCATGCCATAGACGTTTTGAGGTGTGACGCCGATCCGCAAGAACTGTTCGGCCACTTCGCGCGGGATCGGTGAGCCCGCCATATAAAAGGAAGTTACCTTGCCCATCGCCTTGAAGCTGCGACGACGAAAATCTTCAAGAATATCCATGGCATGCGTGGGTACACCCATGACGTACGTGGCATCGCTTTCGATGATCCAGTCGAGCGCGGGCTTGCCTGCAGCAAAGTTATGAATCACAAGTTGCAAGCCGGCAGCCAGCCATTGCTCAATTGCAACGGTGCCAATGTGATGGCTTAAAGGGCTCAGGGTGAGCAGAATTGAGTCGTGATCGTGGTGCCAGTCTCGTACCATCATGCGCCCGTTCGCCAGCAAGGTGTTATCGCTGTGCATGACACCTTTGGGCAAGCCAGTGGTGCCTGAAGTGAAGGCCAGATAAACGATCTTGTCGGGGTTGGTGGCGGCCGGCGGTAAGTCGAGGGGGGCGGTTGCAGCAGCAGGCGTCTGATGCACGAGCGTTTGCGTCGCGTCGGCAAAGGTCGCGCCGTGTAGAAAAGTACGCAACAAGGTGGGCACTTCACTTAGCAACGTGGTGATCGGCGAGGTGGCCGCATCAGAGCCATAGCCAGGCGTCGTGAAAAATGCTTTGCAACGAATGCGCTTAAGTAAGGTGATGATTTCATTCGAGGTATAGCTTTGGTGCAGCGAGGGGCAGCACACATAGCCATTGCGCGAACAAGCCATGAACACAATTACGCTTTCAACGCGACTAGGTAACCAGATAGCCACCCGATCGCCGGCACTTAAGCCTGCATGGTGCAGGTCTGTTGCAACTTGTTCAACGGCTGCTAAGACTTGCGACCAAGTCATCGTGGTAAATAAATCGCGAAGCGCAATACTGAGAGGGCGTGTTTGAGCGTGGTGTTGTAGCAAACCAAACATCGTGTCGGCGTTCCAGGCGCCCGACGCATAGTTTTCGCGCGTTTTTTGTGGGTCGTGAAGCGTCAGCATCATGGTCAGGAGCCTAAAATTTCGTCGTACTTCATCAAGCGTCTCTTTATTTTTGGACAAACATATTTTTGTTAGTTTACTGGTGCGGTACCGCTGCTATTGTATAAGGGCGGCGTCACTCATTCACAATCCGGCGCTGTTGTAGCTTTGCAATATCGGCGGGTGCCATCTTCAGTCGATCGCGCAACACGGCCTGAGTGTCTTCGCCCAGCGTTGGCGGGGCTTTGCGGTGCACATGGTGCTTGCCATCGATGGTAATGCCCAGCCCCACCTGCGGCACAGCGCCATAGCCAGAATCGCTTTGATAAAAAAACTCTTTGGCTAAGAGATCTTGATCTTTTGTCACCTCGTCGACCCGATTGATTGGGCCGGCCGGGATACGGTTTTTGGCAAACAGCGCCAACCATTCATCGCGCGACTTGGTTGCCAGGACTTCGGTAATGCGCGCTACGATCGCGGGGCGATGCGCACGTCGACCGGCATTTCCTGCGTATTCAGGCCTTTCAGCAAAGGTCGGATCGCCGACCGCTTGCCAAAAGCGAGACCAGATGGCATCGTTGCCCAGGCCCAGCGACAGTTGGGCATCGGCGGTATTAAACACTTGGTAAATTGCAATCACCGAGTCTTTGCCTCCGGAGCGCCGCGGCACTTCGTCAGAGCCCAGGTAGGCAACAACGCGCGGCGCTGTAAACCTGGTCATAGTCGAGAGCATTGAAATATCAATACTTGAGCCTTTGCCCGTGCGAGCGCGACCATGGATGGCCGCCATTGCCGCCATGGCGAGGTCTTGCCCTGCCAGCATGTCGGCTGCAGGCGTGCCGACCTTTTGTGGATCGTTCTCGCTTTCGCCAGTCAGATCCATGATGCCCGAATACCCTTCGGCAATCAGGTCGTAGCAGGGGTGATCATTGCGGTTACCCGTCAGGCCAAAGCCGGTGAGGCTGGCATGGATCAGGCGCGGAAAGCGCGCCTGTAGTTTGGCAAAATCAAGGCCCAGCTTTTCTTGCACGCGAGGCGTCATATTTAGCACCAGCACGTCAGTTGTCTCAAGCAAAGACATTAAGATCTCGAGGCCTTCGGGCTTGCTGATATCAAGTGCCATACTGTGTTTGTTGCGATTAACGCTCAAAAACCAAAGCGAGGCACCATTTAAAAAGGGTGGCCCCCACTGCCGGGCATCGTCGCCTGTGCCAGGTTTTTCAATTTTGAGGACGGAGGCGCCAAAATCAGCCAGTAATTGGGTGGCGTAAGGCCCTGCGACCGAGGTGCTGAGATCCAGGACTTGAATCCCTTCAAAATGAGAAAATCCCTGAGCAGCCTGCACGTTGGGCAATTGTTGGTAAGGTAGAGTCATGGCGCGCTATATCCTAATGTAAAGCCGGTTCAACCGACGCATAGCCTAGAGATTACCAAAGCGCACGCCAACCGCTCGCACGGGTGGCGGATCCTCGTTAATATTCAATTCAATCATAACGAACCGCTTTTTGTCCTAAGGATGCGGTTCTGGACCGTACTGACTGGAGGCATTCATGCTGACGCGCCTAAAAATCTGCTTCAAGATCGTCTTGACCCTTCTAGTGTTTGGTGGGCTCAACGCACTGCCCGCGGCGTATGGGCAAGCTGCAAATGATCGGCCCATCAATGTGGTGATCCCCTTTGCACCGGGCGGTGGTACTGACGTGTTGACCCGAATGGTCATGCCCAAGGTCGCTGAAAAGCTCGGTGTAGGTACCATCATTGAAAACCGTCCGGGTGCGGCGGGTGCGATTGGCGCGCAGTTTGTTGCCCGCGCGAATCCGGACGGCAAAACCTTATTGGTTGGGTCGGTTTCTGAAATCGGTGTGAATCCCAGCATTTATCCCAAGCTGCCCTATAACGTTGAGCGCGATTTTGTTGCTGTGACGGCGTTGGCTGCTGCACCCATGGTATTGGTTGTGCACCCTTCATCCGAAGTTAAAGTCGCCGGAGACTTAGTCAAGCTTGCGAAAGCCAATCCTGGAAAGATTAATTTTGGCTCGGCAGGTACGGGCTCGGGTGCGCATATGGCGGCTGAGCTTTTTATTTTTGAAACAAAAATCAAACTGACCCATGTTCCGTATAAGGGAACGGGCGCGGTCGCGGCTGATATGCTTGGACAACAGCGCGATATGGTTATGTTTGCCCCGCTGCCTGCGGTCGCAGGCATTGTGCGGTCGGGTCAACTGAAAGCCATCGCCCTTACCGGGAAAAACCGCTCTCCGGCGATGCCTGATGTGCCGACCTTTATTGAAGCAGGTATTCCGGGCTTCGATATGGATTACTGGTACGGGCTGATGGCTCCTGCGGGTACGCCTGCTCAGGCCCGCAACGCATTGCATATGGCTGCACTTGAGGTACTAAGCAGGCCTGAAATGATGGCTGATTTACTCAAGCAGGGGCTTGTGCCGACCATTACGACCGAAAAAGATTTCGCGGCGTTTGTTCAAGCCGATATTGCAAAGTGGGCGCAGGTCGTCAAAGCTGCTGATATCAAGGCTGATCAGTAGTCCGGTCATAGCGCGCTGCGGCGCGGCCCGCGATACGACCTGAGATAAAGGCCCAGCCCAAGTGGTGTCCATGGCCTTCAAGCAGCAAACCACCTTGGCCAGCCGACCCTGCGGCGTACAGGCCAGGGATCACCTGCCCGTCGGCGCGCAGCACTTCGAGCTTGTCTGATACTTTGAGGCCGCCATCGGTGAAAACAACGTAGCTTTTAATTGGCCCTAACGCATAAAAGGGCCCTTGCGTAATTTCAGGTCTTGAGCCGCGTTCATCTCGGTTGTACTGCGCGATGGTCTCAGCGAGCATGTCTCCCGAGACGCCCATACTTGCAGCCAACGCTTCAAGTGTGGGTGCGCAATGAAAGATGTCAGGACGATTACGACGGTAATCATCAAGATAGGCATAGGCTACGCCTGGTGCCGTTGAGATGAAATAAGGCCACGCTGAAAATTTTTGAGCAACGGTGCTATCCAGCACAATCCAGCCAATTCGCTCGGGTTGTTTGGCCATATCTTTATTCGGCTTGTCGAGTTCGTTGGTAAACCGCTGACCATTTTTATTGATCAGCACCCCACCTTCTCGATAAAGCTCTGTCGAAGGACTCACAGCGGTTGTTAAAAAGCTCATCAAAAAGGGACGCAAAATCCACTGTGGCAACCAGGTTGCTGACCAAGCGATGAGTTGAGCAATGATTTTTGTCGGTGGCAGGCGCTGCAGCAGATTAGCGCGCGTGGGCGCCAAGAAGCGCATGATGGGGCCGCGCACAATATCGCCATTGACAACAGAGGCACCAAGCGCCATGGCCATGCGATGACCATCGCCCGTAGCCGTTGTGTTAATCGCGTCAACGAGTGCAACCTCTGGATTCGCGAGTTGAGCCTTTAAGTCTGCAGCGGCACTGTAGTCGCCACTGGCCAGCACCACCCCGAGGCGCGCGATGAACGTGTGTGTTGACCCGTCGGGCAAAAAAGCTTCAACACCAATCGCGCGCGCGCCGTCAAGCACAATGCGTTGGGTAGCAGTGTTGAGTCTGAGATCTACGCCAAGGTCGCGACAGCGGCGTGTTAAATGATAGGCAAAGGAGCGTGAATTGGGCACGACGTTGTGCATGCGCGCTACGCGATGCGGCGGCTCTTCTTCAGGGCCAACAAAGACCACGCCCAACTTCATCAACCATTCAATCATATCGGTCGTGTTGTCAACCAGAATGCGGCGCAACGCAAGATTGTCGCGCGGCGCGAGTGCCCCGGCGTGTTTTTCCATATCTTCAAAATGTGCGTCTGTACTGTCTTGGATGCCGGCTTTGCGTTGATGTGGTGTACCAGTAGCGGTGATTGAGCCAACTGACCACGAAGTCGAGCCGCCGGTTTCAGCATTTTTTTCAAGCAAGATTACACTGCGCCCAAGCTCTGCAGCCTCAATCGCAGCCGCCAGGCCAGTGCCACCACCGCCAATAATCAAAACATCCGTTTGTGTTGTTGCTGACACGACTTGCTCCACCCAGTTAAGGGATCATTTTATGTTCCCGAAAGTAATCAAAGCCACCTAAAAACATCTTTGGGGTATTGATTGTTTCAGTAAAACCATCTCGTTGCGCTTTTGACATATCAGAAACGACATCCCACTGAAGCGATAAAACATAATCACCATAAGGCCATTGGGCCAGTGTCTGCAAGTCAGTTTTTTTCAAGTCATATTTTTTGATCATGCTTTGCCAGACCGCGTCTTTGTCGGTGGCAAACTGGGCAAAGCTACTTGAGTTCGGTTGACCCACATCCATTTTGAAATACTGCGCGAACAGGGGCCAAAGCTCAGACCAGCTGAGGGGATCACCATTCACGATGTTATAGGCTTGATTGGCGCATTGAGGCTCGGTCATCATCCAGACTGCTGAGCGCGCGAGCGTCGGTAGCCATGAAAATTGAGTCTTGACCTCAAAGCTGCGTGGCGTACCGGGAAAATGCAAGGGCTCACCGAGTTCGCGCAAGATCGAGGCGTAGAGCCCCAACACCAACAGCATGTTGCGCGCTTCATCCGTTCGATAGTTGCAAAAGGCGTGTGGCCGCGAGATTGACCAAGACCAGTTCTGCCCAAGCTGTCGTTGTTGAACAAGCTGCTGCTGTTCAAAATAAAAGCTCTTGAAGTTGCCACAGGGATCATCTTCGCGATAAGGTGTGCGTCGCTCTTTGACCGTATGGCCATAGTATTTCGTGCCATGCACAAGATGAAGATGCTGAAGATTTTTTGAACGAGGTTCTATCGCATCAAGCAAGTTTCGCAGCATCGTGACGTTTGTATCTTTTGACTCAAGCTCACCGCCAAAATGATCAAAGCGCGCTGCATATAAAACGTGGGTAATGTCTTGCAACGGCGCGAGTTTGTTTTGGCAATCAAGCGAATCAGTCAGGTCTACTGCGATCATGGGATAAGGTGCTTTTGGATCAGGCGTGCGGGCCAATCCGATTGGCCCCCAGTTGCCAAGCCCCATCAAATGCATCCCCACGCTCGAGCCAATTTGCCCTGTTGCACCTGCAATAAGCGTTTTGCGACGAGTGGATGGCATAGTGGTCGTCATACGTAAAAAGCAACATCTGGACGAGTGGATAGGGTCTGCGATACCGCTTGCGATACGACGCCAATCCCCCGGTAGGCGGTCGATTGATCGAGTCCGACCGCGCGCAACCACGTCAAGGTGATGCCCTCAAGTACGAGCGTTGGCGATTGCTGGTCCGTCACGACTAGAACAAATCCATCAGGGACATGGGGCGCAGCGATGGTTGCATCGCCCACGCCTTCAAAAAGATTGCGGCGATAAAAGCGTTTTTCAATGAGCGTGAGCCATGGCCCCATGCCGCGAATTTTTTGGTAATAGGGATCAACAAAAACCTCGGGCGAGCGAATCGAATACATCGCTAGTGAAGGTGGCCAGTCGGGGGCTGTAGTGTTGAACCGTCTGGCTGAGTCGATACCGTCTACCGTACACATGATACGCAGGTGCTCAACATACCAGGCCGCCCACTCGGGTTCTTTTGTGGAATCTGTGATCCCACTTTGACTCATAAAAATCATGATGAATTAGTTAATTTGCAAACCAGATTTTTTGATGACCGGGCCCCATTTCAGTGTTTCTGCTTCGATGTGTTGAGAGAATAGTTCAGGTGGGCCACCGATCGGTTCGTAGCCCATTTTTTGTAGACGCGCGCGAATCTCGGGGTCGGCTAAGACTTTGTTAAACGCGGCATTTAAGCGTTTGATGGCGAACTCGGGGGTGTTGACTGGCGCCAGGATACCGTTCCAGGAGGTGACTGCATAGTCAGGCACGCCAGCTTCGGCAATGGTGGGGAGTTCGGGTAAGGTGGGTGAACGCTTATCGCCGGTGACGGCTAACGGGCGAAACTTGCCGCTCACAACATGGGGCAGTAAGGTCGCAGGCTCACCAAAAATCATATCGATCTCGCCCGACATCAGTGCGGCGGCGGCGGGGGCACCCCCCTTATAAGGAATGTGTTGAAGTTGCACGCCCGCCATATCGGCAAATAGCTGACCCGCCAAGTGATTGATGGCGCCGTTGCCGCTTGAACCGTAGGTGAGTTTGCCTGGCGCTGCTTTGGCCGCCGCAATCACGTCTTTGACAGACTTAAAGGGCAGGTTGCTGTTGACGACAAGGAGTTGTGGTACTGAGGCCAAAAAAATCACGGGCGTGAAGTCTTTTTCTTCGAAGGGCATTTCTTTATACAGATGTCGATTGATCGAGTGGGTGCCCGAGTACGCGAACGCGATGGTGTACCCATCTGCAGGCGAGCGCGCAGCGACCACGGCACCAATATTGCCTGCTGCGCCTGCGCGATTTTCAATAATGACAGGTTTGCCAAGGGCTTCGGCAACCGGGTTGCCGATCAGGCGGGCGATCACGTCGGCGCCACCGCCGGGTGGCCAAGCGACGATCCAGCGAATGGGTCGATCTGGAAAAGTATCAGCGTAACTTGATGTCGCCACTGTGAACATTGCGAGTACGGCCCAAAGACCGTGGACAAAAAATTTGCGCATCATATCTCCTTTAAAGTTGAACCGAAGTCATACCAACCCCATCAAAACTTGCCACGACCAGATCACCCGGCTGTGCAGCAGGCATTCCGCACCAAGACCCAGTGCTCACGACCGTGCCGGCTGGCACTGAAGCGCCTTGGGCGGTGACATGCCGCAGCCAGAACGGCATAAGCCAGCGCGGGTCTTGAAGCGAGTGCGTACCAACAAATTCTTGCGCAGGCGCTTGGCCGATTTTGACAGTGCAGCGTTGTCGCGCCCAGTCGCGCTCGCCTTCTTGAGCGCTATAGGGCATCCAATTGCCGACGACAAGTGCACCGTGCGTTTGCATGTCGGCCAGCTTCAGCAAGGGTTGGAGGGTGCCTGTCTGCTGCCAGCGAGAATCGACGATCTCAATGGTGACGGCCATGGCGCCAATCAACGCGTGGCTCTGTTCGTGTGTCAGCGTGGCCGCTTCAGCGGGCGTGACCACGCGGTTAGTCTTGAGTGCGATTTCGATTTCAATCAGCCGCATATTAAAAGGCCAGTTTGGTGCGCTGGCGGGGCTCGTCCATACCCCGGCATCAAGCAGGCCGGTGTGTAGCAAAGGGGCTGTACGCGAGGGTGCCCCTGATTTCCAATAGCGAGCCACCGGAGTTTGCTCGGGTGCGAGCGCTTGACGCACCAACGCTTGCACGGCGTAGGCCTCTTCAGGCGACTGCAACTGATCTGCATGCTGTGCGGGGTCGGCAGGCTGATGGTCGCCACGGGCAGCTAAAAGGGTTTGGGCAACGGCAGCAATATGGGGGTTTGTCATCAAAATAGGCTCTAGGTCAGATAATCAAGGATAATCCACTTCTTGACTTCGCACAGTACACACGACATTTTATGGCCTTACGCGCAACCATTTATAAAGCTGAGCTCAATGTGGCGGACGCCGATCGCCACTATTACGGCAGTCACGCCCTGACGCTGGCCAGGCACCCCTCAGAAACCGAAGAGCGCTTGATGGTGCGTGTGCTGGCCTTCGCCCTGCACGCCCACGAAGATTTGTCTTTTACGAAAGGCTTGAGTGACGCAGACGAACCCGATATCTGGCTCAAAGACTTGACTGGCTCGATTGAACTCTGGATTGAGGTCGGACAGCCTGACGAACGTCGGATTTTAAAAGCCTGTGGTCGTGCCAAACAGGTCGTGATTTATTGTTATAGCGGTCAGAACAGCAAAATTTGGTGGGACGGCATCCGCAATAAGCTCGAGCGGGCGCGTAACTTGACTGTGGTGTGTTTGCCCTCAGAGGATACGCGTGCGTTAGCCGCGCAGACGCAGCGAAGCATGATCTTGCACGCAAACATTCAAGACGGTGAAATTTTTATTTCGAATGATCAGGGCCAACTGACGTTTGTGCCTGAGGTGTGGCGCGAATCAAAAAACTAAATTTTGTTGTGTCAGAAAATATCTCAGCCGCTAAAAGTAGACGTTGGTTCACGCAAGAGCGTGCCGCGTCGCTTGCGCGGTTGACGATTGTTATTGGGTTGCATGTGTTGGTATTGGCTGGGTTGTTCAGCTGGTCGTGGTCACCGACCCCGATTGAAGTATCGATTTTGACACTTCAAGATTTAGAGGGCGATACCCCTAAGACGGAAGACTCGCAAGTGCAAGAACCTGTGCAGCCCAGTATCGCTGCGACTCAGGTGCCTAGTGCCGAGTCAATTGAAACAGAGCAGATTGATATTGCGTTAACGCAGCAGTCTCAACCAGAGCCAGAGTCAGCAGTGCAGTCCAGGCTTGAGGCGCCGCCTGAGTCGAGGCCTTTTACGGTGCCTGCACCTGTACCGAAACCGGTTCAACGCGCTGCGATCCCACAACCAACGGCGACAGGTGCCGCCGCAGCAGCGAATTCAACAGCGAACGCACGACAAGGTTCAGATGCCGAACAGGCATCCACGGCGGCGCGTTTCGATGCTGACTATTTGCATAATCCGGCACCTACCTATCCCTCGCAATCCAGACGCTTAAAAGAAGAGGGTACGGTTTTATTATTAGTACGAGTGAGCGCTGATGGTGCGCCCGCCGAGATTGAGGTGCGGCAATCGAGTGGCTTCGAACGCTTAGATGAGGCTGCGCTGCAAGCGGTGCGCCAGTGGCGGTTTGTTCCTGCCAAGCGCGGTAGCCAAAACGTAGCCGCCTCTGTGATTGTGCCGATTCAATTCAAACGTCAATGATTAAAATTATTGCGCTTTTAGCCAGGCGCGCAATTGTGCAAAATCAATGACACCTCGTACGCGCCTGGCTTCGCCTTTGGCGTTCACCAACATCGTGATCGGCAATTCACCTAGCCACTTCGGGTCAATTTCATAGCGCATATATTCGTCAAACACGGCTGTACTTGCCCGATTGTCGGCTTTTGCAAGTCCTGCTAGCGTGAGTGCTTGCGACGCGGTCGCGTGTGGCACTTGATCCACTTCGATAAAAATAGCCTTGAGGGCTGAAGACTCTTTTAAGAAGTCGCCCCACCGCGGTAACTCTTCAAGACAGGGCCCACAGGTGTAGCCCCAAAAGTGCACGATCTGAGGTTTGCCTGCACCCGCGTGTAATATTTTTTTCCAGTCGCCAGGCCCATAGCTAGCTAGTGAAGGGCCTGGTGTGTCAAGCTTGAGCAAACGATAGCCTTGCGCTGCTGTTAGCCATGAAAGATAGGCGACGTTATCGCGTTGCACGAGCAAGGGGTGATCAGAGTAGCCGACTGTTTCAGCGATGAGTTTTGGCATTGACCACAGCACGCCGTCATCGATCGAGTGCTGCGTAAAGATGGCGGTGCGTTTTCCATCAAATTCTTTCCAGGTTAACCAAAGCCCGGTTGAGGTGGCGAGCAAGTAGGGGCGGCCTGGCATCGCCTCAGAGTTTCCAATCGCGACAGGTGTTGAAAAGGTTTGGCCTTGATCTGTTGAGCGTGCATAGAAGCTTCCGGTGCGCGTACTGCCTTGCGTAAACCAAGCTACGTGCTGCACACCGGTAGGTGAGACGGCTAAAGCGGGTCCGTGATGCGGGCAGCTATCTGTGGCCCAGTTGTCGACGGCGACGCGGCGAGTGGGGCCGGGAAGCGCACGACTCGTAAAGGTTTGGGTTGCATGGTCGCGAACCGAACCTTCAAAAATTGCACGATACAAAATAACCGGCAAGCCGCCTGGGGTTAGCGCAGATGCAACGCGACAGCACTCACAACTATGGGGCTGTGCAATGCTTTCTTGCGTAAAGGTTTTGGCACTATCTGCAGACCAGGCATAGGCAATTGAGCCGCCTAGCTGTTTTTTACCGGACTTATTTGCTTGAGCAACGATGCGCTTATCAATCCAGCTTGCAAAAATTTGACCTTCAGGGTCAGTGAGTAATGTAGGGAACCGTTGGCTTGTCGGATCTTGGCTAATTGGAGCGGGTACCGAAAAGCTTTGTCCTGCATCGGTTGAACGTGAAACGTTGACCTGTGCATTCCAGTTTTTATCGCGAAAAAACCCGTAGGCAACAACAAGATGACCCGTTGAATCGCCGACTAACTGGGGCCGTGCATCTGGGCCCGTATCTAAAAAGGCCCCGTGCTGAGCGATCTCTTTGCTAGGTTCAAACGTGACACCAAGATCGGTTGAACGAGCGATCGATATCGCACCGCCGCCGGCCCACGCTAACCAGAGCGCACCGTCTTGGGTAAAAAGCGGTGTCGCTGAACGGGCGCACTGAAGTGTTGCGTCTTTGCATGGCGTGGCGCGCGAACCGTGCGAGTGTTGAGCAAACACAAGTGGTTGTGTGAGTAGCAAGGTAATACTTACGAAGCAGGCCGACCCGAGGCGCTCGGCAAATCGATTAGCTACACTTCGTAACGCTTGCTTTGGTTTAGATATAGAAGTCATTTAGATGGATCTCTTTTGATAGAGTTCGTTTAGAAGGTTGCTCTGATACCAAGCGTGAACCAGCGTGGTGGGCCCATGCTCGGTACGCCTGACGAACTGACCGTACTGCTCTGATAGGCGTTATAGGTCATGCCCTGTGCCAGATAATTCACATTGAACAGGTTCTGAACGTTGCCGTACAGCTGAACTGTTTTATCAAGTTGGTACCTAAAACCAAGGTTGACGAGGGTTGCACCGTCATTTAACTGGGTGTGTGTAGTGTTGTTCCAGAACGATGGAAACGACTGCAACTGACCTGACAAGGCCAACTCGTGCGT
>Ga0114974_10003426_pt1 | contig 11944 bp, 11 predicted proteins | sample S_130206_EF_Meta_FD_87318 | JGI IMG/M metagenome (GOLD analysis project Ga0114974, IMG submission 87318) | Freshwater microbial communities from Lake Simoncouche, Canada to study carbon cycling - S_130206_EF_MetaG | ecosystem: Environmental > Aquatic > Freshwater > Lake | place: Lake...
GCATCCGCTGCAGCATATTGGTTTGCTCAACCATTGCACCATCGACTGTTTGTAACATAGAAATACCATCGTTTGCATTACGAACAGCCATATTCAGGCCGCGAATCTGCGAGGTCATTGTCGTGGACATTGCTAAGCCGGCAGCGTCATCTTTGGCACTGTTGATACGCACCCCAGTAGAAAGCTGTTGCATAGCTGCAGTTTGAGCTCGCGCATTGACGGATAATGCATTTTGCGCAAATGATGCATTCACGTTAGTAAAGATTCCAAGCATTTTATATCTCCATTTTTAACTTAATTTTGCATTCACTAGATGACATGAAATCAGCCACCCGCTTAAACGACAACTACGCTATTTGTTAACTCGACACAGCTTTAAGAAACTTAATACCGATTTAAAAATATTTTTTAAATTTTTTTAAATCCTATACTTAACCTTGCTTATTTAAGAATAGGCCGCGCATATCGGCGATACTGTGCGCCATCCGCAACACAGACTCGTCCGGAATCTGACGCACAACCTCACCTGTGGTGCGATCAGTCACAGTCACCACTGAACGGCCCGCTTTCTCGTCAATCGCAAATCCCAAATTGCGCCCTAACTTCTCCATGTTCTGATTCAGCATAGCCACAACCTGGCGTAAATCGTTTTGCATCTTAACTGGATCTAACTTGATCGCAGATACCTCACTTTTTACTGGCTCAATAATATGAGGAGCTGGCTTAGCAGGCTCTGGCACACGCGGCAGGTAATTAATACCGACCTGCGCATTGCTCATACCATTATTCGTATTAATTGACGTCATTTCATACCTCCTAATACAAAGTCACACAAAACCTTCAAAAAATTTCAGGGATTTCATCGATTTAACATCCTGAACACCATCACTAAACATCCCACTGTCAGACTCGCATTCTTAGCGACATCAAAAATTTGAATAAACACCCTAAAGTTTATGTATTTCAGTCGATACCCTTAGCACTGATCTTACAAAACGTTTCACAACATCCCGCGCTACTGAGCAGCTAATTCACATACTAATAAATTCTTGGACATCCATCCTGATTTATAGTTCTAGCGCTGACTCATAAACCCGAATCAATAAACGCCAATCCTGATCTTAAATGACCTAATTTGGATTATTGACCTTCCCTATCTCGGCAGCACCTTGAAAAGCTTAAGGGGTATTTTTAAAAAAAATAAAAAAGTCTTTAGTCTTAGGGCTAAAGTCTGCGCCACCTTGGCCGATGCATAGAAGGTAGAGGCTCTGCTCAGGTACGCAATCGGCTAATACCCACCCGGATTTAGTTTGCGTATTGATGCAAAACCCGAAGTTGTCACGCTTGTTCTACGTTGTAGCTATATATATTGCTTATAAAAGTTAGTGATTGACTGAAATTAGATTGATTTGTGTTTAACCCCGTAGGTTGTCGCGTTGACTGATTAGAGTAGTGATTTCAACGCCATACCCATTATTTTTGAGGATTAAGGCTAGGCTATGAATACTTCGCGCAACTCCATACCCTTCTCCGCACCCCTAACATCAGTTCGGGCATTTGCTTGCCTGGCCGCAATCGCACTTTCAGGTTGCGCTGGCTTGAAGCTACCGGAATTAGGTCGGCCCACAGAATCTCCAGCGCCAGTTACCGCTCCAGCCCCTGTAGCTGTCCCAGCGCCGGCAGCCGTCCCCCTAGGCGCTGCAGCACCACTCAACCCTGCGCTTGAGCGTCGGGGCAAGCTCACTGCCACGGGTTATGCCGTGATTGGTGTGCAACCCGATAAAAATGGCCCTCAGCAACGCTTGATGGCGATCCGTGCCGCAAAAATTGACGCCTACCGTGGTTTAGCCGAACAAGTGTATGGCTTATATATTGACTCCTCCACCACCGTTGGCGAGCTCATGATTAAGAGCGACACCTTCCGCACTCGTGTTGAAGGCGTGATCTTTGGTGCGGTATTAAGCAGCATTACCCCCATGAATAATGATACTTACGAAGTCACCCTGACCCTGGATCGTAGTGCAGTGGCTGAGATGTTAGCCCTCTACCTCGAACCCTTAGGTGCCGCCAACGCCGCCTCCAAAATGAAATAAGCGCTCTAAGCCATACTTTATAACCCATACGCTCCAATTCATACGCTCCAATTCATTTTTATCGACTTTTATTAGATAACCCTAGCCGGCGACCCTACACATGTGCAAACTCCCCTCAATCCCAAACCACCAGCGGCGCAACACACTAGCCTTGCTGTGCTTGCTGGTTAGCGTCTGCGCGGGGCCTGTAGGGGCTGCCGAGATTGCCACACCCATACCCTCTAGCCTGTCAATCTTGTCCGGCAAATCACCACAAGGTAACGCTAGCGCCCCAGCCGCAAGCCCTGCCTCCACGCCTCAAGCCCGCTTAGATGCAATCCGTGAAGCCTTGGCTGGTGTCGCCATGCAAGCCCCTACGCGAGTGCGGGCCAATGCCTGGGTGGATCAACGTGGCGCCTTGCACGAGAACACCCGAGTCACTTCTGATGTACAACTCCGCGGCGTGCGGGTCACCACTTACCTCGAAGAAGCAGGCGCCCTCAAGGCCCAAGTCTCCACCGAACAAATCACCCCCTTAATTGGCCGCAATCAATGTGGGACCCCCCTCAAAACGGCTAGCAATCTTAAAAACACGCCCCTCAAGCGTCACGCCAGTATCGAAACCGTGGTCAGCCCTATTGATGGTCGCACTGGTCTGCTACTCATGCCAGAGATCGCCGAACACGCCCAGCGACTTCTCACTGATCGTATGAATGCATCGGGTGCTTGGTTGGTGTCGCCTGCGGCCCAATTACATAACACTACCTATGAGAACATCTTATTCGGCAACACCACCCATGCGTCACGTAGCGCGGGCTATCTCATCCGCTTACAAATTGAGCCTGATACCAGCCCCGCTATAGCTGTAGCAGCGCCAGAGACACAACCATCCCTAGCCACTTTCATGCAAACATGGCTAAGCCCCAACAAGATCGCTGATCTGCGGTTTGCGCTACGGATGACTGTTACAGAGCGTCAAACCGGTCGAGTATTGTGGCAAAATGCAACTAGCATGCGCTACCCCAGCCCATCGGCCAGCATTACCCGCACACCTCTACCACTATCGATGATCGAGACCCTGGGTCAAACTCTCAGCCAATGGCAAGCACAATGGGCTGAAACCATGGCCTGCGAACCTCTGCAATTTCAAGCAGCCCTTGATCCCAGCGGGCTATTGGTATTGCAATCCGGTAGCCGCAACGGTGTGCAGGTTGGTGATCAGTTTGTAATTTTTGATCGGGCTCAAATCCCAGGTAAGATTTTAGAAAAAGGTGTTGCTGCGCAAATGGCCTTGGTTGAAGTCTTCAGCTTGGGGCCAGACCGTGCACTCCTCAAACCCCTGGCTGGCGAGCTGCCCAAGAACACCAGGCAACTTACTGCTATGTTGCCTTAGTTTTATATAAATACTCTTTATTTTCAAATAGTTAAATAAATTGAATACGTTTTACAGCTTAATCTAAAGATGAAAGTGGCCTTACCTATGAATTGTAATTCCAGTCCATCCTTCTTCAACACCTTGACGCCTAGTCACTGGTTTGGCATGACCGTATTGGCGGTAACCCTGTGGCTTGGGCATCAGTCCAGCCAAGCGGCTGAAGGCCCGATTGTCGCACCTGCAGCAAGCACACCAGTCCCCGTAGAAATTTCACCCGCACCAGCTGCCGCAAGCACCCCCGTGCCCGTTAAAAAACCAGTGGTCAAAGCCGAGCCATTGCGCCGCCCTGTGCCTGTGACTACTGCTGAGGCCCTAACACCACCAGACGCCAAGTCACCGGTCAGTGTTGAATCGAAAAAAGGCGAAACGCTAGACAAGTTGATTGCCCGCGCCATGAGCGATTCGCCCTTGCGAGCTGACATATTGCGTGATGCCGTTGTATTGAAAAACCCCGAACTCTTTCCCGGTGGCAAGTTGCGCGCACTACCGCCAGCGGCCAAGTTGCTCATCCCCACTGTTGAAGATTTACGTCAGTTTCTGATCAATAAAACCTTAGCCAAAGCTGAAACTGCGGCTACTCCAAGCTCTGCCGCTGCTAGCCCGTCGGCTGATGAGCGCCGGGGCTGGATACGTTACCCCTAGTCCTACCAGGGCCTAAGCCCTCGGAAGCCCCCCACCCTGAGCGGTGGGCTGAGACTGGCATCTCTACCGCCGGTCTGGGTCTTGATCGTCATGACAAACCACAGGCGACATGGGAAGCACTCAAAAGCTTAGATCGGGCTGGACAAAACCATACCGAACAAGATGGCGGCACCTCAGAAGCACCGGAAATGAGCGCGACCAGCATTGCCTTGTGGGAAGTTACCCGTAACCGTCCTAACCCGCCAACGCCAACTCTCAATCCAGCCCCAAGCAACACCAACGACTCCAAAAACGGGCGAGAAGGCGCACCCGAGATTGCAGCAGCAGTTGCTGCAATCGCCAAGGCAATCAGCAACACTCACCACACTAACGTCGCGCATCCCGCAGCACACAGTGCGCAGACTTTAACGCAGGCAAATGGCAACACTGAGTCTGCACCTGAACTGCCGCAATCCGTGCCCGCAACGAGTACTGAGCCAAAGCAAACACCAACCGATCTAGCCCCCATAGACACACCATCTGAGGATATCTCCGAAAAAGTTGCCTCGCTCATTAGCCGTCTCGCCCAAGATCGCTCAAGCCTGGTGCCTCATCAATCCGCCTTACTGACCCGTAAAGTTCAAGCCACTCTCGCCCCAGTCATACCGATCACAACACCCTTGAGCGCAACAACTGCAGCCGGTGGGCGCACCATCACACCGAGTGATGTGATGGCTAGAGCTGCCCAATCAGTCAGCTCAGGTGTAGAGCACCGCGTCGAGATGAAGTCTGCTAGCCTCTTGAGCGCCTACTTTGCTGTGGTCAATAGCCTTCGCCCTGCAGCAAGCTTACCAGTCATCAATACCTCAGCACTCCCACTGGATACTCAAGAGCGCAACAGTTTGCCTTTAACCATCGCCAAACTACTCGGACTTGCACCAACAGCAGACCTGATACCGCAATCGACCAACACCAACGCCCTAAACGCACCGATTACAACGGCGACTAGCGCACCTGATCCCTTTGCAAAAAACTCAGACAATAAGCCTGCTAATGGTCGTAGCAATGCCAGTGCCAGTGCCAGCTCCAACTCCAGTGCCACCGCTTCTGCTAGCACTAATACCAATGCACATGCTGCAACCAATCACACCACAACTGAATCCGCGAACGATCCAATCATCACACCAATCACGGTTTTGAAAAACACCAGTACTCAAATAATAGCCAAAACAACAGAATCCACACCAACCACAATTAACACAGCAGCACTTCGCACAGCGGCACCCGCAGCCGCGCCGCACTTACGCATAATCGACAGCACCGCTAAGCCACCGTCTGGTCTGGCAACAACTTCACCAGTCGCTGCCCCTGCCCCTAGCGCAGCCATCACTGCACCACAATACCGTATGATGCCGTTGCTCAATGTAAGCACTGCAGCCAGTACTATAATTAAAACTACAACTGCAACAACCACAACCACTGCACATCTTGTTCCCTCTGGAGAGTCTACCGTGTTGAGCGCAGAACCCATCACGCCCTCGTTACGCATCGAACCCTTGCCGTCGGAAATTCTACCGATTCAAGTCAAAGCAGAAGTTGCTCGCGACCTCGGCCTTAAAGACGGCCAAATTGTCCAAGGGACATTAGAAAATAGCGGCGACAGTGTGCGTTTAAAAATCTTGGGGGAATCGCTGGACTTCCCAATTAACACACCCCGCCCTCCAATGAATGAACCTTGGCAATGGCGGGTCTCAATCACTGCCAATGGCGTCACACTACGTCCTATGGGGCCCGCCAATCCAGCCCTGAGCAGTCTAGCAAACTCACTATCGGCCAACACCACTTCCGCACCGGAATTAGCCCTGAGCACCTTAGCGCTATTACAACGCCCTGCAGAGGGTGCAGCACTCAATACTGTGTTAGGCAATAGCCTGTGGCAGAACGCGCCACAAGTGACAGGACTCCCCAACTTTATGGCCCTGTTACGCAATGTCTTACCCAGTATGGGGCAACTCAATCCCGAAACCATGCGTCAAGCCGTTGCCACCTCGGGACTCTTCACCGAATCGCAACTCGGTGGCGGATTAACCGTTGCCTCGCGCGACTTAAAAGTATTGCTACGGCGCATGATGCGCACACTGCCTGCAGAAACCACAGATCTCAACAGCATTGGTGAAGCACTCGACGACATTCAATCTGCACAACTCAAAGCCGTGCAAGCACAAGCCCAAGGCCAGATTTTATGGCAAATGCAATTGCCGTTTGCAGACTCACCACCGGTGCGATTAACTATTCAACGCGATGCACCCACACCCGATCAACCTCGCCCGCCCTATGTATTTGAAGTGCATACCGAGAACCCAGCGATTGGCGAAGTATGGTTAAAGTCTGCACTCAATAGCGAACTCGAAGTGAGCTTAACCATGTGGGCGAGACGCCCTGAAATTGCACAGCTCGCCAACATTGCCCAATCCAAATTAGCCAGCGAATTACGTGCCGCTGGCCTCACCATGACCGAGTTCAAAGCCTACCCTGGTAGCCGCCCTGAAGCCACGCCGAAGAACTCGCCACCCGGCTCTTTACTGAACGTTCAAGCTTGAGGTTGCAATGCATTACTCCAACGAATACTCTAAAGAAGCAGTCGCACTACAATATGGTCAACATCCAACACCAATCATTAGTGCTCGCGGCACTGGCGACCTTGCACAACGCATTATCGAAGAAGCGCGCGCCCAAGGCGTGTTTATTGCGCACGACCCGCAATTGGTAGCCTTATTAGGGCAGCTCGAAGTGGATCAAGAAATTCCACGTCATCTATATGCCGCTGTCGCCGTTGTGCTGTCATGGGTCTATTGGCTCAAAGGCATGAAACCAGGAGATGAAAAACGTGGTGCCGGATTACACACCAAATCCGTTTAAGTCGATCGCAGAAATAAAAAAAATCGCGCGCTAAAAAAAGGCAATGAAAACGCTGTTGTCAATATCTTAAATAATTTTAATATTTTTAATATTTTTAATATTTAAAAACTGATTACAGCTCAGCGAAAATTAAATTAAATTAAATTAAATTTAAAAATTAATTAAATATAAAAATTAATTTAAATACGAGTTACATTTAAATATGAGTTAAATTTAAATACAAATTTAAAAGCGAGTTACATTTAGAAGTGAGTTACATTTAAATACAAATTTAAACTCAAAATGAAACGCTAAATTTCAATATCATCAAGCGTCAGTGTAGCCCCGGCCACGCGCATTACCGGACAATCGTCCCAGACGATCGTAGAGTTCAACAGATGCGGCGTTAGCGCTATTTTGGAGTAGGCTCAAGGAGCTGCGAATCGCCTCTAATTTGCTACGAATTAAAATATCATTGCGCAAATGCGCTTCGCGACACTCGACCATCAACGCTTGAAAAGAAATCCACGCCGGATCATTCACCATGCCAGTTTCATGCGCTTGCTCACGCGCAGCAGTCAGCGTCTCGACAAAACTGTTGAGGGTGAAAAATATTTCTGCTTTAAGGGTTTGTAGCCGCTCGAACTCATCGAGCGTTTGACTACGGAGGGCTTCGAATTCTTCTTCTAATATTTCGAGTAACCGACGTGACTCGACACAGCCTGCGGCCAGTATTTCAGCAATGTCATGCGCCATGATTTATGATTCCAACACCGAGGTGAACTTAGTTCACCTCAGGCGAGTGACCAATCATTTTCTCAAGCGCTAAGAAGCTCTCAGCCATCTTCCGAGTGTCAAGGGGGTAAGCACCCTTCGCCAAAGCGAGGCGAATGGCATCAACTTTCTCTTGATCAAAAGACGACTCAGAATGCAAACGCTGTGCGACTGCGCTGAGATCAACACGATCTCCAACAATCTCACCGGCCGGTAGTGACGTCGGTTCGTGTGTAGACACGTCACCGGTCGTCGCCTCGCTGGCGCGTTTGCCTGTCGTCTTGGTCAAGGGTGTTGACACGGGACCAGCGTTTGAAATTCCACCTGTAGTAGTCATGGTAGATCCTAGTAAAAAACGGTTAACTCATACATTATATATATATAACATCGGCACTATATTGAAAATCTTGATAGCCACTAAGCGCACGCTATTCTAACGACTGCCACCACCAAATTCCATAAAAAAGTAAAGATACTACAAAAAATTCAATGAGTTACATCGAAAAACTCAACTCTCGGATGTGATGGATAAAGGACTTACTCTTTGAAAGTCGCCACCAAACTTGAAAACTTAAGTACTTTTTTTCAATATTTAACGATTATTTCTAAATAAACGACCTACAGCCAAAAAATACACTATTCAGCGTATCAATCAACGATCATCTGTCAATAATGTGCTACAAACCACGCGCCGCATTACGACCCGTGACCACTCCCATTAATAGTCGACCCGACTCGAGATTTCTTAACTGCACTTGCTCACCCATGCGCGCGTCAGCCATGGCTTCGACCCGGATACTGATCTGAAAGCCCCCCGATGAGGTCACTGTCAGCATCACTTCCGTGCCGCGCCGCACCAATAACGCTGGGCGAATATCGCTGGTGCGAATGGGTTCCCCCGCTCGCAGATTGCGGTTCAACTCAGCCAACTCAATACCACGTATATCGGTGATGTACCCTTGAAACACGCCTTGAATCGAAACTGCGGTTAATTCCACCGACTTGGCATCCAAAATCTGCCCCATCGTTAAATTATCGCGCGCCACCACCACTTCCCGCATCGGCGAGATATCGTCAGCCAGCAATATATGACCGGCCGGCAGTGCCCGTATGATCCGCACACCCTCCACTACGGTAGCGGCAGGCGCCGCACTAGACGGGGCACGACTACGCGCCATGACATCCACTTTATAACTCGTGCTGCGCAACACATCACCCTCTGAAATCGACTTTTCAAGGCGCACCACCCGAATCGCCTCCTCGGTGTCGGTATTAGACAACACCGAGCCCTTGCTTAAATCACGAGCGCTAATCCGACCAATCAGCGTCCCCATAGACTCCACACTGTTTTGTGGCGGCCTTGATACCGCGCGCAAGCCCAAATCGGCGCTACTAATGACTCGACCCGCTGCTATAGGACGCTCTGTCACCACAACGTTACGCGGTGTCAGAATCTGCACTCTAATATAGATCTCTGCGGCCGGATTCTCGCAACGCACCCGAATTTGGTCGCGCACCACAAACGGAAAATCAAAATTTAAGGGGTTATTACAGCCAGGCACCCGCAACCGTGCGTCCAGCGGTGGAATATCCACTGCATCCGCACTCACACCCACTTGTTGCGCCGCCCAAGCCTTGAGATCGATAACCAAACGTTCTCTTTGCTGCTCTGCAGTGCGTTTGTCTCGAAGCGCATCTGCTGCCACTGCCGGACTCACACCACTACTGGCAAACCCTAGCCACAAGAGCACAGTGGCAAGCATTAACCGAGAGCGGCAGGGCCTTGCCGGCACGATAGTTGCTACTTGACACATGTCATCCATAAATTTGACAGGCCCAAAGCTCGTCAAATAACCGGTAATAAGCACAAAAATGTTTCTGTTTTTTTTCAATTTAATTAATTAATTCAGGTAGTTATGATCATTCCAAGACAATCACCGGAGTCCCTAACCGAAGCCGTATCCTCACCGATCACAAGCCACTTCGTCAACTCAGATTATTCGTAACCATAAATCAAGACCATGGAAATTTCTAGAGATCTGCTCAGCCGCGCCACGCTACCCGCGAATGAGCCCACTATACAGTCGAACACAGGCGCTAGGCCCGAGTTTCGTGACGCCCTAGATCGGGCGAATGACCAGACCATGCCTGCATCAGAGCGCAACGTCAAAATGATGACGGTTGCAAACAACACTAGCGCCGGCACCGATAATGACACCACTGCAGTCTTGCAGCTCAAAATGAGCGAACGCATTCAACAACGCACGGCTGGCATGTTTCGCGGCACCGCAACAAACGCCACCGCTATTCACAATGCCCCAAAAAAATCTGCAGATCACGCCGCACCATCGACCTACACCATCCGCCCAGGCGACACCTTAACCAGTATCGCCCAAAAGCTGCTGCAAAGCCACGGCCAAGATGCGGGCCTGCAAGCTTCCAGTCGTATGGCCTATCAGTTAGCCCGCAGTAATGGCATCACCAACCCCAATCGCATTATGCCTGGTCAGCAACTCGACGCCTCGGTAGTCAAAAACATGGCTCCAACAGTGGCCATAGCCTCTATTTACCAAGCGCCTGTTAACCAAGCCACTATAAACCAAGCCTCAATTAACAATACTTATAGTAATAGCGTCAGCACCAAAACGATGGTGCCGGTCACCACAGTGAGCGCCACCGAGCTTGCCGCAGAAGCCACCAACGACGAGAGTCCTACTGTAGTCAACACCCAAAATACCCTAAGTACATCAAGCACATCAAGCACATCAAACACGTCAAACACACCCAGCACTTCGACTTACGGCGCCGGCAGTCCGCGCTCCAAGCTGGCAGAAGCGCACCCGGTATTAGAACGCACCCTAGAGCGCGCCGTGCAGCTGAAATATGTTCGCGCTTCTGAAAAAACCGCCGTGCGCGAGAAAATTCTCCAGCTCTCTAAAGAGCATGGCTTTAGCCCCGATGACCTTGCGGTGGTGATGCTCATGGAGAGCGACGGGATGAATCCACGTGCTACAAACGGGCGTTGTCATGGTTTGATTCAGTTCTGCGATGGGTTAAACCGCGGCGCAGCTACAGTCGGCTTTGGCAAAAACCCTAAAGCAATCACAAAGTTAGGCGTTCTCGAGCAACTCGATTTAGTGGGACGCTATTTCAACGAGACTGGACTCCGTAATTTTGATCGTCCCTCACTCGATACGCTCTATTTAACCGTGCTCACCCCATCAGCCCGTAGAGAGTCAGATCCCAACACCAATCTCGATATTCAGGGGCGGCAAGCCATTGCCCTCTACGAAGGCAACAATCGCACTGCGCATATCACGCGCAACTCATTGCTCACCGGCCTGTATGAAAACGCCCGTAAGAAGCTCGCTGCACCCGTATTCACAAGCCCTAACCCTGCCGCAACCGCACCCACAGCACCCATGAAAAACGGCGCTCTAGAGCGCAATCCTCAAGTCAATATTGCCACCAGCTCAAAGTTTGCACCCTATCAATAAGGACCCAACATGACACTTAAATTACATAAAGACCTCCACAGCCCGGCACCTGCTGCGGCAGAGAATTGCCACCCCTGGCGCAACCTTGCCACCACAGCGGCAAACAGCAGTGTGTTCTACGGCAAAAAATGTGCTTTACGCAGCGAACGCCGCATCCGCAGCTTGGCACGCAGCTTGCTTATGGTTACATCGAGATCCACATAATCCATGACAGACAAGGCGCCTTAATCGACACATCGACCACGTTTTTAAAAACTGAAGCCCTAACCGACAAAACATTATTATGAATATTCTAGACAACGCTTTTACGATGCACGAAACCTCCCTGAAGGTGAGAACCCAGCGATTGGAAACACTCGCCAAGAATATCGCCAACTCAGAAACGCCTCACTTCAAAGCGCAAGATATTGATTTTAAATCAGTTTATAAAAACGTTGCGAATAAAGAAATGCGCGGCATGGCGACCACTAATGCCAAACACTTCCCGATTGACGAGGGTCCTAGCACAGCAGAAGCACTGAAATATCGAATTCCGTTTAACGCCAGCGTTGACGGTAACACCGTCGAGATCAGCGTTGAACAAGCGCAATACGGTAAAGCTGCTGCCGATTATCGCGCCAGCATGATGTTCACTGAAAACACCACAA
>Ga0114974_10003427_pt1 | contig 11942 bp, 9 predicted proteins | sample S_130206_EF_Meta_FD_87318 | JGI IMG/M metagenome (GOLD analysis project Ga0114974, IMG submission 87318) | Freshwater microbial communities from Lake Simoncouche, Canada to study carbon cycling - S_130206_EF_MetaG | ecosystem: Environmental > Aquatic > Freshwater > Lake | place: Lake...
GTTTTTTGACAGACTTGCCTTAGTTTGGCATTCCCCAAATTTTTTGTAGACACTCTTAATAACGCAATTTGCGCCTCTCGAACTCAAGGGGGCTGAGTTGGTCAAGATGTTTGTGACGTAGAACTGGATTTTAGAAGTCTTCAATGTACTCAAAGACTTCAGACTTGGCCTCCTGCCTTGAGAGCCATAATAGCTTTTGGAGTGAATAGGTCTCTACCGAATTCTTGATACATTAATATCGAGAGACCCGGGTGGCGCCCAAGATTGAAACCAATGCACAAAATTTGGCGATGAAATGACTGCCAACCACCGCATACCAACCAGCATCAACTTTCAATAGGGTCATGAGCATGACCAAGCGGATTTTTGTGACAGGCTGAGTGCGTTTAATCAAATCGTCTTTGACGTCAGTCGAGAACAATACCCCCAATTGACTGAATCACTTTGCCCCACCTTTCGCCATCCTCCTTGAGCCAAGTCCTGAGTTTGTCTGGGGTACTTCCTGACAAGGTGTACCCCAGTGAGGTGAACCGATCAGACACCAAGGAGTCATTCAAGGCTGTGATGGTGTCGGCAGAGACTTTGTTCAAAATGACTTGAGGCGTGCCAATCGGTGCAAGAAGTCCAAAACGAGCGTAAGTGCCCTCCATGCTCGGATAAGCTTGCTCGGTAAAGGTGGCTACTTCCGGAAGCAAAGGTGAGCGTGTGGGTCCGTTGATGGCAATGGCTCTGAGCTTGCCTGCTTTAATCTGCGATTGCGCTGTAGCAAGATCTGCCAAAGTAAGGGTGATTTGACCGGCAATCAAGTCGCTGACCGCTGGCCCTGTGCCTTTGTAAGGCACATGAATCATCTCAATGCCAGCGCCCTGGTTAAAGGCTTCGATGGCCAGATGCGCTCCTGATCCCTGTCCAAATGATCCGTAGCTCAATTTTTGCGGTTGCGCTTTGGCCAATGCAACCAAATCTTTGAGATTGTTGACTGCAGTGGCGCTATTCACCAAAAAGGCAGCAGGTGCGATGCCCACGTGCGAGACGGGTGCCAATTGTTTAATTGGATCATGAGGCAGTTTTCGAAAAATCATGGGGTTGATGACAAGAGGTGAAGCAGAACTCATCAACAGCGTGAAACCATCAGGTGCGGCCTTCACCACCGCGTCAACACCAATGATCCCCGAAGCACCCGCCTTGTTCTCGACCACAACCGATTGTTTCCACATTTCCGACAAGCGCTGAGCAAGTGTGCGAGCGATCAGATCAGAACCCGAACCAGCAGCTGTAGGCACAATGATTCGCACAGTTTTGTCTGGCCAGGATGATTGAGCACAGACCAAGCCTGCAAAACAAACCATCAAAATACCCATCCCACTTCGGAGCACACGTCGACGAGTTTTGAAAAGTGGCATTTCAAAATGGTGCATTTGTATCTCCGTCTTAAAACTGGGGGGGCTGGTGAAGTGTTTCATGCAAATGGGAAATGCCTTCGGCATCCCTGCCCGTCAACTCTGTCAGTTCATAGCTGTGATTGACATCGGTGTAATCCCGGTAACCCAAGCGTGCCAAGGGCCTGACGCGGCGAATGTCGATGCGACCGTCTTCAGTCAGTGAACCTTCCTCGATGTGGATACCAACTACTTCTGCAACCAGGATCCATGCTGATGAATCCAGACTATGCCCAGGCACATGTAGTTTTTGCGTCAATCGGCATTCAAAGTGGACAGGAGAGCCCTTGACCCTTCTCGCTTGAACATGCCGGGATGGCAGCCATGGAATATTCAGCGCCTCAAACTCATCAACCCCAGGGGCCATGTCTTTGGACGAAGCCAAAACCCAGTCCTTGAGGTCGTAGGTGGCCATGTTCCAGACAAACTCTCCAGTCTCAAGAATGTTGGCAGTGGTGTCTTTGAGTTGCCCAGACTCTCTTGCATTGGCCGCAATCATCACGGTCGGGGGATCCCATGTGATGTTTTGGAATTGGCTGTAAGGAGCCAAATTGTGAATTCCACTGGCGCTTACAGTAGAAATCCAGCCGATGGGGCGAGGGACACAACAGGACTTGAAGGGGTTATAAGGCAGGCCTGAGACTTCGGATTGAGGTGAATAAAACATGATTGAACGATTTATTTAAGACATCCCTGACAAGATCTATTCAACCTTCACATTGGCCTCTTTCACAAGCCGTGTGTAGTGAACAGTTTCATTTTTAAGAAACTGAGTGAACTCAGCTGTAGTATTCCCTACCGAATCTGCGCCCAATGTCGCAAAGCGCTCTTTCACATCCGTATCTTGCACAAACTTTGCCACTTCGGCTTGGATCCGATTGATCACCGCTGCGGGTGTGCCAGCAGGCGCCATCAGTCCGTTCCAACTATCGGCCTCGAAACCAGGGACTGCATCCGCAACGGACGGTAGATCAGGCGCCAATGGACTGCGCTTTGGGCTCGCAACCCCTAAACCGACAAGTTTGCCGGATTTAATATTGGGCATCGCCGTGATGGCTGTGTCGAACATCAAATCGACAGTGCCACCCATCAATGCCTGAAGCGCCGGCGCACTGCCATTGAATGGCACATGCAAGACATCAATTCCAGCCATGAGTTTGATCTGCTCAACAGCAAGGCCGCCACTGGTAACCACCCCAAAGGATGCAAAGTTGATTTTTCCAGGATTGGCTTTGGCTTTCTTGATCAATTCTGCTGTATTGCTAACGCCAAGTTGTTTGTTGGCCACAAGGAACAAAGGGTATTTAGCGACCATGCTGATTGGTAAAAGATCCTTGTCGGGTGCGTAGGTAATTTTCCCAGCAAGCGTAGACGGCGCAAGTGTGATCGCTGTGGGTGACGCAAGCAGCAGTGTGTAGCCATCAGGAGCAGCTCTGGCTGTGAGGGACGCTGCCAGCGTCCCTGCCGCTCCGGGTTTGTTATCCACGATCACGGGCACGCCAAGCCCTTGACTGAGTTTTTGGGCAATCAAGCGAGCCATGATGTCAGAGGCACCACCAGCAGGAAATCCAACATTAATCTTGATGGGCTGACTTGGCCAACTTTGCGCTTGAGCGATGGCCAAGGGATGAAGTCCTGCTAAAGCGACTCCCAACCAAGACACATGAACAACTATTTTTTTCAATAAAGTAAACATGAAGAACCCCTTTCGAATGAATGAGACTAGAAGTAACCACCCTTGGCGGTGATTTCTTCAATGGATTGACCTTCACTGACCCAAGAAAAAATCTTCTTTTCGTTGGCAATGATTTCTTCGGCTCTTAGCAGAACTTCTACCGCGATATTTCGCGGGACTGCGACTGCGCCATCTGCATCGCCCAATATCACATCACCAGGTTTAACAAAGACATCGCCGACCAAAATAGGCAATTGATAATGGGTAATCATGCAGCGGCCCAGACTTCCATTTGGGCTTTTGTATCGGTAATAAATTGGAAACTCTTTTTCTAAAATTTGCTTTGTATCGCGGATGCCACCGTCGATGATTGCGCCTCGCACACCTTTGCCAACCACAGTCGCAGTCATCACCCCTCCCCACAAGGTGGCTCTTTCATCTCCTGTTGTATCCCACACCACAAAGGCATCTGAATGAAGATCATCAAGCATTTGCCCTCGGTAAGTCAGTTCACCCGTAATGCGGGTGTTAGGCGCACTTTTCACGGTGAATGCTATTCCAGCGACCGTTTTTTCAGGGCTCAGTGCGATCAGCCTTCCCGGAAATGCTTGATCTAAAAGCCCGTGCTCTCTTAAAACATCGCAAACCACTGCTGATTGCAATTCTTCGTAGCGCTTCAGCAACTCTTGCTGATCCATAGCAAAAGCTTCGGTTGAAATGAGTTCTCGCTCGCGGATGAGCTTCTCTAGCTTCATCATGCCTGCTTCTTTTTGCAATGGGCTTGGGGTATTTGACATAGGCTAAACTCCTTTTCTCATATTTGAGATTGTTTCTCACATAAGAATCAATATACACAAGAACCTATTGAAGTCAACTGATGCCCGCCACCTCTCACAATACCCCTGCCATCCATCGCGCCTTGACTGCGCTTCAAGTGATTGGGCAGCATCCGCAGGGTCTTTCAATGCAAGAGTTGGCTCAGCATTCAATTGCACCCAGGGCCACTCTTTACCGAATTCTGAATACATTGATGGCGAGAGAATTTATATGCGCCAATCCAAATGACCACAGCAAGTTCTGTCTTGGTCCCGCGTTGACTGTTCTGGGTAGAAAATCTCCACAGCAATTAGATCTCCTGTCTGTGGCGGCAGAGCCCATGCGATTACTTGCAAATCAAATTGGCGAGACGGTCAAACTGATAACTCGAAAGCATTTAGAGGCAGTTACTTTGCGTGTCTCAGACACAGGCCTTGATGGCCGAGTGATATCGAGGGTAGGAACACACATGCCACTTCATATTGGCGCATCTCAGAGATTGCTTTTGGCACATGCTCCCGCAGACATACAGCAGTTGGTGCTTCAAACACCTTTGGAGCGCAGAACTTCACTGACCATTGTTGAATCTGCAAAATTATTGTCAAGTTTGCGAAAGTTAAAAATGAGCGACACGGCTCAAGGCAATGGAGAAGGAAGTCACGGAGTTGGCGCTGCTGCCACACTGATCCGAGGTGATCAAAATGCCGTGGTGGGCGCACTGGTTGCTGTCTACATACACACTGGAAAAACCCGAGGTCAGCTCAAATCAATTTCAGAAAATGTCGAATGTACAGCGCGTAAAATCTCTGAATGGCGCTGCCAACTTGTTGAATAAACGCATCCATGCTTCGGAATACCACCATGACTTTGGAATGATGAATGCCCAACATCCTAGAAACTGATGTCCTCATTGCAGGCGGCGGACCCTTCGGCCTGATGCTGGCCAATGAGTTGGGGCGCAGGCAAATCAAGTGCCTGCTGGTCGACCCTAAGCCCAACACCGCCTTCAACCCCCAAGCCAATGCCACACAAGCGCGCACCATGGAACATTTTCGGCGCCTTGGCTTTGCGCAAGAAATTCGTGCTCAGGGACTGCCGCCCCACCACCCCACTGACATCACCTACCTCACTCGATTCAGCGGCATCGAGTTGGCCCGACTTCGGCTCCCTACTGCGGCGGCCGCACCCCAAGCCATCAAAGCCATGACGGGGTCATGGAGTGCTGCTGAATTACCGCATCGGGTCTCACAAAAGTTTGTTGAAGTCACTCTGCGTCAGCATGCAGAAAAATGGCCCAGCAACGATATTCGATATGGCTGGAAGCTTGAATCCTTCAGTGATGAGCGCCAGTCATCCAGCCATTTCGGGTCGAATCAATCGGAATACCCCATTCAAGCAAGCATCCATCAAGTCAATTCGACCCAGCCTGTCTCCCTAGAAGTCCGGGCCCAGTACTTAATCGGTGCCGATGGCGCCAGAAGTTTGATTCGACATGAACTTGGCATTGCCTGGGGCGGTGCCACAGGTTTCAAGCGCAACTTCATGGGTGGAAAAATGCTGGCGGTTTACTTGAAGGCGCCTCATTTCTACGAGCGAAATCCAAATGACCGAGCATGGATGTATGTGGTCGTCAACCCAGAACTTCGCGCCTTCATCATGTCGGTTGACGGCGTGAGTGAGTTTGCCTTTCATGTCCAGATGGCTGACGATGCTGCCACCGAAGCGCTCACAGAGGAAGATGCCAAGCGACTTTTTGCACTGGCCTATGGTCAAGCCATCGACATTGAAATTTTATCGATGGCCACTTGGCTGGCAGGGCACGCCCTGGTGGCAGACAGCTTTCAAAAGGGGCGCGTCTTTTTAGGCGGCGACGCCGTTCATTTGTTCACACCCACCGGCGGACTTGGCTACAACACAGCGGTGGAAGATGCGGTCAATTTAGGATGGAAGCTGTCAGCCGTTTTGAAGGGGCAAGCCCAAGCAGCTTTGCTAGAAAGCTACGAAATTGAAAGAAAGCCTTTGGCCATTCGAAATACAGGCTATGCAAGGCAGTTTGCCGATTCCATTGGCCTGTTTCACGCAGACAAGGACCTTGAAGCAATTTCGCCAGAAGGCGATCAAGCTCGCGGCATCGCCTCCGAATATTTGAATGGCCATGTTCGAAGAGAGTTCAATATTCCAGGCGTGACCTTTGGCGGTCGGTACGTTCATTCACCCCTCATCATTGAAGATGGCACGCAAGCGCCAGCAGATGCCGCCAATACTTATTCTCCTTCAGCATGCCCCGGTGGTCGTCCACCCCATGCTTGGATGCCAGATGGCAGCTCTCTGTTTGACCATTTCAATTTTGAATGGACCTTGTTGGTGTTGGGTCAAGACAAAGGTCAACTGGCGACAGATGTTTTGAAATTCACTGAAGCGGCCTCGCAACATCAGTTGGACTTGAAAGTCGTGAGTTTTGATTCCCAAGAACTGTTGGATTTGTACGAAGCCAATTTGGTCTTGATCAGACCCGATCAAATCGTCGCATGGCGAGGGACGCATGCCAAGCATGCAATGCAAATTTTGAAGCAAGCTAGCGGCGCTTAACGAAGATTGACTTTTCTTTGCATTTGCTCTGGCGTGGTGAAGTAGCGAGACGACGAACCCATCCGCTCACGGGTCTGCGACAACTCGTACCTGGCCACAGTTCTCAAATGGACTTCGTCAGGCCCATCCATCATTTGAAGCGCCCTGCCCCATGTCCAAAAATAGGCCAAAGGCGTATCTGGCGACAAACCCATGGCGCCAAAAATTTGCATGGCCCTGTCCACCACCCGCACTTGCAAACGAGCCGCTACCACCTTGATGGCTGCCACTTTGGTGATTAACATTGAACGATCAGAGTCGGCTTGATCTAACAACCATGCCACCTGTAAGATGAGCAAGCGGGCTTGATCAATTTCAATTCGCGACAAAGCCAACCACTCCTGCACACTGGCATAGTCCGACAAATGATGGCCAAAAGCTTCTCGCTCTAAACATCGTTCAGAAGCCATGGACAAGGCCAATTCACACTGCCCTATCGTTCGCATGCAATGATGCACTCGACCTGGTCCCAAGCGAAGTTGCCCCATCAAGAAGCCCTCACCCCATGTCCCTAGCAAGTTAGCTTGGGGCACACTCACTTGCCTGAAGACAATTTCGCAATGACCTTCAGGGGCCAAATGATGCACCACGGAAATGTTGCGCACGATCTCGACACCTGGAGTGTCCATGGGCACCAGCACCACGCTGTGCTGATGGTGTTTGTCAAGCTCACCCTTCGTGGAGACAAGTTCTTCGCTTCGACACATCACCAACATCAGCTTGCAGCCTGGATGCGCCGCCCCAGTGATGAACCACTTGCGACCGTTCAAAATCAAAGATTTGCCGTCATCCCGAACGGTGGTCTGCAAGTTGGTGGGATCAGACGAAGCTACATCGGGCTCAGACATGGCAAAGGCTGAACGCATCTGCCCTTTTAAGAGAGGCAGTAGCCACTTTTGTTTTTGTTCTTGAGAGCCAAATTGATGCAGCAAAGCCATGTTGCCTGAATCTGGGGCTTGGCAATTGAACACTTCTGCCGCCCATGGCAGCTTGCCCATGATTTCGGCCAAAGGTGCGTAAGCAACATGGCTCAATCGGGTCCCTGGTTCGCTTGATTCCAACTCTGGCAAAAAGAGGTTCCACAGACCCTCGTCTTGCGCCAAGATTTTCAGATTTTCAATGAAGGCGGGCGGATAGTCGCCCTGTGCCACAGCCTGATGCCACGCGGGGTTATAAGGCAGGACATAGCGGTCAATGAATGATTGCAGTTTGTGCGCCATTGACTGAACGTCTTGATCAACAGAAAAGTCCATAGGTCAATGAGCCCTGTTGCTTGAAATTACCCACAGGTCCCTAAATGACCGCAACTGGTGCAATACTCACAACCATCTTTTTTGATGAGTGCATGTGCGCCGCATTCTGGGCATTTTTTGCCTGCCATCACAGCCTGCAAAGCACCTTGCTGGTGAGAAGCTTCCTGATGCAGATCTGCAGCAAGGGCTGACGTCACAGCGGAACTTGACGTGTTGCGACGCGCCAATATTTGTTCAATGGCATAGCCCACCGCTGCCACTTCGGAGTCGTGCCACATGGGCACCTCCAGACCACTGTCTTTGCGCAACGTGCCCAAGCGCACAGGCCCCCGATCCCACGCTACTTTGCGCATGTCTTGCAAGGCACGCGCCAAGAAACCACCGCGCGCTGCCAAGGATAAAAGACGCATGCTGGACGTGATCCATTGCTGTGACTCACCATTTTGACCCACGGGCATGAAGAACTCGATGGCCCGCTCTACTTGGACATTCTGACCTTTGACAACGCCGGTCACAGGCAAAAATGAAATAATGAGGTAAAGCGTTTTGAGACCATCTTGGGTCCAGTAGTTTATTTTCTCTGCCACCGCAGGCAACTCACCATGGGGCCTTCGGTCGACAACACAACGATAGGGATCAACCTCAGTGTGTATATCCGTGTTGCCAGTATTGGCAGTCCCCACCTCTGAGGCTGTTGGCTGCACTTGCAACACAGAACCTAAAATAGCATTCGGACGATAGGTGGCGAGACCCTTCAAATTCGCAGCCCATGCCTGCATGTACAAAAGTGCAAAATCTTCAAACGCACATTCAACCGCTACGTTGACGGTTTTGGAAATAGCGGTATCTATACACGGCTGGACCGCTGCCATCATTGCAATGTGATCTTGAGCTGACATTTCAAGTGCTGTGACAAAAGCGGACGGCAATTGACCCACATCGCCACCCAACTCCCGGTAGACCCTCCATGCATGATCTTGGACGGCGTACTCGCGTGTGCTGCCGTCAATTTCCCGTTTTTTGCGTGTGTAAGTCCAAGAAAATGCTGGCTCAATGCCATTGGAGGCGTTGTCGGCAAAAGCCAAACTCACTGTGCCCGTGGGTGCAATGGACAACAAGTGGCTGTTGCGAAGACCATGGCGTGCAATGCCCTTTCGAATTTCAGCGGGTAAGCGACTGGCAAACCCCGCTCCACCCAAATAGGCTTCTACATCCAGTAAGGGAAAACTGCCACGCTCGCGCGCCAATTCGATGGACGCTGAATAGGCAGTGTCGCGCATCAAGCGTGCAATGTCTGCCGCCAATGCACGTCCCGCCTCGCTGTTGTAGGGTAAGTTGAGCATGACCAAGGCATCACCTAGGCCTGTAAAGCCCACACCAATTCGGCGTTTGCCCTCGGCTTCCATGGCTTGCTCGGGCAAGGGCCAATGGGTGAGGTCCAGCACGTTGTCCAGCACGCGCACTTGGGTAAAGACAGCTTGAATGAAAGTTTCAAAATCGAAGCGGGGTGCAGTGCCATCCAGGCCAAAGGGGTGTTGCACAAACTTTGGCAAGATGACAGGGCCTAAATCACAACAACCGTAGGGCGGCAGGGGCTGCTCACCACAAGGATTGGTGGCCTCCAATATTTCACAATAAGAAAGGTTGTTGTCCCGATTGATGTTGTCTAAAAACAAAATGCCCGGCTCAGCAAAATCGTAAGCCGACTGCATGATGGTTTGCCAAATTTCTCGTGCAGGCAATTCGGCATACACCCACTGCCCATCGAAGCGCTGCGTCAGTCCCTGCGCCATCAATAAATCACCAGGCCGAGCCTTGTGGACCAACTGCCATGGCAAATCATGGGTGACTGCGTTCATAAATTGATCACTGACACCCACTGACACATTGAAATTATTCCAGCAACCTGGCTTCCTTTTTGCCGTGATGAACTCTCGCACATCTGGGTGATCAATTCGCAGCACACCCATTTGTGCGCCCCGCCTAGCACCAGCACTTTCAACCGTGGAACACGATTGATCAAACACATTGATGTAGCTGCAAGGACCCGATGCCAAGGAGGCAGTGCCTTTCACACGTGCGCCACGTGGCCTGATCCGTGAGAAGTCATAACCCACGCCACCGCCTCGGCGCATGGTTTCTGCAGCTTGCTTGAGGGCCTCGTAAATGCCTGGAAAGCCGTCATCGTCCAGACCTTGAATACAGTCGCCCACAGGCTGAACAAAGCAGTTGATGAGGGTGGACTGAATATCAGTGCCTGCAGCACTCATGATGCGGCCTGCGCCAATGGCACCCGCATGCAAATTGGCTAAGAAAACTTGCTCGAAATGAGCGCGCAACTCGGGCTTTTCGACAGATGCCAAGCCCTTGGCCACACGCTGATAAACATCTTCAATCGATTGCTCGCCATCCTTGGCGTATTTTTCAAGCAGGATGTCTACTGAAATTTCTTGGGGCGATGCGGCGAAGACGCCTGAAGATACAGCATCAAGGGGAAAGGTCTCTAAGGGCATGTGAGTCTCAAGTTACCAGTTAAACACTGGAACTTGAGACTACGCCCTTCAGCCTGCCGCAACCTTGCTCTGCATCAAGGAATCTGATCCTTGATTTCTAATTTCAAGTCTTTGGCGCCTACTTTGACAGGGCCCAAACTGCCCGACAAATCACCCGATTGCGGCATGGCATTGCCCGACTTCGACACGCGCACCTTGACCATGACTTCACCGGCCCCAGATAGCTTGCGATCAGGCGTCATGGCGGTTGAATCGTCGAGCGTGAAATTCAAAGGCAACTGCGACACAGTGGTCTTAAAGATGGCCAAGGGCATTCGATCTCCGTTGGCTGGCGTGGCATAAATAAACACGACATCATTAGGGCTGGTTTTCGACTTCAAGGAAGCAGACAAGTTCACTTGCCCTGTGACATTGAGGCCCGAAGATGACGCAGACATCTGTTTCGCCGGCATACCCAACCTGTCACGCACAGTTGCAATGGCATTTTCCAAACCGGCTAAATCAGGATGGTTGGCGTCTAAGGGCTTTCTGGCCTGCTCCCAGAATTTCAATGCATCTGCAAACTTACCTTCTGCGTAGGAGGCACTGCCTGCCGTCAGCAAAGCACCAAAGTGTTGCGGATCTCTTTGCAAAACTTCACGAATGACGTTCCAAGGCTCACCTTCAAATCGACCTTGACGTTGCATGGCAATGATCTCAATGCGCTCCAACTTCAAGTCGTCGTCGTCAGAGAGCTTGAGAGCTCTGTCGTAAGCTTTCAGAGAAGCATCAAAATTTTCCAAGGTGCGGTAGGTTCGGCCCAACATGACCCAGCCTTGCAAATTGTCGGGTTTGTCTTGCAGCTTTTCTGCCAAAGTCTGCGCCATTTTGGCCAAGTCTTTGGGGTCAGCTTGCTCGGGCGATTTCAGGGCCAAGGGGTTCAAGGCTTCAGGTTGGCCCACCCACATGTAAAGGCCCATTGAACCTAAAGGCAAGGCCACAGTCAACACCACGGCCGTCCAAATGGCCGGTTTTTCTACTTTGGCAGCGGGGTCATCCACGGCCGAGGTGTCTTCCAGCAGGCGCAAACTCAACTCATCGCGCGACTGCTGCCATTCTTGATCACTGATATGACCGCTGTCGTGCTCGCGGTCTAAATCTAAAATTTGATCGCGGTAAACCTTGGCATTGGCCTTGGCTTGACTGGCCTGTGTGACAGGCTTTCTCTCACGCAACAAGACCCACAAAAAAACAACTGCGACACACAGCGCAATGCCAAGCGCGATGAGAACAAACAACATGCTGGCATTCATGGCGCATCTCCAGATTTCAAAATTTCTTGTACTTTGCGCCGATCTTCATCACTCAAGACAGGACTGCCTTTTTGCGCACCCTGACGTTGTCGCAAGTAATACGCCATACCCATGAGGGCCAAGAGCAATAACAAAAAGGGACCAAACCACAAGACCCAAGTGAGCGGCTTCACCTCAGGCTTGTAAAGGACGAAGTCACCATAACGGGTGACCAGGTACTCTTTGATTTGCAAGTCGCTTTTGTCTTCCCGAATGAGCTTTCTGACCTCTTCGCGCAAGTCGTTGGCCAACTCTGCACGCGAGGAAGCCAGCGATTCGTTTTGACA
>Ga0114974_10003428_pt1 | contig 11941 bp, 12 predicted proteins | sample S_130206_EF_Meta_FD_87318 | JGI IMG/M metagenome (GOLD analysis project Ga0114974, IMG submission 87318) | Freshwater microbial communities from Lake Simoncouche, Canada to study carbon cycling - S_130206_EF_MetaG | ecosystem: Environmental > Aquatic > Freshwater > Lake | place: Lake...
CCTACATCGGGAGCAGTCTTTGCATCATTTGCGGATCGAGATAAGGCTCAATGCGTGGATTCAGTTAAAGCCCTAGCTAAATTAGGGTTTGAAATTATTGCAACCGCGGGAACGGCGAAAGTTTTAGCTAAAGCTGGAGTCAAAGCTAAAGTGATTCGTAAATACTCGGAAGGTTTAGGACCTAAAGGAGAATTAACCGCAGTAGATTCGATTGAAAGTGGTCAGGTTTCACTAGTGATAAATACTCCATTTGGTTCTGGTCCGCGTGAAGATGGATGGCGGATTAGAACAGCTGCAGTCGCTCGAGGCATTCCGATCATCACGACTATTCCTGGACTAAAAGCAGCGGTACTAGGAATAGCCGCTCAGCAAAAAGGCGGATTCCAAGTTAAATCCTTACAGGATTGGCTGAAGTAAATGACAACCCCAGTGCAAACTCAATGTGAGATTATTTCTAATAAGCGCGTTGGCGCTTATCACCACATAACTTTGTCTGCAGATAAAATCTCAGAAAGAGCAAAACCTGGAAACTTTATTGGAATCAGTGTGGGAGATGAGAAAAGTTCGATGTTGTTGCGTCGTTCTTTTGCAATTTATCAAGCTTCAGGCAGAGGACCTTTTGGCGGAACTATTGAAATTATTGTCTCAGCAAATGGTGCAGGCACCAGATGGTTAGTAAATAGAGCGCCTCACGACAAAATTGATGTAGTCGGTCCGCTAGGAAACAACTTTGGAATTCCGGTCGAACCAGTGCGCGCGCTTTTGATCGGCGGTGGATATGGTTCTGCGGCACTCTTTTCATTAGGAGATGCACTTAGACAAAGAAATTGTCGCGTAGAAATGATCGTCGGGGCTGCAACAGCTGAGAAAGTATTTGCACCTGTTGAAGGAAAGAGATCTGTCCATTCGTTATCGATATTTACTGAAGATGGCAGTATGGGAACCCAAGGCCGAGTTACTGATCCACTTGAAAGTTTGCTAGATAACACGGACATCATTTATGCCTGTGGGCCCATGGGAATGTTGCAAGCAATTAGTAAACTAGCCGCAACAAAAGGGATTCCATGTCAGAGTGCAGTTGAAGAGTCGATGGCATGTGGAATTGGAATCTGCATGACCTGTGTTTTGCCGGTCATCGGTGATGATGGTCAAACGCGAATGGTTAGATCTTGTACTGAAGGCCCGATATTCGAAGGTTCAAAAGTTCGTTGGGATGACATTGGAACTGTTCCACTAGGAACTTATGGTGGTCCTAAATGATTCCTAATCAACTAGACCAGTCAGCAAAATTCGGATCAGTCACTTTTCCACATCCAATTTTCACCGCAAGTGGTTGTGCTGCCAATGGAAAAGAACTTTCACAATTTTTCAAGCTCTCTGAAATTGGGGCAGTCGTCACCAAATCGGTAATGAGCAATCCCCGATCAGGTCGTGCGACACCGCGTATGGCTGAAACGGCAAGTGGAATGTTAAACGCTATTGGGTTGCAAGGGCCTGGAATCGATTCCTTCCTAGATCATGATCTTCCTTGGCTACATGCAGAAGGCGCTAGAACAATTGTCTCGATCGCAGGTGAAAGTGTTGAAGAGTTTGCCGCTCTTGCCCGAAAAGTTCGTCAAGCGCCAGGGGTTAGCGCAATTGAAGTAAATATTTCTTGTCCAAATGTTGAAAATAGAGGCTTGGTTTTTGCCTGCGATCCGGTGAGTGCGCGTAATGTCATTGAAGCAGTCAAACGCAGTGTTGGAAACACGCTGCCGATCATCGCGAAGCTTTCACCTGATGTTACCGACATTTCTATAATTGCACGTGAAGTTCATGACGCTGGTGCAGATGCCGTCGCGATGATAAATACATTATTAGGCATGGTCATTGATACTAAGAAAATGCGGCCATTGCTGGCAAATAAAACTGGGGGATTGTCAGGTCCTGCAATACGTCCAATCGCAGTTAGAGCTATTTATCAAGTTCATGCTGCACTGCCAAAACTTCCGATTCTGGGAATGGGTGGAGTCATGAGTGGAGAGGATGCATTTGAATTAATTTTGGCGGGCGCGTCCGGCGTGAGTGTTGGTACCGCGAGTTTTAACGATCCAAATGCAGCGCCAAGAATCCAAAGAGAGTTACTTGAAATAGTTGAACAACGTGGATTCAATGCACTTTCTGAAGCAGTTGGTTATGCGCACCGAGTTTAGAAAACGTTTTTTCCGGATGGAGAGTTAGAAAATGAGTTATAAAGCTCCGATTGTTCTAGCGTTAGATACAACAGATCAGAAAACTGCTTGCGAATGGGCAGAACAAGCCCAGGATTCAATTCAAGTTGCCAAAGTAGGGCTGGAGTTTTTCTTAAGTAACGGCTCTGCTGGTGTTGCTGCAATCAGAAATGCCGCTCCTTCTTTGGAATTTTTTCTAGATTTAAAACTTCACGACATTCCGAATACCGTGAAAGGTGCAGCGATAGCGGTTGAGAAGTTAAACCCGGATTTTCTAACAGTCCATGCATCTGGGGGATTCGAAATGATCGCCGCTGCAGTTAAAGCGTTACCAAATTGCCAAATAACAGCGGTGACAGTTTTAACTTCTATTTCTGCCGAACAATTATCTAAATTAGGGTTAGGTCTTGATCCAAGTGCTGTATCTCTGGGATGGGCAAAGCAAGCGGTCGACGCCGGAGCAAGAGCTATTGTCACTTCGCCACAAGAAGTCGCTAATTTGCGAAAGAATTTACCGAAACAGATTAAATTAATAACTCCAGGGGTGCGTCCGGTCGGGAGCGATCAGGGTGACCAAGCTCGAGTGGCTACTCCAGTGGAAGCGTTGCGAAGTGGTGCCGATTTGGTAGTAATTGGGCGCCCAATTACAGCTGGACAAAGTGGGGTATCTGCCAGCGCGGCGGCGATTGCACGTGAAATTCAGGATGCCGGAATGAGTGATCCTCGCTAGATTTATGACATGGCGCTTCCAATACTTACTCCAGAACAACGTGCACAAGCACTTGCAAAAGCCGCAGTTGCTCGAAAAGAGCGCGCAGAAATTAAAGGCCGTTTGAAAAAAGGCGAACTCGCTTTGGAGCAAGTTATTCAATCGGGGCAGGAAATTGAAAGCATCGGAAAGATGAAAGTTATCGCTTTAATCGAATCTCTTCCTGGGGTTGGCAAAGTTAGAGCTAAATCAGTGATGGAAAAGATTGGAATTGCGGAAAGCCGTAGAATTCGTGGTTTAGGGATTCACCAAATTCGAGAATTGACTGCGCATTTTAATTTGAACTAAGCGTTACGATTGGCATATGAAATTAATTGTCCTGTCAGGACCCGGCGGAGTAGGTAAATCCACGGTAATTTCACATTTACGAGCAACTGAGAGTGATGTCTGGGTGAGCGTTTCGGCAACCACCAGGGCTCCTCGCACAGGTGAAATTGATGGAGTCGATTATTACTTCTTGTCAGATTCCGAATTTGACTTATGGATCACCGAGGATAAATTTTTAGAATGGGCAGATTTTGCTGGTGCTCGATATGGAACCCCTAAACAGTTCGTAAACGAACATTTAGAAAATGGAAAAAGCGTACTTCTGGAGTTAGAGATTTCTGGAGCAAGACAGGTTCGCGCGAAGAATCCAGATGCTCTGCTAGTTTTTCTAGCCCCGCCTTCTTGGGAGGAGCTAGAGGAGCGGCTCCTTAAACGAGGCACAGACACCGAAGAGAGACGCACCGCGAGACTCACATTGGCCCGAGCTGAAATGGCCGCACAAGGGGAATTTGACCTAACTTTGATAAATACGAGCGTAGAAGAGGTCGCAACAAGGCTGATATCCTTGGCACTTGATTAGAAGCTCATGAAGCTTCATTTTGGCTAGTTAATCTACTTGAGGAGTCTTCTGTGCAAGCAAGCGATGGAATCACAAATCCACCAATCGATGAGTTGTTAGACAAAGCCGGATCCAAATACAACTTAGTGATCTTCTCAGCTAAACGGGCACGCCAGATCAACGCTTACTATTCGCAACTTAGTGAAGGCTTGCTAGAGTACGTAGGGCCGTTGGTTGAAACTCACGTACACGAAAAACCGCTATCAATTGCTTTCCGCGAGATCAATGAGGGTTTGGTAACTCTAGAGCCGCTGGATGCAGTCGATGCTCAAGCGTAGTTAGAAAAAAATTTATCATGCGTTCCCCACGCAAAATAATTTTAGGTGTTTCAGGTGGAATAGCCGCCTACAAATCCGCTGAACTTTTACGTCGCCTTCAAGATCGTGGTTTCGATATTACAGTTGTTCCAACGCAAGCTTCGTTAAATTTTGTTGGCATAGCAACCTGGGAAGGTCTGTCTGGTAATCCGGTACAAAGTGATCTTTGGCAAAATATTTCTCAAGTGCCGCATGTTAATTTGGCAAGAAATAGTTCTGCAATCTTGATTGCTCCTGCAACTGCCGACTTGATTGCGAAATTAGCAATGGGGCGAGCAGACGATCTGCTAACAACAACGGTTCTTTCTTCTGATGCTCCAAAAATATTAGTTCCAGCCATGCATCCGAATATGTGGCTGAACGCTGCAACTCAATCCAATATTAAATTATTAACAGAACGTGGTTTTTACATTTTGGAACCTTCGGTCGGTCCGCTCACGAGCGGAGATACTGGAATTGGTAGATTTCCAGAAAGTTTTGAAATTATTGATTTCTTTTTGGCAAGCATCGGTAGTAAATCGGATTTATTGGGGAAGAAAGTTCTAATTACGGCTGGTGGCACGCGCGAAGAGATTGACCCCGTTAGATATATTGGCAATCGCTCATCCGGTAAACAAGGTTATGCGCTTGCGAATGCTGCGGCCGGACGTGGTGCACAAGTTGTTTTGATTTCAGCCAATGTCTCTCTCGAAGATCCAATTGGAGTCGAAGTAGTAAAGGTAAAGACAGCGCTAGAAATGGGCGACAAGTTATTTGAATTAGCTCCAGAACAGGATTTAATATTAATGAGTGCTGCAGTATCAGATTATCGAGTAGCAGATCGTAGCCAAAGCAAACTTAAAAGAGATGGAAACTCTTTAAACCTAGAGTTAATAGAGAACCCTGATCTTATTGCAACTATTTCAGTTGCTGAACGCCCGAATCGTGCGAATCAAATCATCATGGCTTTTGCGGCTGAAACTTCAGTTTCGATCGAACAGGCACAAGAGAAATTGATCCGAAAAGGCGTGGATCTACTCTTTCTAAATGATGTTTTAAACCAAGATGTGTTTGGCTCCGAAAGCAATGGGGGCTATTTGCTGGATTCTGCGGGAGTAGTTGCTCAACTCCCTTATCAATCCAAGGACACGCTAGCCGAACATTTACTGGATTTAGTAGCCAAACGACTAGATTAAGCCAGTGCCAAATCGTCTTTTTACCTCAGAATCTGTAACTGAGGGTCATCCTGACAAAATGGCGGACCAGATCTCAGATGCGATTTTAGATAGTTTCTTATCGCATGATCCTAAATCACGGGTGGCGGTCGAAACACTTTTAACGACAGGGCAAATTCATATCGCCGGAGAGGTAACAACGACAGCCTCACCTGATTTGATGTCATTGATACGCACTGTTGTTGCAGATATTGGTTACAACTCAAGTGATGTTGGTTTCGATTCTCAATCATGCGGAATTAGCATTTCTCTTGGCAAGCAATCCCCAGACATTGCTCAAGGTGTAGATGATGCGTTCGAGAGACGAAGCGACTCATCTGTCGACCCCTTAGATTTACAAGGAGCGGGCGATCAAGGCTTAATGTTTGGGTACGCGTGTAATGAAACACCAGAATTAATGCCGTTACCTATTGCGATGGCACATCGTTTAGCCGAGCAACTAGCAAAAGTTCGCAAGAACGGAAATTTGTCATATTTGCGACCCGATGGGAAAACGCAAGTAACAATTGAGTATGACGGTCATCGACCAGTGCGGTTGGATACAGTCGTTGTTTCCACACAACATGACGAAGGTGTAGATCTCGAGAAGGTCTTACAAAAAGATTTGATGAAAGAAGTAATTTTGCCAGTTCTGGAAATGTATGAACTGCCTAGTAAAAATATAAATGCCTATATAAACCCAACAGGTCGATTTGTCGTCGGTGGACCGATGGGAGATGCTGGTTTAACGGGCCGAAAAATTATTGTTGACTCTTACGGTGGTATGGCTCGCCATGGTGGGGGAGCGTTTAGTGGAAAAGACCCCTCTAAAGTGGATCGTTCGGCGGCTTATGCAATGAGATGGGTAGCAAAAAACGTAGTGGCCGCGGGGTTAGCAGATCGCTGTGAAGTTCAAGTTGCATATGCAATCGGCAAAGCAAAACCAGTTGGACTGTTTGTTGAAACCTTTGGGACAAGTGCGCTTTCTGAGGAGAAAATCCAAAGTGCAGTTATGGAAGTTTTTGACCTTCGACCTGCAGCTATTATTCGGGATTTGAATCTATTGCGTCCGATTTATCGTAAAACCAGTAGCTATGGTCATTTTGGTCGTGAACTGCCAGAATTTGCGTGGGAGCAAAAAAACAGAGTAACGGAGTTACGCACAGCTTTAGGATTGTGAGTCACAGTTGGCGCAAATACCAAAAGCTTTAACCTTGGTAAGGCAACGAGCGCCTAAAATTCAAGGAAAACCGGCAAGCAACTCTCCAGTTGCACGGGTTCTAGTAGATACCGGCGTTTTCCATTTAGACCAAGAATTTGATTTCTTAGTACCCGAAGAGCTGTCCGAACAAGCAATACCGGGGGTCTCTGTTCGGGTCCCTTTTAATGGACGAAAATGTGAGGGCTACATAGTTGGTAGGGCGAATAGTTCGGCTCATGTTGGACGAATGCAGTACATCGATAAAGTTAATAACGAAACACCATTATTAACCGCTAGCATTTTGAATTTATCAAGAGCAGTAGCTAGAAAATACGCCAGCAATATTATGGATGTGCTTCGCTTTGCAATTCCAGTTTCCATGAGCAGTGTAAAAAAAGTTGTCTGCAGTTATTCTGACCAAAGATCGATCAATAAAGATTTGATCAAGGATTATCCGCAGTCATACTTTGATTCGCTACAAAACGGGGAAGCTTCTCATGTCATTTGGACACCTCTCCCGACTACGGAACCTTTTGAACTTTTGGCGGAGATTTGCAAAATTAGAAGTGGGGGTGTGTTAGTTCTGGTGCCTGATGCAAAAAGCGTCGAAAGGTGTCTAAAAGTTTTTATGGGAAGTGGAATCGGAAAGAATATTCTGACTTGGAGCTCTGAACTGACTAAAAGTCAGCGGTACTCAAATTACTTGGAAATACTTAATGGGAGTGCCCAAATTGTGATTGGAGTAAGGGGCGCGATCTTTTTGCCAATCCAAGCTCTTTCTCTTATCGTAGTCTGGGATGAAGGAAATGATAATTTCAGTGAAATTAGGTCACCAGGTTGGCATGCTCGAGAGGTAGCAATAGAAAGAACCAGACAGGATGGTTGCGCTTTAATACTTGGAAGTTTCTCACCCTCATTGGTTGCAACAAGATACCTTCTCTCAGGCTGGCTTAAACCGTTACATCCTCCACGAGAGGTATTTAGAGAATTTTCCCCAAAATTTATTGGAATTTCAGAATTAAGTTCACCTGATCAACGAGGTCGGATTTCAACAAAAGCCTGGAAGACGATACAAAAGGGTTTGCAAAGCGGTCCAGTCCTAATCCAAGTTCCTCTGAGAGGTTATATTCGGTCTTTAGTGTGTCAAACATGCGCGAATCATGCTCGCTGTCAATGTGGAGGAAAATTAATAATTGCGTCTGTAAAAAAGAATGTAGTTTGTGGACTGTGCGGAGTTTTTCAATCTGATTGGCAGTGCCACTATTGTGCAGGTAAAACTTTTAGACATTCTGGAATTGGCGATGAACGCACGTTGGAAGAGATCGGGAAAGCTTTTCCGGGTACAACAATCCGTAGCTCTAATCAGGCGTCCATGATTTTGGATGAAATTAGAGATTCGTGCATTGTGCTTGCCACTCCAGGAAGTGAGCCAAGAGCCAGAAATGGATACTCGGCGATCATATTTTTAGATTCCAGAGTTTTCCTAGAGAGAGCAACCGTAAATGCTGAGGAGCAAGCCAGATTAAATTGGTTTTCAGTCAGTGCGCTGGCCTCACTTAACGGTGAAGTTTTCTTAGATGTAGTATCCACCGATCCTAATTTCCAAGCGCTATTGAGATGGGATCCATGGCATTCCGCAACCCGCGATCTATTAGAGCGGAGCGATCTGCAACTACCTCCTCAATTTAAAGCCATAAGCGTGATTGGTCCCCATGCCGACATTCACAGTATGGCTCTAGAGTTCTCCAAAAAATACCTAATTTCATCGCTGCAATCCACAGATGATGTATATCTTTCTAAAATCATTTTGCGAGCCTCGGATCAGCATGGGCAGGGATTAGTGGATGATCTGTTGAATTATTGTCGAATTCGAAGTGCCCATGGATTAACGGCTTTAAAGGTTCGAGTTGACCCGATTGAACTGTAAAATACGTCAGTGAGCACTCAAGCGATTAGATTTTTCGGGGACCCAGTACTGGCTACCCCGTCTCTTGAAGTCGTAACTTTCGACAAAGAATTAAGGAATTTAGTGCAAGACCTGACGGATACGATGCTTGACGCCGGTGGTGCAGGACTGGCGGCACCTCAGATCGGGGTTTCACTCAGAGTTTTTACGTGGAACATTGATGAGGAGATCGGTCACTTGATTAATCCAAAGTTGCAATTAAGCACCGAAGAGCAGGAAGGTGACGAAGGTTGTCTTTCATTTCCGGGACTCGTTTACGATTGCAAAAGAGCTTTGTCTGTTGTAGCTCAGGGCTTCAATATGCACGGTGAGCCCGTTGAAATTGTTGGGAGTGAGTTAATGGCCAGGTGTATTCAACATGAAACGGATCATCTAGATGGAGTTTTGTTTATAGATCGATTAAGTAAGGAGTTACGTAAAGAAGCACTTCGAGAAGTTCGAGAATCGGAATGGTTTGGAATTACGAATCCCGAAATTCGAATTTCTCCGCATCCAACTTTTGGCCTTGGTAGTTAGTGCGTATTTTATTTGCTGGTACTCCTGAAGTTGTACTTCCTTCTTTAGAGTGGATCGTTTCTTCTGGACATGAACTAGTTGGGGTACTTACTCGCCCAGCAGCAGCACAAGGTAGAAGTAGTTCGTTAATCGATTCTCCTGCGGCTGTTTTTGCACAAAAACATTCAATCACTGTGTATACGTCGCTAGACACACTTACTTCAGAAGATATTTTGTCATCAGTTGATCTGGTTGTAGTTATTGCCTATGGAAAATTGATTCCTAAAGAACTTTTAAAAATACCTAAATACGGTTGGGTAAATGTTCATTTTTCGCTTTTGCCAAAATATCGCGGCGCAGCACCAGTACAAAGAGCACTGTGGAATGGTGAAGAGACATCTGGAATATCGATATTTCAGTTAGACCATGGTATGGATACTGGAGCTATACACGTTCAGAAATCAGTTTTGATCGCACAAATGGAATCTTCCGGCCAATGCCTAGAAATGATGAGTCAAATGGTTCCTGAGATGTTAGAAGAGACGTTAACCAAAATCCAAAATTTAGAGATACCAACTCCTCAAGATGATTCTCTGGCAACACTGGCGCCAAAAATCAGCAAGTCCGAATCGCGGATTGACTGGAATGATTCAGCGTTCTTAATTAGAAATATGGTTCGAGCACTAAATCCGGCACCGCGCGCTAAGAGCACTTTTCGAGATACCGAATTATTTTTTTATGAGGTGCAGGTGAGTGATATAAAGAGTCAAAAATCAGTTGGCACGATCTCATTCGTTAATCAGTCTTTGTATGCTGCAACTAAAGATTTTGATCTAGAAATTGTTAAAATTCAAAGCAGTGGAAAGAAAGTGCTATCCGGTGCTGAATGGTTTAGAGGTATTCAAGTAAAAGATTCTGCATCAGAAATAAAATATGTCTGATCCCAATGGACTTCAATCGCGTAGAGTCGCTTTAAAGGCGTTGATCTCAATTGAAAAAGAACGTAGCTATGCAAATTTAGCTTTGCCCAATTTTCTCAAAGAAAGCAATCTGTCAGTTGCTGATAAAGCACTTGTCACAGAGATCGTTTACGGCTCTATCCGGCTCCGGGGAACGTACGACAAGATTATTGATAGCGTGAGTAATAGACCCGTAGAGAGTTTAGATCTAGAGGTGCGCGAGATCCTTCGAATGGGGGCGCACCAACTTCTCAATATGAGGGTTGCATCTCATGCAGCGGTAGACACGGCGGTGACTTTAACTAAGCAAGAGATTAATCAGTCCAGCTCTGGATTTGTTAACGCAATCTTGCGAAAGGTTTCGAAATTTGATTTTGATCAATGGATCACTAATCTCGGTTTCACCGACAAATTGGATCAACTGTCAATTCAATATTCTCATCCAAGATGGATATTAGAAAGCTACCTGAAGCGTCTGGGGGACATTAGTCGTGTTGAGCAAGAATGTATTGCCAACAATAAGAATCCTAAAGTGTGTGTAATCGCGTGGCCCAATCAAGCGACTCAAGCAGAATTATTGGATGGCAATGAGGGTTTTACTCCAGCACCATGGGTCAGCAGCGGGGTAGAGATAACAGGAGATCCAGCTGATATACCAGCGATTAGGAACCTTAGGGCCAGCGTTCAAGATCAGGGATCTTTTCTGGTCACTAAAGCTTTTATAGAAATACCAATTGAAGATGATGAATTTTGGCTTGATTTATGTGCTGGACCAGGCGGGAAAAGCGCTCTTCTTGATAGATGGGCGACTGAACGAGAGATCAATTTCGTTTCAAACGAGATCTCTCCACACAGGGCCAAGTTAATGCAGAGATCTACAAATAAAATTGTCATAAGTGATGGATTGCTCCCAGCATTTAAGCAGGAGTCATTCACACGCATATTGATAGATGCGCCTTGCTCAGGACTCGGGGCTTTACGCAGAAGACCAGATGCAAGATGGCGCAAGCAAGAAAGTGAAATTAATGAGTTAGTAAAGATACAAAATGGGCTACTTGATAATGCTACTAAGTTAATAAAAGTTGGAGGAATTTTGGGGTATGTGACCTGTTCACCACATCCCGCTGAAACTGTCGAAAACGTTGAAATTTTTTTGAATAGGCATTCAGAGTTCATCCAGGTTCCGATGGTAGATTATTTTCCAGCCGAAATGCACCTGCCAAATACTCCCAATGTACAACTTTGGCCTGGACTCAATGGAACAGATGGAATGTTCTTAGCGGTATTCCAAAGAGTAGCAAAGTAGACTCTCTGCCATGCACGTTCGTATAACGCCAAGCATTTTGAATGCAGATTTCAATAACCTTGATGCTGAAATTGCGAAAGTAGCTGCCGATTCAGATTTAATTCATTTAGATATTATGGATAATATTTTTGTTCCAAATTTTACTTTCGATTTTGAAACTGCCTCAAAGATCATTTCCAATTGTCCCATCCCGGTAGATGCACATTTAATGGTCGCGGATGTGGACCGAATAGGAATCGAATATGCCGAGGCGGGGGCCAGTAGTGTTACTTTTCATATTGAAGCCAGCAATAATCCAGAGAAATTAATTAGAGAGATAAAGAACTGTGGTGTAAGAGCTGGAGTTGCCGTCAAGCCAAACACTCCTTTTGAGGAAATTTCTAATTTAGTAAAATTGGTGGACATGGTATTGATCATGACTGTAGAGCCAGGCTTCGGTGGGCAAAGTTTTATGGGCGATCAAATGGCGAAAGTTGCTCAGGTTCGTGCGGCTTTGAATTCAATAGAGAGAGATGTTTGGCTACAAGTAGACGGTGGTATTTCGGCGGAAACAATTGAAATCGCGACCAAGGCAGGAGCTGATACCTTCGTGGCAGGATCGGCGGTGTACAAATCTGAAGACCCGGCAGAGACGGTTCG
>Ga0114974_10003429_pt1 | contig 11939 bp, 8 predicted proteins | sample S_130206_EF_Meta_FD_87318 | JGI IMG/M metagenome (GOLD analysis project Ga0114974, IMG submission 87318) | Freshwater microbial communities from Lake Simoncouche, Canada to study carbon cycling - S_130206_EF_MetaG | ecosystem: Environmental > Aquatic > Freshwater > Lake | place: Lake...
ACGAATCAATTTCGCAATTTCTGCAGCCAATGCATTTGACCCTTCTGTAGGCGTTGGGTAAATTTTTACAGGTACTTTTTCAAATGATTCTAACATAACATTATTTTCATTATTTCATTATAAATATACAAAAAACGCTCTTTTTAGAGAGCGTTTTAGTAATTATTCTACTTTATTAATCTTAATCATATTGGTAGGTAAATGTAATTGAACGGGTGTACTTCCAGTATTCACTACAATATCATCCTTTTTCAAAAATCCATTGGTTTTTAATACCTGAATTTGATCCGTTATAATTTTATCTAAACTTTCCTCTTTGTCATAATATAATGCTTTCACACCCCAACTTAAACTTAGTTGGTTTACCAAACTTTTTTCTTTTGTAAAGATAAATAAGGGTGATTTTGGACGGAAGCTACTTAACATAAATGCAGTGTAACCACTTTGCGTCATGCCCACTAAACCTTCTGCATTGGCGTCCTCTGCTAATTTACATGCGTTATAACATAATGCATCACTAATAAAAGAAGGAGAGTGTGGTTGCGGTTTTAAATCCTCGGAACGGTTATAGTTATATCCATACTGTTCTACTTCAGAAATAATTTTACGCATGGTTTCAATCACCAATACTGGGAATTGACCCGTTGCCGTTTCACCACTTAACATTACTGCATCGGCACCTTCAATTACCGCATTGGCCACGTCTGTGATTTCAGAACGATTAGGTTTCACGCGATCAATCATAGATTCCATCATTTGTGTTGCCACAATAACAGGTTTGGCTCTATGTAAACATTTCCTGATGATTTCCTTTTGAATCAATGGTATTTTTTCAACGGGCAATTCAACGCCCAAGTCACCTCTCGCTATCATAATACCATCACTTGCGTTAATGAGTTCTCTTAAATTCACAATGGCTTCAGGCATTTCAATTTTAGCAATAATTTTAGACTTGCTTTTGTGTTTGTTTAAAATGTCTCTCAACATCTCAATATCAGCTACTCTTTTTACAAAGCTTAATGCAACCCAATCCAATTCCTCTTTAATAATAAAATCAGCGTCTAATAAATCCTTTTCCGTTAATGCAGGTAAGGAAATTTTTGTATCGGGTAAGTTTAATCCTTTTTTTGAAGAGATAATTCCACCTAAGCTTACTGCTACTTTCACGTCATTATTGGCTTCAACACTTTGTACCTTAACTTCTATTTTACCATCGTCAATCATAATGGTATTACCTACAATCACATCACCAGCAAGGTTAGGGTAGGATACATATATTTTTTCCATGGTACCAATGCATTGCTCATTGGTCAAGGTGAGTACATCGCCCACTTTAACTTCTAGACGATTGTTTTCAATTTCACCTACTCTTAATTTTGGACCTTGTAAATCACCTAAAATTGCAACCGTGCATCCTAATTCTTTATTAATTCCACGAATATTGTCAATGATTTTCTTTTTGTCTTCATGGGTTCCGTGTGAAAAGTTTAAACGAAATACATTCACGCCAGCTATGACCAAAGCTTTTAACTGATCGTAGGTGTCGCATGCTGGGCCTACAGTGGCTACAATCTTTGTTTTGTGATGTGTTTGTTTTAAATTTTGTTCGCTCATTTTATTTTTTGGGGTTATATTTCTATTTATATTTTTACTTGTGGTTGTTAGCTTGCTAAGATTTTTACAATCTTTAACCATTCTTCCGAAATTTTTTGTTTTGCTTTTACTGCATTGTCAAGTGGAGTATATTTCATTTTATTATCCTCAATTCCAACCATTACATTATGTGTTCCGTTTAATAAACATTCCACTGCGTGATAACCCATTCTGCTGGCAATTAAACGATCCAAGCAACTTGGTGCGCCTCCTCTTTGTATATGTCCTAAGATACAAACACGAATGTCTGCATTTGGTAAACGGCCCTTTAAAAAATCACCTACTTGATTTCCACCTCCAAATTCATCCCCTTCGGCTACTATAATTAGGTTTACTAATTTTTTTCTTTTCTCTTTTTCCACTAATGAATTAACCAGGGCTTCCATATCTGTTTTAGATTCTGGAATTAAAATATTTTCAGCACCAGTAGCAATACCACTATGTAATGCAATATATCCTGCATCACGTCCCATTACTTCTACTACAAATAAACGATCATGTGCATCGGCGGTATCTCTAATTTTATCGATAGCTTCTACCGCTGTATTCACTGCTGTATCAAATCCAATTGTAAAATCACTACCTGCGATGTCCTTATCTATGGTTCCTGGTATACCTATACAGGGGATATCAAATTCGTTACTAAATTTTTGTGCACCTTTAAAACTTCCATCTCCCCCTATGACAACGATGCCGTTAATACCTCTTTTTTTTAGATTTTCATATGCTCTTTGACGTCCTTCCGTGGTAAAAAAATCTTTACTTCTCGCTGTTTTTAAAATCGTACCCCCTCTTTGGATTATATTAGCAACCGACTGAGAGTTCATTTCAAAAATATCATCCTCTATCATACCATTGTAACCTCTTGTTACTCCAAATACCTGTAAACCGTGAAAAACCCCTGTTCTAACGACCGCTCTAATGGCAGCATTCATACCTGGGGCATCCCCTCCTGAAGTTAAAACGGCGATTTTGGTTACTTTTTTAGCTGACATAATTTATTCAATTGTACTTTAATGTATTGATTTACAATAGTAAACCAATTGACTAACGTCTGAACGGAGCCACAAAATTAAACATTTGAGCCCAATTTTCAACGATATCGTTTTCGATGTGGGTATTTTTCTATGAATAAGCAATCGTCCGTTAGTATTTTAGGCTTCATTCATACAATTTTCAAGGTTTCAATTTGTTTTATTATTAAATTCAATGAAATTATTCATATGCAGAAAATATTTAAACTATCATTTCTAGCCTTTTTAGTGAGTTGTTCTTTTTTAAATTTGAACGCTCAAGATAATACGGGTTATCAGGTACCCCCAAAAGTGATTGCCGATTTACTATTGGCTCCGCCCACACCAAGCATTAGTGTTAATAATACCGCTAAATATATGTTGGTGATGGAACGTAATTCTTATCCTAGTGTAGAAGAGTTAGGACAGCCTGAACTTAAAATTGCAGGGCTAAGAATTAATCCCTTAAATGCCTCTTTGACAAGACAAACCTATATCAATCGTTTGGTGTTGAAGCAAATAGAGGGAGATAAAAACATGGACATTAAAGGGCTGCCTACTAATTTATCTGCGTTAAGTCCAGTTTGGAATCCTGCAGAAAATAAAATTGCTTTCTTTAATGTGTTATCTAATAAAGTAGATGTTTATGTGATTGACATTGCTACATTAACTTGTAAAAAAATAAATACAGCTTCGGCTAATATCGTTTTAGGCAATACCTTAATTTGGTTGGACGATAATAATGTGTTGTATAAGACCAATGTAAATGACCCAGCAAAGGTTGCTCAAAAACCTATCACACCGAAAGGACCTACCATTCAAGAAAATTTAGGCAAAGTTGCACCTAGTGTAACTTATCAGGATTTAATTAAATCTCCTTTTGATGAATATTTATTTGAATATTTCACAACAGTACAATTGGTGAAAAATAATAATGGGGTGGAGACTAAAATTGGTAAACCTAGTGTTTTATCAAGTGTTTCTATAGCTCCTAATAAACAATATTTTTTAACCCGCACTTTAAATAAACCTTTTTCTTATTTAGTAACTTCTTATGGTTTTGCTTCCACTGTGGAAATTACAGATAACAAAGGAAATTTAGTACATACATTGGCTTCATTACCTTCTACCGAAAATACACCATCGGGTTATGATAACGTTCAAAACATTGCTCGTGGCTTTGATTGGAGAAATGATCAACCTGCAAGTATTGTTTACGCAATGCCTTTAGATAGTGGGTATATTAAAAAGAAAGTTCCATTCCATGATGCCGTTTTTGCATTAGAAGCACCTTTTAATGGAACACCTAAAGAACTTTTTAAAACAGAAAATAGATACAGTAGAACCAATTGGGGAAATGATCAGGTTGCATTGGTGTCTGAGCAATTACGTTCTAAGCAACAGTATAAAGTAAGCCTATACAACAGTAAATTAAATACCATCAGCACTCTGTATGAAGGTAATAGTACCGACATGTATAACAACCCTGGAAATCCGGTGACCGAAAAAAATAGTTTCGGGGAAGACGTAGTGGCTATTTCAAAAGACGGCCAAACTATTTTGTTTAATAATACCACAGGTGCTTCTGCTAAAGGAGATTTACCTTATTTGGCTAAGTTTAATATTCAATCAAAGAGTAAAGAAATTTTGTGGAGATGTGCCGAAGATTGTTTTGAATATGTAGTAGATGTATTAGACATTAACAATTTAAAAGTAATTACACGTCGCGAAACTGAAAAAGAAGTCCCTAATTATTTTACAAGAGTGGGCAACACTTTAGCACATTCTACTGCGCTCACAAAATTTGCCAATCCATATGCTGGGATGGACGGAGTGACCAAAGAAAAAATTAAATACAAGCGTAAAGATGGCATTGATATGACGGGTGATTTATATTTACCAAAAGGCTATGATAAATTAAAAGATGGCCCTTTGCCAACTTTAATTTGGGCATATCCAAGAGAGTTTACGAATGCAGCAGATGCAAGTCAAATAAGAGGGAACCAACACAAATTCACTATGCTTTCATGGGCTTCTCCTGTATTTTATGTAACACAGGGTTATGCTATTTTGGATAATGCAGAAATGCCGATTGTAGCTACTTCACCCGATAAAAAACCAAATGATGATTTTGTTAATCAATTAGGCTTGAATGCATCGGCTGCCATTGACAAATTAGTGGAAATGGGAGTGGGTGATAGAAATAGAATGGCAGTAGGAGGGCATAGCTATGGAGCTTTTATGACCGCTAATTTATTAGCGCATACTAATTTATTTAAAACTGGTATTGCTCGAAGTGGTGCTTATAATAGAACACTTACCCCATTTGGTTTTCAAAATGAAGAACGTACTTTTTGGCAGGCACCTCAATTGTATTTAGGAATGAGTCCTTTTGCTTTTGCAGATAAAATCAAAGCCCCTATTTTATTAACACATGGTGAAATGGATGACAACACTGGTACTTTCCCAATTAATAGTGAGCGTCTGTATGCAGCTATCAAAGGTCATGGTGGAACGACAAGGTTTGTGTATTTGCCATATGAGGCACATAGCTACAGAGGTAAAGAAAACTTGTTACACTTATTGTATGAGCAAGGTCGATGGCTAGACAAGTATTTAAAATAGATTTTTTTTAAGAAAATAAAAAAATCTATTTTAAATACTTATTTCTCTATTTGAATTTTACTACTAATACCTAAAAAGGGGTTCATCTTTGCAGATGACCCCCTTTTTATTTATTTCAAATACTTTTTTCGGAATTACATTTTGCTTTCTAAGTCTGCTAAGTCATTAAAAGCTATTTCATATTCCTTATTCATGGAACGAATTAGTGCATTCTTATCATGATAGCTTTTCTCTATGGCCTGGAACTTAGTCACATCCGAATAAATGGTTGGATCCGCCATTTGTAATTCAATCTCGGTTTTTTCTTTATTCAATGTTTCAATACTGTGCTCTAATAATAACAATGCTTTTTGTAATTTTTGAATTTGCTTTTGCAATTCCTTGTCTATAGGACCATTAGGGACTGCTTTTACTTCCGGTGTAGCAATAGGCGCTGATTTTTTCACAGCAATATTGTTAGCTTTATTTGCGGCAGGTTTAGAGGATTCGGGATTGGCCGCTTTTTGTTTTGCCATTCGCTCTTTCCATTCCAACCATTCGTTATAATCTCCTTTAAATTCAATGATCTTTTCATCCTCAATTTCCCAAATCTTATTCGCTGTTTTAGAAATAAAATAACGGTCGTGACTTACTAAAATAATGGAACCATCGTATTTGGTTAAAGCTTCTGCCAAAAGTTCGACAGTAGCCATGTCCAAGTGGTTGGTAGGCTCATCCAGCATTAAAAAATTAGCCTTGCTAATAATGGTTTTAGTTAAGGCGACCCTTGCTTTTTCACCCCCACTTAGAATTTTGATTTTCTTATCAATTTCATCGCCACCAAACAAGAAACATCCCAATAGTGCGCGTAATTCTAAATCAGTTTTCTTAGTGCCACATTCTTGTACTTCCTGTAAAATAGTATTGTTCAAATTCAGTGATTCTAACTGGTGCTGTGCATAAAAACTTTCGTCAACATTATGTCCCCAAACCCTTTCTCCTTCAAAACTTTCCATACCAGCCACGATTCTTAAAAGGGTACTCTTGCCCTTACCGTTGGCACCAATCAATGCAATTTTATCGCCTCTTTCAATTTCTGCAAATGCATTTTCTAATATAGTTAAAGTAGGATAGGACTTGTTAATTCCTTTTAAGTCTACTAATACTTTCCCAGGTGATTTGTCTACGGCAAAATTGATTCTGATATTGGGTCTTTCAATTTGAACGTCTTCAATCACATCCAATTTATCTAATCTTTTTTGAATACTTTGTGCAGCTGCTGCTTTGGAAGCTTTAGCCTTAAAGCGTTCAATGAATTTTTCTTGTTGACGTATATAATCCTGTTGATTTTCAAAAGCACGTTGTTGAATTTCTACACGTTGTACTTTTTCTACCTCATAGTATTCATAGTCGCCAGTATAAAAATTTAATTGCTGTTGGTAAACTTCAACAATTTTATTCACCATTTTATTGAGGAAGTATTTATCGTGACTTACAATCACCACGCTTCCTTTATAATGCAATAAGTATTTTTCTAGCCATTCGATACTTGGTAAGTCCAAGTGGTTGGTAGGCTCATCCAGTAATAAAACATCCGGGGCTTGTAAAATCATTTTGGCAAGCAAAACACGCATTCTCCAACCTCCACTAAATTCTTTGTAAGGTCTAGCTAAGTCTTTTGTTGTAAATCCTAGACCATGTAAAACTTCTTCTGCTTTGTGGCTAATATTATAACCATCTAACACATCCAATTCATGTAAAGCATCGGTGTACTTGATTAAAATATCATTATCCTCGGGATTGGCTTCTAATTCAATACCCAATTGTTCTATTTCTTTTTCTAGTGCACGCACACGTTCAAATGCCCCCAATGCCACTTCCGTAATGGTTTCATTCGTATCAAAACTTAATAAGTCCTGGTGTAAATACCCAATGGTGGTATCTCTACCTTTTTCAACAGTTCCCTTACTAGGCAAGTATTGACCCACCAATAGTTTTAAGATGGTTGATTTTCCGGTACCATTATATCCAATTAACCCAATACGTTCGCCTGGTTGAATATGCCAGGTGGCTTCACTCACAATGGCTCTTGCACCAAACTCAAACGTAACATTTTGTAATCCTATCAACATATTTTTTAAATTCTGAGCGCAAAGTTAGCCCTTGATTGCTCTAATTATGCATAATTTTGATAAAATTCCTAAAGATGAAATCATTTTTGATGATAATACTGTGTTTTTGTGTCTTGGCCTGTGCTACAAATACAAAAAATTCCGAGTCTAATTTGTTATGGCATTTTAATGCCAAGCAACATAACAGTCAAATGGATCATCAGGTGCAACCCATCATTTCAGGCTATCAGGAATTATTAAGGGGATTAGCCAATAAGGATACTGCTTATATAAAACAAACGAGTCTTATACTTATTAAAAGATTAGATTCTTTAGCGGGACTTACTTTGTCCACCGATACGGCTTTGCAAAATTCCTGGTTCACAGGACTAGGTAATATTAGTGCCGAACTGCAAGGGGTTATGGAAAGCAATTCCACACAAGACGCAAAAGAATTAACCCTATCTATGAATATGACTGCGGTACAAATTTTACAACTGTTAAGTGAAATTGGTTTTAAGGAAAACAATATTTATATTTTCAATGCCCCCAATGAATATATCGAGGATGGCGTTTACTGGTTTAGTCTACAAAAGAAGATGGTAAACCCTTTTAATCAAGATCAGAAAAAGGAGCTCCAGGCCGTTGGTATTTTGCAGGAAATGAAATAAACAACCTATTATTCGCTAGACTTTACCACTGGGTCATATTTAATAATAATTTTCGCGTTGCTTTTATTATTTGTGTTAATAATAAACTCCTCTTTAGTTTTATTGTCTTTATACATTAAGATTGAACTATTTCTGGTATTTGTGGCTGTTATATGAGCAACCAACACCAATTCGTGCTTTGTTATATTTTCTGTAAAGGGAAGTTCAAAATGAAATTCTTTATAACTTAATTTAATTCTGTCAAAAATTAAAACATTGTTATCATATACCGAAATACTATCGCTTTCAAAGCTTCCATTGTCATACAAATCAATACTTATTTTAGGATTATTAGTATTGATGGTTTTAATTAATTTATTGTCTCTACTAATTAACACCCAAGGTATCTTTGTAAAATTATTTTTGTTAATCGCCTTTGTGGCATTGCTTTTATTGGCTAATGGGGTAGTTGATTTTAGGGTATCAATTAAAGGACTTGAGGCTGTATTCATTGCACTCACTGCTACTATATTTAGTGGAGCAGGAGTTGGTGTAATTAATTTAACAGTGTCTTTTTTTAATAATATTTTAGCGGAAGCTATTTGAGCAGTATCTTTCTTCTTAAGCACATTATTTATTACTTTATTAGTTTTTTTGGCAATTGAAAATGAAATTTCCTTTGTTAAATTAACCGTGCCTGATCCGCAATCATTGGAGCCTGACAAACTATTTGATAGGTAAGTCCCTTGCAAAATTTCTTTTCCATTTATATTACTATAGGTTAAATAGTTGCTCATTAAACAGGCCTGCGTATTAGGTGCTAATCTTACTTGATCAAATTTGGTTTCTAGTACACTCGCTAATTTTGTTTGTTTTGAAAAAATTCCTTTTGCCAAAGCCATCGCCGAGCTGGTTCCAGAAAATTTGGTAAAGGTGGTGGCTGCTAAATTTGAATTCCCATCGTCTTGTAAGTTTATTTCGTAAGGATAAGATAATCCTGTATTGGTGGTAAAATAACCCACCCATTTCCCGGTCAAATTTTGAGCCTGAACGGAAATTAAACATCCCAATAAAAGTATTAAAAGCAACGATCGATACATAAGGCAAATCTATGTATAAATATTACTCAAAATCTAAGAATTCATCAACCACTATTTTTTGTTATCTTAACACCCATATTCAGCTATAAAACATGGTTCAAATTCAATTTCCAGAAGGCGCAGTGAGACCCTATGAAAAAGGGATTACTGCTTTAGGTATTGCTAAATCTATCAGTGAGGGTTTGGCAAAAAAAGTATTAGCAGCATCGGTAAATGGTGAAGTGTGGGATGCCACGCGACCCATTCATAGTGATGCTTCTCTAAAATTATTAACCTGGGAGGATGCAGACGGGAAAAATACCTTTTGGCATTCATCTGCCCATTTATTAGCGGAAGCCGTTGAATTACAATTTCCCGGTGCTAAGTTTTGGGTAGGACCTGCTTTGGAAAAAGGGTTTTATTATGATATTGATTTAGGAGGTAAAACTTTAAAGGAAGAAGATGTTATTATATTAGAAAAGAAAATGAACGAATTGGCTAAACAAGCCAATGAATATATCCGAAAGGAAATGACTAAGGCCGAAGCCACCGCTTATTTCACGGAGAAAAACGATGAGTATAAGTTGGATCTATTATCTGGGCTCCAAGACGGAACGATTACTTTTTACACCCAAGGACAGTTCACTGATTTATGTCGTGGACCTCATATTCCTAATACGAGCGCTATTAAAGCAATTAAGATCACCAATATTGCAGGTGCGTTTTGGAAAGGCGACGAGAAAAATAAAATGTTGACGCGTGTATACGGAGTTACTTTTCCCAATCAAAAGGAATTGGACGAGTACTTGTTAATGTTGGAAGAAGCCAAAAAAAGAGATCACCGTAAATTAGGAAAAGAATTAGGCATCTATACCATGGATGACGACGTGGGACCAGGACTTCCTTTGTGGATGCCAAATGGTACCATCATTATTGAGGAACTAGAACGTTTAGCAAAAGAAACGGAAGAAGCAGCTGGATACAAGCGAGTAGTTACGCCACATATTGCTAAGGAAAGCATGTATATCACAAGTGGTCACTTGCCCTATTATCAAGACAGTATGTTCCCGCCAATGGAATTGGATGGCACTAAATATTATTTAAAAGCAATGAACTGTCCGCATCATCATAAAATATTTGATGCAGAACCAAAGAGCTATAAGGACATGCCATTAAGGCTTGCAGAGTATGGTACCTGTTACCGCTATGAGCAATCGGGTGAATTGTTTGGTTTAATGCGTGTGCGTTGTTTACACATGAACGATGCACATATTTATTGTACCAAAGAACAATTTGCACAAGAGTTTAAAGCGGTGAACGAAATGTATTTGAAGTATTTCAAAATTTTTGGAATTGACAAATATGTTATGCGATTAAGTTTACATGATCCAGCTAAATTGGGACAGAAATATATTGATGAGCCCGAACTTTGGCTAGAGACGGAAGCCATGGTACGTGCAGTATTAATTGAAACAGGAACACCTTTTGTAGAAGTTCAAGACGAAGGTGCTTTTTACGGACCTAAGATTGATGTACAAATTTGGAGCGTGATTGGAAGAGAGTTTACATTGGCAACCAATCAAGTGGATTTTGCACAAGGAAAACGTTTCAATTTAAATTTCACGAACAAAGACAACGAACCTGAAACGCCTTTAATTATTCATCGTGCACCCTTGGGAACACACGAGCGTTTTATTGGATTTTTATTAGAACATTATGCAGGTAAGTTCCCTGTTTGGTTAGCACCTTTACAAGTTAAGATTTTACCAATCAGTGATAAATTTATGCCGTATGCGCAGGAAGTTTTTGCAGAACTGAAGAAGGCTGGTGTGCGTGTGGAAATTGACGATCGCAATGAAAAAATTGGCAAAAAAATCCGTGATACCGAAATAATGAAAGTGCCTTATATGTTGGTGATAGGAGAAAAAGAAGTTGCTGAAAGCATGCTTTCTGTTCGTCGTCAGGGTAAAGGTGACCTTGGAATGTTGGACAAAGCGGTGTTCTTGGCCCAAGTGGTGGAAGAAATTGCCGAAAGAATGGCGCCCGAAGCTTAACAATGACTATCTTTACATACTTAAACAACGTTTTAACAATTAATGGCATTACCGAACAGAGGACCCAGATTTAACCCAAGGTTTCAAAGACAACAAGAACCAGAGCATCGTATCAATGATCGCATTAGAGTTCCAGAAATTAGATTAGTAGGTGATAATATCACCGTTGGTGTTTACAACACACAAGAAGCGCTGAAAATAGCGGCTGACCAAGGTTTGGACCTAGTAGAGATTTCTCCAACTGCCAATCCTCCCGTTTGTAAAGTTATTGACTACAAGAAGTTTCTTTACGAGAAAAAGCGTAAGGAAAAAGAGATGAAAGCGAACTCTAAACAATCAGAGATTAAAGAGATTCGATTCACTCCAGGTACCGATGATCATGACTTTGACTTTAAAGCAAAACATGCCGAGAAGTTTTTACAAGACGGAAATAAGGTGAAAGCTTACGTACAATTCAAGGGTCGTGCCATCATGTTCCAAGATCGTGGTCAATTGCTTTTATTAAAATTTGCAGAACGTTTAGCGGAGGCAGGCACTTTGGAAAGTATGCCAAAGTTGGAGGGTAAAAGAATGTTCGCCATTTTTCAACCAAAAGCAGGCGGTAAAAAGAAGGCTACGAGCTAGTTAAATAGCTGATTATCAATATATTTATAGGGTGAGTCATTCATGCAAATTGAATGACTCATTTTTTTTGTCATCTCACCATTCTAATGTACCTTTGCCATCCATTTCCCACAAGGCTCAACAAGTGTCTCGCCCGTGCAAGACCGCCAGT
>Ga0114974_10003431_pt1 | contig 11937 bp, 11 predicted proteins | sample S_130206_EF_Meta_FD_87318 | JGI IMG/M metagenome (GOLD analysis project Ga0114974, IMG submission 87318) | Freshwater microbial communities from Lake Simoncouche, Canada to study carbon cycling - S_130206_EF_MetaG | ecosystem: Environmental > Aquatic > Freshwater > Lake | place: Lake...
CGGGGTACGACGGCGATACGTCGTTGTTCGCGCGGCTGTTGCCGGCCGCAACCACGAAGAGCATGCCGGCGGTGTTGGCCGCCGCGATCTCATCGGCGAGTGTCTGGGAATAGCCACCGCCGCCCCAACTGTTCGAGAGCACGCGCACATTGGCGCCGGCGCTGGCCGCGAACGCGGCCTTGGCCTGAATGGCGAACTCGATCGCGTAGACCGCATTCGAGGTGTAGCCGGAGCCGTTGGCGTCGAGGAACTTCAGCCCCATCATGCTCGCGACCCAGTTCACGCCCGCCACGCCGACCCCGTTGTTACCGACCGCGCCGATGGTGCCGGCTACGTGCGTGCCGTGCGGCGTGGCGGCATCGTCCATCGGGTCGCAGGTGCGCGTGATGGCGTTGAAGCCGTGCGTGCCCGCCGCGCAGGTGATCGGTTGCCCGGCAATCGTGACGGTGAACGCCGACGGTGCGGACCAGACGTTAGCGGCGAGGTCGGGGTGGCTGTAGTTGATGCCGGTGTCGATGACACCGACCACGGCATTGCGTGCGCCGGTGGTGATGTTCCAGGCCGCCGGCGCATCGATGTCAGCCCCGGCGAGTCCGGCGCCGCCGTAGCTGTTCGCACCGGTGTTGAACAGGCCCCAGAGTGCCCCGAGCGACGGGTCGTTCGGCAGAACCGAGGCTCGAATCACCCAGTTCGGTTCGGCGTACTCGACGTCGGGGTCGCTCCTCAGGCTGCGGAGCAGTTCCGCGGTGGAGAGCTTCGATGAGCGGACGCGGTCGACCCCCGAACGCCCGAGAGCGTCCATCCGGTCGGCCCCGGCGGTGACGGCCAACCGTCCGCGCTGGGCGCGCGCGCTCGACCTGGCCTTCATCAGTACTTCCCCGGCCGCCGCTTCGCGACCGTCGATGAGCGTGATGCCCCTGCCCGCGTTGGTCGACTGCGTCAGCGCGGGGCCGCCGAAGGCCGCGGTGAGCAGGGCGACAGCCGCGAGCAGAAGCGGCCACTGTGACGAGCGCGGACGAGCATGCATGACGCCTCCAGGTGCCGGTCCTGAGGCGGACCTGTCCCTGCAGCGTTAATCGGCGTCGAAGACCCGGGCTTGATGCCCGGAAGGTGGTACGAGGGGCACCGCGACGGCGCGTCCCTGCATGCGGCAGCGCAGGGCTTCGAAGACATTGCCCGCAAGCACGCCGGCCAGCAGGTAGTCGGCGGCGGCCATGCGGAGAAACACCACAACGCTCACGAGCGCCACCAGTGCACCGGCCAGCAACTGTGGACGCCCGCGACCCGGTGACGTCGGCGGGTCGGTCAGCATGAAACAGGCGAAGTAGACGATGGCCAGCAGGTCGGGCGCGACGAACACCTCGGCCAGGTCCGCCGGGTCGACGAGGAAGGCGGCGACTGTGCAGAGCGCGAAGAAGGTGCCGGTGAACGCCAGCAGCAGCGGCAGCCGGTTCACCCGGTGAGCCACGAGCAGGCCCGACGCCAGCAGCAACGGCCACGCGGCCGACGGTACGATGGCCGGCATCGCGCCCCACCAGTTCTGCGCCGTGTCGAAGAGATGGAACACCACCACCAGACCGAGCGCGGCCGGGTTGAAGACGTTGGCGCGCCCCACCCGCACGAGGTGTTTCGCGGCAATGCCCACGGCGGCAGCCGCAGCCGCCACGTACCACGGCTCGAACGAACTGAGGATGCCGCCGACCAGCAGGCCTGTGAGCACGGCCCCATCGGGAAAACCCCAGCGTCCGCGCCGCCCGCGCACGATCAGGCTGTCGAGCAGCACCGCCGCCCCGACGGCGCCGAGTACCCCCGGGGCCACGAAGCGGACCCCCTCGACGCGTGCGCTGACCGCGGTGAGCGTCAGCAGCACGACGAGGAGCAGCCCCTTGGGCGTGCGCAGGTATCGCCGCAGCGTCATGGCTGGCGTCCGTCGCGGACGGCCTGGGCCAGCGCCTGGCTGACCGCGCTCGAGAACGCCTCTCCGCTTTGCGTGGCACCGGAGACGATGTCCACCTCCGGCCCCTGACGCGCCACGACCTGCGGCGGCAGCGCGGCAATCATCGAACAGGGATAGCGCATGCGGCACGTGGTGATCTCGGCCGATGCGATCCGTCCGCGCCGGATGACCACGGTGGCGAGAATGCGTCCGTGCGGACTTCGCCCCCACCCGGTGAACGAGCCGTCGCGATAGAGGCCGCGGTGGGAGGGGCGCACGGTCGTCGTCGCGCGCGTGGGCGCGGTGCGAACGAAGCCGGCGGCAAACGCGGCCAGCGTGAACGCGACACCGGCGGCCACGGCGATCGCCCCCGGCCGTCCAGGCCGGCGCGGCGAAACACGGGTGGACGAGAGGCGGTCGGCGACGTTGTGCGGTGTGGCCACGACAGGCTCGATCTGTGTGGATTATAGGCCGGCCGCGGTATGCTCGCTCGCATGCCGCACGTCGATGATCTCAGCCTGCTGCTGACGCGTGAACTCGACGGATTCCGTCGCGAGGTCGCCCTTCATACCGACGACGAGGCACTCTGGCACGCGATGCCGGGGGTGACCAATGCCCCGGGGAACCTGGCGCTGCACGTGGCGGGCAACCTGCAGCACTTCGTCGGTGCGCTGCTCGGCGGGACCGGCTTCGTTCGCAACCGCGACGCCGAGTTCGCGGCACGGAGCGGCGCACGGGCTGATGTCGATCGCGCCCTCGTCTCGGCGATCGATGCCGTGCAGGGCACGCTGGCACGCATGAGCGACGCGGACCTCGAACAGCCGATGCCCGGCGCACCCAACGGCCTGCGCACGACACGAGGGCGCTTCCTCATGCACCTCGTGGCGCACACGGCCTTTCACCTCGGCCAGGCCGGCTACGCCAGGCGGCTGCACGCCGGTGAGGGCGCGTCGAGCGCGAGTCCACTCCCGCTCGACGTCCTCGGAACGTAACGCGCGGGGCACTCAGCCGCCGGCGATGGCGCCGATCACGTAGAACGGCTCGTCGCCGGACACCACCGGCGCCGGAAGCGGTGTCTCTGGCGGCAGCAGCGACAGGTCCTCGTCACACGCGAAGAAGCGCAGGAAGGGGCGTCGCTTCAGCGTGCCGTGATCGCGGATGGTGCCGCGCAGCACCGGATACGTCGACTCGATCGCGTCGAGGACCGACCGCACAGTGACCGGTCCGTCGACGTCGATCAGCACGTCGGCGCCGACCCGCGCGAGCGTGCGCAGGTGCTGCGGCAGCACCACCCTGATGGCCGGCATCAGTCCGTGAGGGTCTGCACTTCGACCGAGAGCACGGGCGGCAGGTCACGCGCAATGGCCGACCAGGTGTCGCCACCGTCGGGCGAGGCGTAGACCTGGCCGCCGGTGGTGCCGAAGTAGATACCGCAGGAGTCGAGCGTGTCGACGGCCATCGCATCACGCAGCACGTTCACGTAGCAGTCCTGCTGCGGCAGGCCGTTGGTGAGCGCCTCCCACTCGTTGCCGCCGGTGCGGCTGCGGTAGACGCGCAGCGTGCCGTCGGGCGGATAGTGCTCGGAGTCGCTCGTGATCGGCACCACGTAGATCGTGTCAGGCTCGTGGGCGTGGATGTCGATCGGGAAACCGAAGTCGGTCGGCAGATTGCCACTCACCTCCACCCAGTTGTCCCCCGCATCGTCGCTTCGCATCACGTCCCAGTGCTTCTGCATGAAGAGCACGTTCGGGCGGGCGCGGTGCTGCGCGACGTGATGCACGCAGTGCCCGATTTCGGCAGTGCCATCGGGGATGTGGTTAGACCGCAACCCCTGGTTGATCGCCTTCCAGCTCACGCCCCCATCGTCGGAACGGAAGGTGCCGGCCGCGGAGATCGCGACGAACAGGCGCTGGGGATTAGCCGGGTCGAGAATGACCGTGTGCACACACAGGCCACCGGCGCCTGGCGTCCACTTGGAGCCGGAGCCGTGATTCCGCAGCCCGGGCAGTTCGTGCCAGCTCTTCGCGCCGTCGGTGGTGCGGAACAGTGCGGCGTCTTCAACGCCGGCGTAGACCACATCCGGATCGGTGAGTGACGGCTCGAGGTGCCAGACCCGTTTGAACTCCCACGGATGCGGCGTGCCGTCATACCACTCGTGCGTCCCTGGCACGCCGTCGTAGGCAAACGCATTGCCCATCGGCTCCCAGGTCGTGCCGCCGTCATCGGAGCGCTGAATCAGCTGCCCGAACCAGCCGCTGCCCTGTGAGGCATAGAGGCGATTCGGATCAACCGGCGAACCCTTGAGGTGGTAGAGCTCCCAGCCGCCGAAGAACGGCCCCTGGATGTCCCAGTTCTTCCGTGCCCCGTCCGCCGTGATGACAAAGGCGCCCTTGCGCGTTCCAACCAGCACTCGCACTGCACTCATTCGGAGCCTCCCGTGAGTCGGACGCCGCATAGTAGTCCCACTCCGGTTGTCGATCCAGCCTCGCCGGAATCGACATGGGTTTACCCTGAGGTGATGACCGACCAGCTCGCGCTCTTCGATACCGGCCCGCTGGCGGAACCCGATCCGTCGGTGCTCCAACTCGAGCGCACCCACCGCGACGCGGCGGCACTGGCCGCGCGCCTGCCGACTGGCGTCCACTTCGGCACGAGCTCGTGGAGCTTTCCGGGCTGGAAGGGACTCGTCTACTCGGGGGCACGCACCCAGACGATGCTGGCCCGTGAGGGTCTGCGCGAGTACGCCACGCACCCGCTGCTCACCACGGTCGGCGTCGATCGGAGCTACTACGCGCCGATGCCAGCAGACGACCTGCAGGCCTACGCGACGCAGTTGCCCGACGGTTTCCGCTGCTGCTTCAAGGCGCCGGCGGCGGTGACGGCGGTGGCACTCGGTCCTCCGTCGCGTCCGACGCCAAACCCCGACTTTCTCTCGGTCGACCGGCTGGTGGATGACCTGCTGCGTCCCTGCGACGCGGTGTTCCGGCCGCATACCGGGCCGATCGTCCTGGAGTTCCCGCCCTTCCCGCGCACGATGCGGATGGAACCGGCCGAGTTCTACGCACGCCTCGACCGCTTCATGGACACCTTGCCCTCGAGCTTCGACTACGCTGTCGAGCTGCGCGATGCGCGGCTGCTGACACCGGCCTACCGCGAGTTGCTCGGCCGTCACGGCGCGGCGCATGTCTACAACTACTGGAGTGCGATGCCGATGCCTGGCGAGCAGGCCGAACTGCTGCCGCCAGAGGAACTGCCGTTCAGCGTGGTGCGTCTGCTGCTGCGGCCTGGCACCTGGTACGCGGAGCAGCGGGAGCGCTTCAGACCGTTCAACCGGCTGGTGGAACCTGACGAGACGATGCGACGCGAGGTGGTGTCGATTGCGCGCCGCGTCGTGAACCGCGGGCGTGGCGTCTTCGTGCTGGTGAACAACAAAGCCGAGGGCTCCTCGCCCCTGACGGTGATGGCCCTCGCCGAACGCCTGGCCGGCGCGAGCTAGCGCTCGGTCAGCGACGCGATCGAATCGGCGTCGACGTCGGCGAGCTGCACGGCGAGGTGCCCGGGGTTGGTGGCATAGCGCATCGCCGTCGGCACGGTCAGCACGCTCTCGCCGACAAGCCGCTCGATCTCACCGTCGAACGACTGCATCCCCTCGAGCCCGCCGTCCTTGTGCGGAATGAGGCGCGGCGCGGCGAAGTCGCGGAGTGTCCGGCGGTATGCTGTGCGGATGATGCGATACGTCTCTGCACGCCTCCGCCAGCACCGGCTCGTGGCGCTCCTGACCATCGCGACGTCACTGACGCTGCTGCTGACGCACCAGGCCGTGCCCGTCGCACAGTCGCGGGCAGCGGCGCGGCAGGTGCCGACGTTCGCGGTGGATCCGTTCTGGCCAAAGCCGTTGCCCAACCGCTGGATCATCGGGGCGGTGGCTGGCGTGGCCGTCGATGCGCGCGACCACGTGTGGATTGTGCAGCGGCCATCGACACTCCAGCCGAACGAGACCCGCGCGATCTGGAAGGCCGCACCGCCGGTGCTCGAGTTCGATACCGACGGCACGCTGCTCGCCTCGTGGGGCGGACCTGGGGCCGGATACGAATGGCCGCAACTCGAGCACGGCATCTACATCGACGGCGACAACGTCTGGCTCGGCGCCGGCGGCGACACGGACTCGCACATCCTGAAGTTCACGCGACAGGGACGGTTCCTGCTGCAGATCGGGCATCAGGGCAAGGGACAGGGGAGCAACGATACCGAGAACCTCGGGGCACCCGCGAACTTCACCGTCGATCGGGCCGCGAACGAAATCTACGTCGCCGACGGCTACGTGAATCACCGCGTCATCGTCTTTGACGCCACGACCGGCGCCTACAAGCGGCACTGGGGCGCGTACGGCAACCGTCCGGATGACGGCTGGTTCACGCGGCAGGGCGAGAAGCTCCCGGGTCCGTTCAGCGGCGCGGTGCAGAACGAAGCGCGACCGAGCCAGTACGATCCGAACGGACCGCCGGCGCCGCAGTTCCGGATCGTGCACGCCGTGCGCATCTCGAACGACGGCCTGGTGTATGTGTGCGACCGCACGAACGATCGTCTGCAGGTGTTCAGGAAGGACGGCACGTTCGTGCGCGAACAGGTGCTGGCGAAGGACACGTTCGGCAGCGGTTCGGTGTGGGACGTCGGCTTCTCCACCGACCCGCAGCAGCAGTTCCTCTACATCAACGACGGGACGAACCAGTTGATCTACGTACTCGACCGGCAGACCCTGCAGGTCGTCAGCACCTTCGGCGGGCACGGCCACTGGGCCGGGCAGTTCTACGGCGCGCACAACCTGGCGGTGAACTCGAAGGGCGACCTCTTCATCACCGAGAGCTACGAAGGGAAGCGCGTGCAGAAGTTCCGGTACACCGGGCTCGGCGCCGCGTCGGTCTCGCCGTAGGGGGTGGGAAGGGCAGGCGGGACGGGCGGGGCTGAGACACGAAGAGCCGGCTGAGGGTTCCCCCCCAGCCGGCTCGATCTGCGACGTGTGACTCGTCGACGTGCGACGAGCCGACTGAACGCGCGTGAGCGCGATCAGTCGATGAGCAGCGCGCCCGGGTCTTCGATCAGTTCCTTGATCTTGACGAGGAACCGGACGGCTTCAGAGCCGTCGATGATGCGGTGGTCGTAGGTCAGGGCGATGTACATCATCGGGCGAATCACCACCTGGCCGCCGACGGCAATCGGGCGGTCCTTGATGGCGTGCAGGCCAAGGATGCCGGCCTGCGGCGGATTCAGGATCGGCGTGCTGAGCAGCGAGCCGAACACACCACCGTTCGTGATGGTGAAGGTGCCGCCCTTGAGATCGGCGAGCGAGAGCGTGCCTTCCTCGGCGGCCTTGGCGTAGAAGCGCACCTGCTGCTCGACCTGGGCGAACGACATCGTGTCGGCATCGCGCAGCACGGGGACCACGAGCCCCTCGGCAGCGCCGACGGCGACGCCGATGTCGTAGTAGTGCTTCAGCACCATCTCGTCGCCCTGCAGTTCCGAGTTCACACGCGGAATCGCCTTGAGCGCGCCGATGGCCGCCTTCACAAAGAAGGACGAGAGGCCGAGGTTGACGCCGTTCTTATCCTTGAACGCCACCTTGCGGCGTTCGCGCAGCGCCATCACTCCCGACATGTCGACTTCGTTGAACGTGCTGAGCATCGCGGCGGTGCTCTGCACCTCGACGAGACGGCGCGCGATCGTGGCGCGGCGCTTCGACATACGCACGCGCTCTTCGGAGCGGTCGCCGGAGGCGGCGCGCGGCGCGGGCGGACGCACGGCCGGAGCGGCCGGCGCCGGAACGGGAGCCACCGCCTTCGCGGGCGCACTGCCCTTCGCGGCCTGCTCCACGTCGCTCTTCATGACGCGACCGGCCACTCCGGTCCCCTTCACGCTGGCGAGGTTCACGTCGTTCTGCTCGGCGGCCTTCTTAGCCGTCGGCGTCGCACGGGTCTTGTCGCTGTCTGGCACCTTTGCGGCAGCAGCGGCAGCCGCCGGTACCTCGGCCTGGGCTGCGGCCGCGGGAGCGGCAGCAGCGGCGCCCGACTCGTCGATGACCCCGAGCACCTCGCCGATCTTCACGTCGGCACCGGCCTGATGATCGATCCGGCTCAGTACGCCGGCGACGGGCGACGGCACTTCCAGGTTGACCTTGTCGGTTTCAAGCTCGACCAGCGGATCGCCCAGCGCGACGACGTCGCCGACGTTCTTCATCCAGCGAGCGACGCGGGCTTCGACAATCGACTCACCGACTTCGGGGACTACGATGTGTGCAGGCATTTCTTTCCTGTGCAGGAGTAGGTTTCAGTTCGGGCGGCTCACGCGCGCTCGCCTCACCCGGCAACCTTCTCGGCAGCCGGCTTCGCGCCACGCGAACGCCCGGAGGCCTTCGGCGCGGTCGGCGCGAGGGCCGCCTCCACGAGAAGCTGCTGATGGTGCGAGTGGCGAGCCGATGACCCTTCCGCCGGACTTGCGCTGCGCGGACGGCCGATCAGGCGCACCGTGCGGCCAGCGGCCGCGGCTTCGATATTCGACCGCATGAAGTCCCAGTAGCCCATGTTCTCGGGCTCTTCCTGGACCCACACGATTTCTTCGGCATTGGTGTAGCCGTTGAGCATGGTGCGGAGGTCGTCGACGTTCAGCGGATAGAGCTGTTCGAGGCGGCAGATGGCCACGTTGCGGGCCGCCTCGCGCTTCTCGCTGGTCAGCAGGTCGACGGCCATCTTGCCGGTGCAGAGCAGGACGCGGCGCACCTCGGAGGCACGCCCCAGGGCCGACTCGTCATCGAGCATGCGATAGAAGCGACCGTCGGCCAGTTCCTGCGGAGTGGACGCCATGAACGGATGGCGCAGCAGGCTCTTCGGTGTCAGGACCACGAGCGGCAGCGGATCGACCAGCAGTAGCGCCGCCTGGCGCCGCATCAAGTGGAAGAACTGCGCCGCGCTCGTGCAGTTGGCGATGCGTACGTTGATGTCGGCGGCGAGCTGCAGGAAACGCTCGGGGCGCGCGCTGGAGTGCTCCGGGCCCGCGCCTTCATGCGCGTGCGGCAGCAACAGCACCATCGACGGACGCTGTCCCCACTTGCTGCGGGCCGACAGCAGGAATTCGTCGAGGATCATCTGGGCGCCGTTGATGAAGTCACCGTACTGCGCTTCCCAGACGACGAACCGCGACGGCTCCTGGACGTTGTAGCCGAACTCGAACCCGATCGTCGCCAATTCGGTGAGCGGCGAGTTGTGGATCTCGAAGGCGGCACGAGCCTGCGGAATGCCCTGCAGCGGCGCGTACTTCTCGCCGGTGGCCGGGTCGTGCAGCACGGCGTGCCGATGGCTGAACGTGCCACGCTGCACGTCTTCGCCGGTGAGGCGGATGCTGACACCGTCGCTGAGGATGGAGGCGTAGGCTAGTTCCTCGGCGGCGGCCCAGTCGATCGAGCGCTCGCCCGGCTGCGCGAAGATCTGGGCGCGCTTCTCGCGACCACGCACCAGCTTCTTGTGGACGTTGAACCCGTCGGGCAGCGCCAGCAGCGACGTGTTGAGTTCGCCGAGTCGCTCGAGCGGCACCCCGGTCTTCACCTTCGCGGCGGCGCCGGACGGCGGCACCGGTGGAATCGGCTCGACGAAGTCGACCTCGGGCTCGAGGCCATCGAGCGCGGCCTGCAGGGTGCCCAGGTACTTCGTGTTCATCTCGGCGGACTGCGCCGCCGTGATCAGCCCGCGCGCCTCGAGGGTCGTCGCGAAGATCTCGCGCACCGTGGGGTGCGCGGCAATCTTCTGGTACATCAGCGGCTGGGTGAACGCCGGCTCGTCGCCTTCATTGTGGCCATGCCGCCGGTAGCCGACGAGGTCGATGAGGAAGTCGCGCTTGAAGGTGTTGCGGTAGGCGATGGCCAGACGGGCCGCTTCGACACAGGCTTCCGGGTCGTCGGCATTGACGTGGACGATCGGCACCTTGAAGCCGCGCGCCAGCCCGCTCGCGTACGACGTGCTGAACGACTCGCGCGACATCGCCGTGAACCCGAGTTGGTTGTTGACGATGATATGGATGGTGCCGCCGGTGTTGTAGCCGGCCAGGCGCGCCAGGTTGAGCGTTTCGGCGACGATGCCCTGTCCAGGGAACGCAGCATCACCGTGAATCAGGACCGGGATCGACATCGTCGGGTCGAAGGCCGGTGGACCGGCCTTGTCGACGGTGGTGCTGGCGGCGCGGGCCATGCCCACCACCACCGGGTCAACCGCCTCGAGATGGCTCGGGTTCGGCGGCATCGAGACGACCATGTGCACTTCACGGCCGTTCCGGATGGCGCGGTGAGCACCGGCGTGGTACTTCACGTCGCCCGTCCAGGACATGTCGTCCTGGAAGTGCCCCTTCGTCACCGGGTCCTTGAACTCGGCCAGAATCTGCGCGTAGGGCTTGTTGAGGACGTGCGCCATGATGTTCAGGCGCCCGCGATGGGCCATGCCGATGAACATCGATCTGGCCCCGGCTTCGGCCGCGTCGCCGATGATCTCGTCGAGGATCGGCACCGTCATGTCCAGCCCCTCGATCGAGAAGCGGGTCTTGGCCTGGAAGGCGCGGTGCAGGAAGCGCTCGAACGACTCGACCTGCGAGAGGCGGTCGAGCAGCGCCACCGGGTCGATGGGATCGACGGGGGCGCGGAACTGGCCGTTCTCCACCGCGGCGCGCAGCCACTGGCGCTCTTCGGGCACGAACACATGCGCGTAGTCGTGACCGGAGGTCGCGCAATAGACCGCGCGGAACCTGTTCACGACATCGAGCATGTTGGCCGCGCCGTCGGCGAGCGGAGAGGAGATGATCGTCGGGGGCAGAGCGCGGAGGTCGTCATCGGTCACGCCGTGCGTGGCCGCATGGAGGGATGGATCGCCCAGCGGGGTCGACCCGAGGGGGTCGAGTTGGGCAGCCAGGTGTCCGTAGCGCCTGATGGACTGCGCCAGGTTGACGGCGCCGACGGCCTTCTGGAGCGCCGACTCGCCAAGCGCCACGGGCGCCTCGTCGGCCCCCTCGGCTGGCGGTGTCCAGGTCGCAAACAGGGCACGGGTTTCGGCATCGACCGCATTCGGGTCTTTCAGGTACCGGTCGTACAACTCGAGCACATAGGCGCGGTTGACTCCGGTTACCCCCTGCCAGTTCGTCATACCCCTACAATCCTATCTTCCATGCTGCACATCGAGGCGCGGGCCACGTGTTGTTTGATGTATCGGACGAAATATTCGGGACAGTACCGACCGAAGATTGTACCACGCCGCCGAGCCGGCACGAGCGTCAGCCAGGCTCTGCGTTCTCTTTCTAACATCTTTGATATTGGATATTGCGCCCGCCCTGCCGCGGGGGAATAATCAGCGGCCAAGGGGAAATTTCCCCCTTCGCGATCGACGGAAATCGCCGAGGATCCGCAATGCTGCGGGTTTCCGGCGCCGACTCGGAGACGCCGCTGAAGTCATCCGCCCGAATTCGATTGGCGCGGATTGACGACCGGGTCGTTCGCAATCGGAATACGAAAGAGGAGCCTAAATGATGCATGGTTCGAAGCTCCACCTGGGAATCGCCGTTGGCGCATTCCTCGCGCTGCCCGGTGCCGCGTTCGCGCAGCAGGGCAAGCAGGTGACGTTCAGCAAGGACGTGTCGCCCATCCTTCAGTCCAAGTGCCAGTCGTGCCACGAACCCGGCTCGATCGGTCCGATGTCCCTGGTCACCTACCAGGATGCGCGCCCGTGGGCCCGCTCGATCAAGCAGCGCGTTGAATCGCGCCAGATGCCGCCGTGGCACATCGACCGCAGCGTCGGCGTGCAGAAGTTCAAGAACGACATGGCGCTGACCGACGAGCAGGTCGCGACGGTCGTGGCGTGGGTCGACGGTGGCGCGCTCGAGGGCAGCCCGGCCGACTTCAAGCTCAAGCCGGTTGCGACGACGTTGTTCTGGCAGGGCGAGCGCGACGGCTACGGCGCGCCCGACCTCATCGTGAA
>Ga0114974_10003432_pt1 | contig 11935 bp, 9 predicted proteins | sample S_130206_EF_Meta_FD_87318 | JGI IMG/M metagenome (GOLD analysis project Ga0114974, IMG submission 87318) | Freshwater microbial communities from Lake Simoncouche, Canada to study carbon cycling - S_130206_EF_MetaG | ecosystem: Environmental > Aquatic > Freshwater > Lake | place: Lake...
GACAGCGGGCTTGTCACAAAACATCGACTATGAGGGTCGTATCGACATACAGGCCAATGCCTCTGGTCAGAAGGGCGCTGCAGCGGTTGGCAGTCTGCAGGCAACGCTCACTGATGCGGGCCTGCGCCACCGCTTCGGCAATGGTCGTGAAGAGCGTTATGCACTGGGCAACGGTGAAGTAGACGGCAACGCCACCACAGACGCGTTCACGCTGCATGTGGGACTTGATGCGGGTAAGGCCGGCAACATCAATGGCCGACTGACCGGCCAACGTAGCGCGGCAGATTTTTTGTCGCATCCGATTCAGGGCGAGCTGTCACTGGAAACCGATGGTCTGGGTCTGATCGCGATGTATTCAGGTGATGTGGATCGATCCAGCGGTCGCATGAGCACCCGGCTTACGGCCAGCGGCACACTGGCTGAGCCGGATCTGCAAGGCGAGTTGCATCTGCGCGATGTTGAATTGGATGTGTATCGCGTGAACTTCGCGCTGCGCAAACTCAATCTGGATGCGCAGCTGATCGGCGACCGGCTGCAGTTTGACGGCAGTGCTAATGCAGGTGATGGCTCAGCGCGCGTCAACGGTCAACTGCAATGGCGTGATCGCAAGCCGCAGGGGTCGCTGCACTTTGAGGGGACTGACCTGCGCGTGGTCAACATACCCGAAGCTCGCGTGCACGCCTCACCCAAGATCGATCTACGCGTTGCCGGCCAGCGCATCGACATCAACGGTGAAGTACGTATTCCGTATGGCGTGCTGGAACCTGCCAACATCACCAATGCCATCACCGCATCCAACGATGAAGTGCTGGTGGGTGCGCCGGTCAAAGAGCGCAGCCAACAGTGGCAAGTCAATAGTGACCTAACCTTGATCTTGGGTGACAAGGTCAGCATCGACACGCTGGGTCTAAAGGGCCGCTTAACCGGCACGCTGCGAGTGCAAAGCGATGGCGCGCAAAACACCCGCGGTAGCGGCGAACTCAACGTGGCCGAGGGTAAATACGCTGCCTTCGGGCGCAATCTGGACATCGCGCGGGGCCGCCTGGTGTTCAACAATGCGCTGGTCAACGATCCCGGCATCGACCTGCGCGCACAGAAGGTCTATCCGGACATCACCGCTGGTGTAAATGTTCGCGGCAGCTTGCGCGCGCCACGCATGACCTTCTTCTCGGAGCCGTCCATTCCGCAGTCGCAGATTGCCTCGCTGATCCTGGCCGGTGGCTCGCTAGATAGTGTGCAGGGCAGCGCGCGCGGCGGTGCAGCGCGCAACGAGATGTTGGCACAGGGCGGTGCCATCCTGGCGCAACAACTGGGCAATCGCGTCGGCATCGAAGACGTGGGCATCGAATCAACTCTTTCCAATGACACCTCGTTGGTACTGGGCAAGTACCTCTCGCCGCGTCTGTATGTGAGCTACGGCATCAGCCTTGCCGAGGCCATCAACACCGTAAAGCTGCGTTACACCATCGGTGATCGATGGACGCTCAAGACCGAGTCGGGTAAAGCCAAGAGCGCTGACATGGTCTACACCATTCTCAAGTAGGCGCCTTGCGGCCGCCCTGTGCGCCGCGCAGTATTGGCCCATGGGTTACATCAAACACACCAGTCGCATTTTGGTGGCAGCAGCGCTATGGGGCGCGCTTGCCGCATCTGCGGCAGTGGCTGCACAACCTGCTCCCGCCAAGCCGCAGGCTCAGCCCTTTGGGCCGCCGCTGTTACCGCCGACCTGGCGGGCACCAGCAGCGCAGCAGGGCTTTAAGGCACCCGCATTTAGCGCCGAGTACCTGCAACAGCTAGCGCAACTGCCGGACTGGAACGGCTCGTGGTTCATGATCGGCGGCTATTTATTTGATCCTTCCAACGCGTGGTTGCCGCCCAACGATGACGAGGCCTTCGACACTGGCCCGCTCGAAGGCTCGGTGGTACGCAATATCCCCTATAAACCCGAATATCAAAAGCGCTACGACAAGACTGTGGTAGATGCCATCAACGGGTTGGTCAATGACCCGGTCGGTGGCTGTCAGCAACCGCATGGCATGCCGCGAGAGCTTGGCGGCATACCGGGCGGACCGGAGATCATCGTGCTGCCCGGCCAGGTGCGCATGACTTATTACTGGTTCAACGCCACTCGCCGCATCTATACAGATGGGCGCCCGCATCCCGTCGGCGTCAACCTGGTACCCAGCTACATGGGCCATTCGATCGGTCACTGGGAAGGCGATACGCTAGTAGTCGACACTGTCGGCATGCATGAGGGCGTCTATGACCGCACCGGTGCACCACATAGTGAGCAAGTGCATGTGGTCGAGCGCATCCGCATGATCGCGCCAGACATCATTGAGACGCGCATGATCATTGACGATGCGGTAATGCTGACCAAGCCTTGGCAGGTGACCCGGCATCTGCGACGCATCAATCGCCAACCGCAAAGCGACGGCGCCTATTGCGAAGGCGGTCGTATCGAGATGGACGATGGCACGCAGCGCCTGGTGCTGCCCGGCGAAAAGGACACAAACAAGTGAAGTACTCGCGCATCGCCTTGGCAGCCGCCACACTACTATTAGCTAGCCAAGCCTTGGCACACCATTCGGGCGCAATGTTTGATCGCAGCCGCAAGGTCACCGTGACCGGTGCTGTGGTCAAATTTCAGTGGGTCAACCCGCACAGCTGGATCGACATCAACGTCACCGACAACGATGGCAAAACCGTGTTGTGGTCGTTTGAAGCCGGCACTCCCGGGCAGATGCGGCCCACCGGCCTGACACCCGAGGTACTTAAAGTGGGCGACACCGTCACCATCACCGGCTATCCGCTGCGCGACGGCCGGCCCGCCGCCGCCTACGTTCAAGCAGTCACTGCAGACGGCAAGCTCTACAACACCCGCGCGCAGGGGCAAACGCCCCAAGGCCCGCTAGTGCGGGAGGATGCCAAGTGAGGGCGCGTCACGCGCTGGCACTGCTGACCGCACTGCTGTTGCCATTGTTGCAGGGCACGCAGGCCGCCGCGCCAGCTGCTGCAGATGCTGGCCCCAAGCTGCCGCCGCCACCGGCCGGCATGTTTGCACCGCCGGGCCGCAGCATTACGCATGTCGCCGGTGACTTGTACCGCGCCAACAACGGCGGCTGGTATGTGGCGGTGCTGGTCACGCCCGCAGGCATCGTGCTGGTCGATACGCTCAACACAGACTTTGCACAGTGGCTCAAGAAGGCTCTTGCCGAGCGCTTCCCCGGCAAGATAGTCAAATACGTCATCTACAGTCACAGCCACTGGGATCATGCCGAAGGCGGACGTGTCTTTGCCGACACTGCTACCTTCATCGGTCAGGAAGCCATGCTGCGCAACATGGATGGCCGCTATCCACCCTTGCCCGGTGACATCGTCGATCGCAACGAAGATGGGCGCCTGAACATCGCCGAGTTCGAACAACCCTTCCTCGACCGGCTGTGGTACTGCGGCTCCACACGTGGCACGGTCACCAACAAAGATGTCGACCATCAGGGCAGCATCACATCGGCGCAGTTCTTTGCCGACATCGTCAAACCCGACATTGTCTACAGCGAGCGCATGACCTTGCGCTTTGGTGGCAAGACACTGGAGCTGGTGTTCCCCGGCAAGAACCATGCAAACGATGGCACGGCAGTGCTGTTCAAAGACGAGCGCGTGCTGTTTGCGGTGGACTTCCCCGCCGATGCCTTGGTGCAAGCCTCGATGCGTTCACTGCCCAGTGCCTGTGGCCCGTTTGATGGGCACCCTATGTCGGAGTGGATCAAGTCCTATCGCACGCTAGAGGCATTGGACTTTGATGTGCTGGTCGGCGGGCATGGCACCGTGGCTTTTCGCAAGCAGGACATCACCGAAGGCCGCGAGTACTTTGAATATCTGCAGCACGAAGTAGAGGGCGCTATGTCACGCGGCCTGAGCCTTGCGCAGATGCGTGAGCAACTAACGCTGGACCGCTACAAAAGCTGGGCGCATTACGCCCAGTTGCGGCCCTATAACATCGAAGCCGCATACCACAACCTGAGCATCTACAAATAAGGCTGCTCAGGGCCAGCGCGTCGCAACCCACTGCAAAAACGCCGGCCAATTGGGGCCGGCAGTATGTCCGCCTTCATGCTGCCTGAAGGCCAAAGCACCGCCGGTCACCGTGACCTGCGGCGCAGGATAGTCGCTGGCTCCCACATCACCGCCACCCAGCATCCGATAGACCGGCCCGGCAGCAACTGTGGCCAGAAACATGCCGCGTGCGTCAATCCAGCCGCCTTCGACTTCGGGCGCACCAGCGCTGATGAACACCGGTCTCGGTGCACACAACGCAATCAACTCGTGAGCGTCTACGGGTAAGTCGTTAGCCGTGAGCGGCCCGGCATACTTGAGGTAGTTGCCAGCCATCCAGTGATACTCGCCCGGGGCAGCCAGGTTCTCGACGCGCTCGCCCCAGTCACGTCGGTGCAGCTTTGCACCGCCCGCACCTGATGACGCAATAAAGCCTGCTGCAAAGCGCGTGTCATAGGCCATCGCCACCAGAGCGGCCTTGCCATAGCGAGACAGGCCCTCAACTGCAACGCGTCGTGCATCTACTTGCCGGTCGGTGGTCATATAGTCGAGCGCACGACTGGCGCCCCAAGCCCAGGCACGCAGCGCACCCCAGTCTTCAAGGCCACGCGGCTTGCCGCGGTTACCCAAACCGATGATGCCCTGCTGCAAACCTGCACCATTGTCGGCCTGCACACTACGAGGCGAGACAATCGCATAACCCCAGCCGCGCTCAAGCACCTGCAGCTGCCAAGACTTTTGACCCGGGGGCGGGGGCGGGTTGAACGGGCTGGCACCGATAAAGCCCAACTCCAAGATCACCGGCACTGGGCCAGCGGCCGCAGCGGGCGTAGTCAACTGCAATTCGATAGTGACCACATCATCGGGCTTGCCGGTACGCGCTACCGTGCCACGCAGGTCTTTGCGAATAACTTCGATGCCCTGCTCCAGCAATCGTTGCTGCGACAGCACGGTCCACTTTACGGCGGGCAGACCTGCTGGTACTCGCCCATATACTTCGCGATCAAAGTGCGCGAGCAGTTCGCTGCGACGCTTGCGCCAATCGGCTGCACTGCGCACCGGCTTGTCGTTATTGAAACGCAGGACATCAGGCAACGGCGCCAACAGTGCTGCGCGCGCTTCATCATAGTTGGCGGCAGTAGGGCCCGACGTGGCGCGGCTATCGGCAGCCGGACGCAGGGACTCGATGCCCAGCAGATCCAACAGGCGACGATGGTCTTGCTGTGCGGCGGCAGCCAATTGCGCTGCAGCTGCCTGCTGCGCCGGCGTCGGCGGCTGCTGTGCAAACGCAGCCGGCTGGGCCGCCAGCGCCAGCACCACAATCCATGAAACCGGCTTCATGCAGTTAGGGCGCAATGGAATAGCGCGGCAGCGGCTCTGGCATCTCTGCCAGGAAGTACGCAAGCACTGCCATGGTTGCTACCTGTGACTGCAGACTCTGCGGCTCTACTTTGTCGAGCGTATCGGCGGCTGTGTGGTGGTAACTAAAATAGCTACGCGCATCGACCAGTGGTGAGAAGCCCGGCACGCCCATCACCTGCAGCGGCTCAATGTCTGCACCGGCATCGCCTTCGTTGTGCTTGAGTGCCGTGGCGCCGATGGGCCGCAGCGCATCGATCACCGGGCGCAGCGCGGCCAGCGACTCGGGTCTCACCGCCGCAGAGATACCCAGCGCACGACCACCGCCCTCATCGCTTTCGATGGCCGCAATCTGCTTGTCGGCGTTACCACTCAGCGCAGCTGCATAGGCTTTGCCACCGCGACCGCCGTTCTCTTCGTTCGTCCAAGCAACAAAGCGAATCGTGCGACGGGGATGTAGGTTCAGTTGCCGCAGCACCTCTATGACCCCTGCAGCGGCATACACGCCAGCACCATCATCTACCGCGCCGGTACCCAGATCCCATGAATCTAAATGTCCGGACACGATCACCACTTCATCGGGCTTTTCGCGGCCGCGCCAATCGGCGATCACATTAAAGCTGTCGGCATCGGGCAGCGTCTGCGGGGTGAGCAGCAAATTCATGCTGACCGGACCCTGGGCCGCAAGACGCTGCACTAGATCGGCATCTTCTGCAGACAATGCTGCGGCGGGAATGGCTGCTTGGCCAGGCTTGAAACTGGTGTTACCGGTATGCGGCAGGCGGTAATCCGCGCCACCCACCGAGCGTACCAATGCAGCAACGGCACCGAGCGCTGCGGCAGCAGAAGGACCGCCGTTGCGATAGCGCACGGACTGTCCATAGGCAGTGCCGGCCTCGCCGTTGTCGGCTAAGCGTTGATCAAAACGCGTATGAAACAGCACGATGGCGCCGCGTACTTCTGCTGCGCGCTTGTTCAACTCTTCATAGTCCTGCACCACCACGACGCGGGCAGTAAGCCCCGCTGCAGGTGTAGCTGCTGAATTACCCAATGCCGTGAGGTGCAGCTTTTGGGTAATGCCAGAAGGCCTGCCGATGTAGTCGACCAGCGAGCCTTGCTCCAGCCCGCGCACCCAGTGCGGCACCTTGGCCGGTTGCAACTGCACGGTGGCACCCAGCGTGCGTAGCGTTGCAGCCACTTGTTGCACGGCAGCTTCCAGTTGTGGCGAACCTGACAAACGCGGACCGATTCGATCGGTGAGCGCGGCCAAATTGGTCATGGCCCAGTCGCTGTGCATCGCTGCATCGCGAATCCGAGCGAGCGTCGCGGGATCCATTGCCGCTGCAGGTTCAGCGGCACACAGCGGCATCGCTGCCAGCACACCAACAATAGACAACATCAGTTTGCGCATCGACATCACCAGATTTTACAGGGTTTGGGACGGACCATCGGCTGACCAGCCTTGCACGAGAACGCTTGCGCGAACTGCGGCAGGTTAGAGACCAAGCCATTGACTCGATATTTGAGCGGCGAATGCGGATCGGTAGCGGCACTGAGGCGTAGTTGCTCGGGGCGCGTATCGCCGCAGGCCCACTGCGCGTTGCCCACAAAGAAGCGTTGCTCGGGCGTCAGTCCATCACGCGACTGCGCATTGGCAGTGGCAGGGTCCATTTTCCAAGCGATCCACGCCAGCACCAAACCACCCAAGTCGGCGATGTCTTCGCCTTCGGTGAGCTTGCTGTTGATCTTGATGTCGTCGACCACGGTGTACTGCGCGTATTGATCAACCACGCATTGCGCCCGCTCTTCAAAGGCCTTGCCGTCAGCGGCAGTCCACCAGTCCCGCAGGTTGCCCTTGGCATCAAACTGCCGGCCTTCATCATCAAAGCCATGCGTCAGCTCGTGGCCGATGGTGCCACCGGTGTTGCCGTAGTTGGGTGCATCGTCGATGGACGCGTCATACAGCGGTGGCTGCAACACACCAGCCGGGAAGTTGATGTCGTTCATCTGCGGATCGTAATAGGCATTGACCGTCGGCGGCGTCATGCCCCATTCGCCACGATCCAAAGGCTTACCGATCTTGGCCAGTTGGCGACGCGCCTCAAACAGCGTAGCGCGCTCAACATTGCCGGCAAAGTCTTCACGCTGCAGCGTAATGCTGCTGTAGTCGCGCCAGCGATCCGGATAGCCAATCTTATTGGCGATCCCATGCAGCTTCTGCAGCGCACGCGCTTTGGTCTGCAGACTCATCCAATCCAGCTGCTCCAGCTCTATCTCAAACGCCCGCTCTACCTGAGCGGTCATGTGCAGAACCTTCTGCTTAAGATCAGCACTGAAGTTGCGACTCACAAACTCCTGACCCAGCGCATCACCCAATTGCCGATCCACCAACTGCACGCAGCGCTTCCAGCGCGGCTGCTGAGCCGGCACGCCGCGTAGCGTGCGGCTGTAAAAATCGAAGTTGGCCTCTACAAAATTGCTCGACAGATACGGCGACATGCCACGTGCGTACTGCCAACGCAGATAGGCCTTAAGCGTCGCCAGATCTACTGTCTGCAATTGCTGATCCAGCATCTGCAAAAAACGCGGTTCGGTCACGTTAAAGCGCCGCAGTGATGCTGCGCCCACGCCTTGCAAGTACGCACGCCAATCAAAATGCGGCGTCAGTCGCTGTAGCGCAGCCAGATCCATTTTGTGCAGCAGCTTGTGCGGGTCACGACGCTCAACACGCGTCAGCGATGCGCTCGCCAGCGACATCTCCAATTGCAGCACCTGCGCCGCAGCGCGCGTGGCCTGCACCTCGCTGTCGCCCAGCAACATCAACACGCGCACCACCTGCGCCACATACTGACGACGCAGCTCAACTGACTTGTCGTCCTGACGGCTGTAGTAGTCGCGATCCGGCAGACCCAGGCCGCCGGCCTGAGCAAAGGCAATGACCTGAGACGAATCGACCAGATCCTGACTGGCCGAGAAATCAAACAGCGCATTGGTGGGTGTGGCCAGATGCAGATCAGCCAGCAGCACCGGCAGGCCGCGCAGATCGCTCAGCGCATCGATGGCTGCCAACCGCGGCGCCAATGGCGCGCTGCCGCGACGCTCGATGGCTGTCTCGTCCATGCAGGCGGCAAAGTAATCGCCCACTTGCTGCTGGGTGGCGGTGCGCGGCGCATCGGCGCGCGATAGCCCATCGAGGATGCCCCACAGGTAGCGCTGATTGGCGACCGTGGCGCGGCGGTACACATCCCAGCTCGACTGATCGTCGGGGATGGGGTTGGCGCGCAGCCAGCCACCACAGCTGTACTGATAAAAATCCACACAAGGATCGACCGCGCGATCCATCGACGCGGGATTGAGGCTGGGCTCATAGGGCAACTGGGTCAGCGGCTGCTCGGGCGGGGCCTGCTGGGCCGCGGCGGCAGAGCCAATTCCGGCGGCCACCATGGCTGACAGCAATAAAACGACACTTCGACCGGCCATAAGGGGCTCCCGCTGCAAAGGGCTGATTGCCAATTACCCTATATAAAGAAGACGGCCGCGTCATGCGCGGTGCGGGAGGGGCTTGTCTGGTGCAAATTTATGCACTATCCTTGCATGCTTATGCAACAAGACCTGCATCTCGCCGACCGTCGTAATGCCATCCTGCGCCTGCTGCGCGGCTCGGTCGTGCGCCGCCAGGAAGATCTGGTCGGGCTACTGCACCAGCAGGGCTTCGATGTCACCCAGTCTTCGGTCAGTCGCGACATGCGCGAGCTGGGTGTGATCAAGGCCCAAGGCCGCTACCTGCCGCCAGGCGCAGAACTGTCGCCGGTGCAGGGCGACTTCGGCGCCGTGGCGCGCTTCGTGCGGGCCGTGCTGCCGTCCGGGCCGTCCATCACCGTGGTCAAAACCAGCGCAGGGGCTGCAGGCACGGTTGCCGCGGTACTCGACAAGGCCGACTGGCCCGAGGTGGTGGGCACCATCTCGGGTGACGACACCATTTTTATTGCCACTCAGGATCAGGCTGCGCAGCAGCGACTGATCATCCGTCTTCAATCCTCGTTCCGGATCCAAGCAGCATGAGCAACACCAACAAGCCCATCGTCCTCGCCTATTCGGGCGGCCTCGACACTTCTTTCCTAGTGCCCTGGGTCGCCGAGAACACCGGTCGTCCGGTCATCACCGTCACGGTAGACACCGGTGGCATCGATGCCGCAGCTGCCAAGACACTGGCAGAGCGCGCCGTTGCGTTGGGCGCTATCGATCACCATCAGATCGATGCGCGCGCTGATTATTTCAACGAAGTGCTGCGCTTTCTGATCATGGGCAACGTGCGTCGCGGCCAGATGTACCCGCTGTGCGTGGGTGCAGAGCGCACCATGCAGGCTCAGACCATCGCACGCGTGGCGCGCGAGCTGGGCACCAACATGATCGCCCACGGCTGCACGGCTGCCGGCAACGACCAAGTGCGCTTTGAAGTGGCACTACGCACGCTGGCGCCAGACCTTGAAGTGTTTGCACCGGTGCGTGACAAGGCCTTCAAGCGCTCCGAAGAGCTCGAATATCTGCAGGCGCGCAACCTGCCAGTGCCGCCGCATGGTGCGGCTTATTCGATCAATCGTGGCCTGTGGGGCGTGACTATCGGTGGCACCGAGACGCTCACCTCCAAGGGCAGCATTCCCGAAGATGCGTGGGTGCTCTCTAAGGACGCGTTCGTCAATCCTGCCCGCCCTGCGCGCCATACCGTGCACTTTGATGAAGGTGTGCCAACTGGCCTCGATGGCAAAACGATGAGCCCGGTTGAGGTCATCGAGCGTCTGGAGACCATCGGTGCTGCGTTTGGCATCGGTCGTGGCATTCATCTGGGCGACACCATCATCGGCACTAAGGGCCGCGTGGCGTTCGAAGCACCCGCCGCAGAGATTCTGCTCAATGCGCACCGCGAGCTGGAGAAGCTGGTGATGACGCCGCGTCAGCAGCGCATCAAAGACAGCGTCGCCGGTCCCTATGGCGATCTGGTTCATGAGGGCCAGTTGCTCGATCCGGTGTGCCGCGATATCGAAGCACTGCTGCTGTCGTCGCAGTCCCGGGTGACAGGCGACGTGCATGTGCTGCTGCGTCCTGGTCAGTGCTTTGTCGAGGGCGTCGAATCGCCGTTCTCGATGATGGCCGCTTCCAAGGGTGTGTATGGCGAAGCAGTGGGCGAATGGACCCCGACCGATGCGTTGGGTTTCTCCAAGATTGTGGCCCTGACGGGCGTATTTCACCGCCGTGCTGGCGAACAGGCTGCAAAAGCCGAAGGCAACAAGTAGATGAAGAGCGTCGTCGTCGACAAGATCGCCTCGGTCACGCAGGCCCTGGGACTCAAGCACGACCTGCGCGTTGCAGAGGACAACATCCCCGCCGAAGAGGGCGTGGTGTTGGTGGTCGAAGTGCTGACCAACAAGTCCACCTACAACACGCTGGAACTGACCAGCGGTCGCATGGCCAAGGTTGTGCGCGGCGATATCGTGGTCGGTGCATTGGGCACGCGGCGTGCGCTGTTTGGTTATTCGGGTCGCGTGCCCGAGTCGGTCAAGGCCGGCGATGTCATTCAGATGCTCAACATCGGTGGTGTGCTGGGCGTGTGCGACTCGGCCAACCCCGACAAGGGCAAGCCGTTTGATGTGCGCGTGCTGGGCGTGGTGTTGCAGTTCCCCTTCCTGGGTGAGCGCATCGGCGTGCCGGCGCGCGTGGGTTCACGCAAGCTCAATTACGACGCGCCGCTCGACACGCAAGGCGTGCCGGTTGTGGCACTGGCCGGCACTTGCATGGAAGCAGGCAAAACAGCCGCTGCGTGCGCCATCGTCTCGCGCATGCGTCATCGCGGTCTGGTGGTCGATGTATTCAAGGCTACTGGCGTTTCGCTGCGTCGCGATATTCTGGCGATGGAAGATTCCGGCGCCCGCAACGGCCTCATCTTCACTGATCTGGGCGTGGTCACCACCACGGCCAAGACCGGTCCGGCGCTTACCCGCACTATGCTCACCGAGCTTGCTGCTAAGAAGCCTGACGTCATTGTGTTCGAGCTGGGTGATGGTCTGATCGGCACTTATGGTGTCGATGCCATCCTCAAGTGTGAAGACATCGCCAAGTCGCTGACCAGCGTTGTGCTATCAGCCAACGATCCTGTGGCCGCATGGGGTGGCGTGAAGCTGCTGCGCGAGCGTTTTGGCATTGAGCCTTCCGTGGTCACCGGCCCTGCCACCGATAACGCCGTGGGCGTGCAGATCATTGAAGAGCAGATGAACGTGCGCGCCTGCAATGCGATTACCGATGGCGCCAAGCTGGGCGATCTGATCATCGACAGTCTGAAGCTGCCGGCCAAGGCAGCGGAAGTGGTCTGATGAGCATGTCTGCCATTCCCGTCATCGTGCTCGGCGGCACCGGCTATGTAGCCGGTGAGTTGCTGCGCCTGATTGCCGGCCATCCGCAGTTGCAGCTGGCGGGCATTTTGTCCGACAGCCAGCCCGGTGCCGCGGTAGCGGCTTCGTTTGGCCAC
>Ga0114974_10003435_pt1 | contig 11932 bp, 9 predicted proteins | sample S_130206_EF_Meta_FD_87318 | JGI IMG/M metagenome (GOLD analysis project Ga0114974, IMG submission 87318) | Freshwater microbial communities from Lake Simoncouche, Canada to study carbon cycling - S_130206_EF_MetaG | ecosystem: Environmental > Aquatic > Freshwater > Lake | place: Lake...
CGGGCATGCCAACCTTCAGGGCGCGTTTGCCCGCGTCGAAAAAATGCAGGTCTATCTGTATGAGCTGGATATTCGTGAGTACGACAAGGCCAGCCACACGCAGCACGAACCCAAAAGCCGCCGCCGTCTGCTGCTGCATCGCCAGCAGATCACTAAACTTTTTGAACAGACCCATATCAAGGGAAACACGATCGTCGCCCTGCGTCTGTATTGGAAAGGCCACCGGGTGAAGGTGGAACTCGGCGTGGGGTCCGGCAAGGACAAGGCGGATCAGCGCGCCGACCTGAAAACACGCACCGAAAAACGCGAGATGGAGCGGGAAGTCTCCCGGTTTAACCGCGGCAAACGCGGTTAACGGGGCGTGGGAGGTTGGGGGCGCTGGGGCACGTTCCGCTTTGGCGCAATCGGTGGAATCGGCGGGGGCGGGGCTGCGACTGGCTGGTTTGAGTCAGCCGACTTCTATTAGGGATTAGTTAATCGGCTTGAGAGCGGAGGGCCGCGCACATACGAATCAGTATTGCGGCAGGAAAACTTTCTGCCAGGCGTGAGGCGAGGTTGGCAGGTTAAAAAGGGGGGAGGCTTACAATGTTTGCGTATCGTGCGCGAGGATTTGATGCATTGGTTGGAGCTTCGCAGTGTTTACTGCATTGGGGGGCTCTGTGGGCGGTTGTCCGATTTAATCAATTGGACTCGAGTTTGTTGGGCGAGCACTTTGGCCGGCTGTGCTGGGCTTGGGCCGCTGGGGTCGGGGCAGAATTGCTTTGGTGCAACCACTGGCAGGGGGACGGATCCACGCCGGGATGGACAAAATGTTGGCAGCGAGCTGTTTTTGCGTGCGCCTTTTCAGCGTTCGCAGCCTTCGAGCCGGTCTTGCGCCACTTGAGTCCGCCGGTCGCAGGTCTTCTTTGGGGGGGGCACCTGGCGTTGCTGGTCCTCGCCTACAGGCTGCTGCCCTGGCTGTTTGGACTCCTGTTTTTTGGGGTTCAGCATAGGCACCGAGTCATTGTGGTCGGGGAGGAGGAGCGGGTGGCGGACCTGGAGCGGGTCTTGAGCTCTCGCAAAGGGTTGGGCTATAATACAGTAGGCTGGTTGGGAGTGAACAAGACAAACGCGGCGGCGGGCCGTCTCCCCTTCTTCGGCGCGTCGCACGACTTCGCGGAGGTGATCCGGGAGAAGGGCGTCGACCAAGTGATTCTCGCGGGAGGGGTGCGCGAGGCTCAGGTGAACCAATGGAAAACGGATTGTGAAAGACTTGGCGTGCGTCTTGTTGTAGCGCAGAAGTTTACGGAGTCCGGGCTGGGTGGTTTTTCATGGGAGGCCCAGGGCGAATGGTGTTTTGGAATGGCCTGTAGGGAGCCCTTGCAAAGCCCGTTTAACCGGCTGTTGAAAAGAGCGTTGGACGTTTTTGTGGCAGTGCCTGCAGTGTTGTTTGCCGTTGTTCCTGTGGCGCTTGTGACGTGGTTTGTGCAGAGGACCCAGTCGCCCGGGCCGCTCTTTTATAGGCAATGGCGTCACGGGCGGGGGAACCGTCCTTTCCAGGTTTGGAAGTTCAGAACGATGCATGAAAATCCGGCGCTGGCAGCGGTTCAGGCCAAACAAAATGATTCGCGTGTCTATCCCTTTGCCGTTTGGCTGCGGCGGCACAGTCTTGATGAGTTGCCGCAATTTTTGAACGTTCTTTTAGGTGAAATGAGTGTCGTCGGACCGCGCCCTCATTTTGTCGAACACACCGGTCAATTTGCGGAGCAACAGCGCTATCATGTGCGCAGTTTTGTCAAACCGGGCATCACTGGACTCGCTCAGGTGAACGGATGCAGGGGAGAGGTGCGGTGCGCCGAGGATATGGACCGGCGCGTGCGCTTTGATATCGCGTATGTCGAACGCTGGAACCTCTGGATGGATATGAATCTCATCGCTCAGACTGCGTGGCAGGTGGTTGTTCCTCCGCCCTCGGCTTACTGAGGCGTGGGGGCTACGGTTTGGCGGCTGCGAGTGCCAGGGCGGCGCAACCAATCGCGCCTGCGTCATTTCCGAGCGTGGCTGGGACGATGCGAAGTTGGGAATTGATCACGCTGGAGGTCCTGCTTTTGAGGGAGTCTTCGATGTGCGGGAAAAGAAGGTCGCCGGCCTTGGCCACCCCGCCCCCCACCACAATCACGTCCGGGTTAAGGATCCAGACGATGTTGGCAAAAGCGGCGCCTAATTCGTTGCCGATACTTTTCCAGATCCCAAGGGCCACGGGACATCCCTTTCGGGCGGCTCCAGTCAAATCAAGAGGGGTGCATTCTGTGGAGGGGGCGGGAATTCCGGCTTCCCTGTAGGCGGCGAGGGCGCGAGTGCTGATGGGATGGTTTCCGACGTAGGCTTCCAGACATCCTTTGTTCCCGTAAGGCCCCATGCGGCCGTTGAGATCGATGCTGGTGTGGCCGAGTTCTCCGGCGGCGAGTTGTGAACCGCGGTAGAGTTTTCCCTCGAGGATGAGGGCGCCGCCAACTCCCGTGCCCAGGGTGATGCAGACGGCGTTGCGTGTGTTTGCCGCGGCACCGTAGAGCCATTCGCCGTAGGCCATCGCATTGGCATCGTTTTCGAGAATCACGGGGACTTTGAGCCTCTCGGAGAGGATTTGGCTCACCGGCACCTCCGTCCAACCGGTCACGTTGGAAAGGCCGTGGACCACTCCGTTTTCGCTATCCACAAATCCGGGCAGACCGATTCCCACGGGCACCAAACTTGGAAGGTCTGCGCACAGCACCCGGATGGCGGCCTCCATTGCGTCGAGGGTTTGCGCTGCGGTGCGGCCTTGCGGGTTGATGGTGGCGCCGTGCGTAATGACGGTTTTCCCCTGAACAAGGGCTGGCTTGATGCTAGTGCCGCCAAAGTCGATGCCGACGGCGTGGGGTAGGGAATGGGAGTCAGTCACGGAGAATGTTGAGTTTGCTACGAATGTTTCTGGGGGAAATGCCGGTTGCCAATCAAGCGTAACCCTTCGAGGGTGAGTTTTGGCCTGACCTCGGTGATTTCGGGGAGGTCGGCGGCGATGAGCTCCGCATAGCCCCCCGTGGCAATCACCTTGAGGCGCCTGCATCCGGGCAGTGCCTGGCGTATTTTGAGCAGGATTTCACGCACCAAGCCGCGGTATCCATACACCGCTCCGGCCAACATGGCGTGTTTGGTGGATTTGCCAATCACGCCCGGCGGCTCTAGCAGGCTGATTTTTGGAAGCTGCGCGGTGCGTTGGTGGAGGTAGTCGGTCATGGCCTCCAAGCCCGGCGCAATGACCCCGCCAATGTAACAAAGGTCTTTGGAGATGATGTCGAAAGTCACTGCGGTGCCGAAGTCCACCACCACGGCGGGCGGGCGGTAGAGCATGGCAACGGCAACGGCGTTGGCCAGACGGTCTGCGCCGATGGCGCTCGGATCTGGGTAGTCGATGCCCACTCCCAAATCGGTGGAGGCATTCACCTCGACAACCGGCGTCTTCGCCAAGGCTTTTCTGAGCAAAACACCTTTGTCCGGAACGACAGAACACAGGACGACGGCCTCAAACTTCCAGTCTTTAAGAAGGCGCTGCACACTACGGATACTCAGGTCAGGGGTAGGCAGCCGGCGCACGGCACCCACCCGCGAGGCACTGGAGAGGGCGAACTTGGTGAACGAATTGCTATTGTCTATGAGCAGAAAGGAAGCCATCGGAGGAGTGGTGATAGAGTGCTGGGAATTTTGAGTCAGGCAATGGAAATGCGCTTTTGGCGCTGGCTGTGTGTGGGAATGGAGGGCCGCTCTAGCGCCTCGTGTGCGCGGGTCTCAATCCCGGGGCAGGGGTTGGGTTCAAAGCGGCCGAGGTGGCAGGGCTTTTAAAATCCCATGCGTTTTCAGGAAAATTCCCCGGGTTCAGTCGGGTGGCACAGGGACTGCTGAACTGGGAGCGCAGCAAACGCCCCCTTGAAGTCCCATTTACAGATGAACAGCCCGACCCCAGAAACGCCCAAGGTGCACTTTTTGCACGTCATGTTTACGGATCCACAGGCGCCGGCCTTCCTGCGCTGGCAAAGGGTTCTAAACTTGCTGATCTTCGTTTCCTGCATCGCGATGGCCTTTGAAACGGTGGAGCCCTTCGCCACAACGCATCAGGGTTGGTTTTTTAAGCTGGAGTGTCTTGCGGTCGCCTTTTTTAGCATCGATTACATCGCAAATTTATACTTTGCGGAGAATCGCATTGTATACATGTTTAGCTTTTGGGGTTTGGTAGACCTTATTTCGATTCTCCCCAGTTATTTAATGATTCTAAATCTGACCGCCCTTCAGGGAGCGAAGGTGTTCCGGCTCCTACGTGTGGTGCGCGTGCTGCGCGTCCTGAAAATGGCGAGGACGACTTTGATGGAAATCACTTCACAGTCGAAAAATTCGAATCCAATCATTGCGAACCTGCGCATTTATTTGATTGCGCTTTTTTCTGTAATGATGATTTCAAGCACTCTCATGTACTATGTGGAGGGCGGTTTTTATTCAACGGAAGCCCTGGCCGCCGGGCAAAGCCTGCTGGACCAGACGCATGAATCCGATGCGGCGTGGAAGGAGTTGCCAGAGGCGGATCGGAAATTTGTGCCGACCGATCCTATCGGTGGAAACCCCATGCCGCCGGACAAGCAGTTCTTCACGTCGATTCCAACCGCCATGTGGTGGTGTATCGTCACGCTGACGACCACCGGTTACGGCGACATGTACCCCGTGAGTTTTGGCGGGCGGGTCATCGCAGGTGTGACGATGTTGTTGGGCTTGGTCCTATTCGGGATTTTGATGAATATTGTCGGAAAGACGCTGATGGTCCTGCTTTTTGGGGAACAAATTGACGAATCCCGCAACGAAAAGCCCAGCAAGGGAAGCGTCCTCAAGACGATGCTCGAAATCAAACTCATCTCCGGGGCCCAGTACGACGAACTGTCAGCGCTTTCTCCGGAGCAAATGAAGGAACGCTTGGGCCGCAGTGCCTGATTTCCTCCGTTTCGATTGTTGGATCGGGCGGAGAGCCGAATGCTATTGACGCTTTTTCCGACTCTTCAGAGCGGCGGCGGGTGCCACCGAGCCTAATTTTTAGCCGCTCCAAGGCTCCATTCTAACGTGACCCCTGTCTTCCTTACCTCCCTCCTTCGTATGACTCGATTTTCTGTACAACCCTTAGCGGGCTTTCTTTTTGCGGCACTCAGCCTTTCCTCCGTGCACGCGGCGGACTCCTGGCCCCGGTTTCTCGGGGCTGCGCAGAACAACAAGGTCGAAAACGCCCCCAAGCTTCCACTGGCTTGGGATCCGGCCAAAAACATCCGGTGGCGCACGGAAATCGCCGGGGAGGGCTGGTCCTCGCCCGTGGTCGCCGACGGCCGCATCTGGCTGACCACTGCGACTGAGGAGGGGCTTTCCTTGCGGGCCGTGGCGGTTGATTTTGAGTCCGGAAAAATCATCCACGACATCGAGGTCTTCCACCCCGAATCGGCGACCGTCAAACACCGTCGTAATTCGCACGCTTCACCGACTGGGATTTTGAGCGGGGGACGCTTTTTCGTGCATTTCGGCACGAACGGAACGGCGGCGCTAGACGCGAAGACGGGTGCGGTTGTTTGGCGCCAGCAGGCGCTCAAGGTGGACCATCAAAACGGGGCAGGAGGCTCGCTGACTGAGTTCGGTGATTTGCTGCTCATTCCGTGTGATGGGATGGATGTGCAACACGAGGTTGCGCTGAGCAAGGCCACGGGCGAGATCGTGTGGGATTCCCCGCGTTCTGCCAAAGCCTTCCTTGAAACGCTTGCTCCGGACCGGCGCAAGGCCTACGGCACCCCCTTCGTGATGGAGTCTGGGGGTCAACCGGTGAGTATCAGCACCGCCTCCAACCGGGTGTATGGGCTGGATCCGGCCACCGGCAAGGAGCGGTGGTTTATCAACTACGGTCCGGGTTTTTCCAACGTGCCTATTCCCGCCACCGATGGCAAAACGCTCATCATCAGCACCGGCTTTATGAAGCCCGAGATCTGGGCCCTCAAACTGGAGGGGGCGCAGGGCGACATTACCGAAACCCACCTTCTCTGGAAGCAGAAGACGGCCGCCCCGGATCAAACCACCCCCGTTATCGTTAATAATCTGGTGTTCACGGTGTCCTCCGGGGGAATTGCCTCGTGTTTGGACTTGGCCACAGGAGACATCCTCTGGCGGGAGCGGATTGGGAGTGATTTTGCGGCGACCCCCCTTGTGGCCAACGGCTTGTTGTATTTTTCAGACTGCAGCGGGCTGACCACGGTGGTGAAAGCGCAGTCCACCTTTGAAGTGGTTTCAAAAAACACCCTGCCCGAGGGCTTCATGGCCTCACCCGCCGTCGTCGGAAATACGCTCGTCCTTCGGACTAAGGCCGCCCTCTATAGGGTCCAGCAGTAGTGGTTTTTAGATTTTCATCAGGTGCGAGGCCTCTTGCACTCTGCACCGGAACGGCCCTCTTCCCTCTGCCAAGAAAGGCGGGCGGGGCAGGCTCAGCGTTTGCTCGCGCCTTTGGATTCGGTGCGTCTCAGTTCCTTGCGTGCGAGTCCCGCCGCCTGTTGAGGGGAGATGAAGGGGTGCTTTGCCGGCCTCGGCGCTTGCCTGCTTCGGCCGCCGATGCCGTTGGGGCGCCCTGAAGCCGGGGCGGGCATTGGCCTGCGGTCGGGTTTGCGTTCCACCTTGGGGGCAGCGCTCCCCTCGGGCCGGGGTTTGGCGGCGCCAAGGTAGATCCGGTGCACCGCCCGTTTGGCTGTGGTGTGCGCCTTTGCCTCATAAGATTGCACCTGAAATCCCGCGCGCCCGAGCCGGAGTACGAACTCGGGTTCCTCGCCAGCAGACCAATACGCGACAAGGCCGTGTGGTTTCAGCGCCCTGTGTACGGCATCGAAGCCCGCGCGCGCGTACAAGCGGTGGTTTTGCACCTGCACCCACGAAGCGGGGGTGTGATCGACGTCCAGGAGGATGGCGTCGTAGCGCTCGCCCTTGAGTTCGCGCATCACCTTGAAGACGTCTTCCACAAGGATCTCCACCCGGGGGTCATTGAGCAGACGGCCATTGACCTTCTCCAGGAAATCCCGGTTCCACTGCACCATTTCGGGTAGCAGTTCGGACACATGCACGACGGCATTTTCGCCCACGAGTTCGAGCACCCGCTTGAGGGTGAAGCCCAGACCGAGCCCTCCGATGAGGACGCGGGGTTTGGGCATGTCGCGCAGTTCGCGGCAGCCGAGGTCGGCGAGCAGGAGTTCGGAGACGGTGGCGATGGTGCTCATCAACTGCCTGCCGTTGTGTTTGATATAGTGCTCGCCGTCATGCTCGTGCAGCGTGATCATGGAGCCATCAGGGGAACGCACCTGCGCGAGTGTCTTAAACGCAATCATCGGATAGATGAGTAGCCTAGTCTGTCCTGCTTAAAATGCGAGCATTCAGGGCAGGGTCTTCTGGGAGCCGCAGGGCCTTTTTCCCGGGTGCTCTCGGGTTTTTAGCGCAGCCTCTGGATGAGGGGAGAACTGGCCTTGCGACGGAAGCGCCCCGACCCGCCCCGCGGATAGCGGGGGCGGGTCGGGAATACGGAGCGCCCGCCTGCTAGAACTTTCCTTCCGTCACCATCGGAAAGGAGTCCGTACGAAAGGGGCTCGCCGGAAGACCGGCGCCGTTGACCAGATTGGGCAGTGCGTCTTCTCTCCAGCCAAAGCGCACGGCGACGGGTTTTGGGACGTCCTTGCTGCTCACCACAAGGGAGTCCCCTTCGATTTTGGCTTCGGCCGCGGCGAAAACCTTGTCTTCGCCGGCGATGGTGAAGTGGGTGAGGGCGGCTCCGTCCTTGGCCTTGAGGCCCTGCGCGTGTTCGAAGGACAGGCGCACCTTGTCCCCAGTGATTTTTGCGTCTTTGTAGACTGGGCCGGAGTAGGCGAGCCCCTTCACTCCGTAGTTTTTGCTGAGGGCCCAGAGCGCCAGACGCTGGCCGACGTCCTGTTTGTTGGTGGGATGGATGTTATCCAAGTTCCCGATGTCGGTGGTGACGGCCATGCCCGTGTTTTGAACCTTTTTGAGGGTCTCCAACTGTGCCTCCCAAAGCTCCGCGCACGGGGTCAGATCGGCGGCCGGGTTGTTTTTGTTGTAACGGTAGGGGGCGATTTGAACGAAGTGGAAAGCAAGGTCGGGCTGTTTGAAGTCGGTCCGCCAGTTCTGGATCATGAGAGGGAAGAGGGTCTTGTACTGCTGGGCCCGGCCGACATTGGATTCGCCTTGGTACCAGATGGCCCCCTTGACTGAGAGAGGCAGCAGCGGGGCGATCATCCCGTTGTAGAGATTGGCGGGGCGGCCCGGACTATTCGCAGGCGCGGTGGGGGGATTGGGCTGGCGCGGAGCGGGCTTGCCCTCTGCCTTTGCGTCTTCGGCCTGTTTTGGCCAAGCGGCCTTGGCTTTTTCAAAGCCCTCTTGAGCCTTGGCGGGATCGTAGGTGGCCACCTGCTGGTCCCAGCGATCGAGGAAGGGTTTGAGCGAGGGCTCGGCTTCCATGGAAGCGCGGCTGGCCCAGGATTCAACAGGTGTGCCTCCCCAGTTGCTTGCGATGAGTCCGATGGGGGTCTTGGCAAGCTGCTTGTGCAATTCGCGTCCGAAAAAATAGCCGACGCCCGAGAAGTCGCCGACGGTTTCGGGCGTGCAGACCACCCAGGCGCCCTGCAGGTCCTCCTGCGGGGTGGCGGCGGGGGTTTTGGTGACCTTGAAATGGCGGATGAGCGGGTAGTTGGCTGCGGTGGCTTCCACTGGCGCGTTGTCGGACTGTTTGACGCTCCATTCCATGTTGGATTGGCCCGAGCAGATCCAAACTTCGCCGACAAGAATGTCCTGAACTTTGAGGGTATTTTTGCCCGAAACAGTCATTTCCAGAGGGGTCTTGGATCCTGGCACTTCCAGTTTGAGGGACCACTTTCCACGAGCGTCTGCCGTGGTGCTGGCTGTTTTATCGCCGAGGGTGACGGTGACCTTCTCCTGAGGATCGGCCCAGCCCCAGAGGGTGGAGGGTTTGCCCGACTGGAGAACCATGTGATCGCTAAGGATGCGTGGCAGTTTGACATCCGCGTGTGCAGAGGGCAGGGCAGTGAGACCCGCGAGGAGGACTGCGGCGGAAAGGCTTTGGGATGAGGGCAGGATTTTCATGGGAGGGTTTGGTTTGGGGGATTAGGGCTGTAGATTATAGATAACGGATCAGGGGCTGTTTTCTTATGGCTGACGGTTCGCGCTTCTGTTGGAACTAAGGCGGCGGACATGGCGATCCGTTACGGTTTGAGGCATTCGAAACAGCAAGCCTTGTCGCCCGATGGGCCATTTACGGGATTGGACTGTTCTCTTCATTTCTAAACTGAAAAGTTGAAAGCCTCTGGCCCAAGTTCTGGGGGATAAGATAGAAGAAAGGTGTGAGCAAGGCAGCGCCTCGGGGCGTGCGTCAAAAGCTCTGTAAGAAAGAACCGCATGCAAAACACCCTCAAATTGCTCGCCGCCCTTCTGCTGGCGCCGCTCGCCTCCCTAAACGCTTCCGATTCGCCCGCTACCCCCAAGGTCAGCGTTGCTCCCGAGTTCGCCCCCATTACGGACGACCCAAAGCTGCCGCGCGTTTTGCTGATGGGGGATTCGGTGTCTATCGCCTATGCGCTCGATGTTCGAAAGGCGCTCGCGGGTGTGGCGAATGTACACCGAGTGCCGGCGAACTGCGGTTCGACAAAGACGGCGCTTGGCTCGTACGGTCTTGTGCGCTGGCTGCCTGATCCGAAGGAGAAGTGGGACGTGATTCACTTCAACCACGGGTTGCACGATCTCGGCTACCGTTTTGCCGATGACCGCGACAAGAACGACAAGGGCGACTACGCTGCACCGTCCAACGGAGGTCATCAAAACGTGACTCTGGTCGAGTATGAGAAAAACCTGCGCCAGATCGTTGCCCGCCTGAAGCAGACCGGCGCGAAGCTGATTTTTGCCAGCGTAACGCCCGTGCCCGAGAGCGACGCGGCAAAGTACGTGAAGGACTCCGAGCTGCCTTACAACGAGATTGCGAAGAGAGTGATGAGCGAGGAGGGCGTGGTTTGGAACGACCTCTGGGCGCTCGCGAAACCGCGCCAGGCGGAATTGCAAATTCCGCGCAACGTTCATTTTCAGCGCTCCGGTTCCACCGTGATGGCGAACCAAGTGGCGGAGCGAATTCGCGCAACCCTTCCAAAGTCCACCCCCTGATTTTTACCCATCCTATGAACCTTAAAACATTGCTGCGAAGCCTTCTCTTTATTGAACTCTTCACCGTGGGGGCCGCGTTGCATGCGGACGATACGAGCTGGCTGCAAAAGACGGGTAAATTGATCTTCCGCGATGAGTTCGAGCGCGAGGAAGACGGCAATGGCATGAAGGCCATTGGCAACGGCTGGGAAAGCGCCACCGCCGACCGCGTGCCGCATCTCAAGATGGCCGACCTCGACGGGGGGACGCTCAAGATCGCCAGCGCCACGAAGGAAGCCGGGCACGCCGCACACATTCATCATGAGGCAGGCTTTACGGATGGAGGCGTTGTCTTCCGGTTTAAATTCCCAGGCTTGAACGCCGCTGAATCGCTTCAACTCGGCTTTGTGGACCGTGAAACACCAGGCATCCATGCCGGGCACCTCTGCTACGCAACCCTCGCATCAGGCAACGTGACGCTGATCGATCACAAAACCGGCGTCATGAATTTGGAGATTCGTAAGCGCCGCCAGTCTTATCTTGATCGCAAAGAGCCGCTGCCTGCCGATCTCGAGGCCTTGCTTAAGACAAAGCAGACCACCGCGCCGTGGAAGGCCGACAATGCATGGCACGAAATCAGCCTGGTGACCGAGGGCGACGAGATGCGCTTCAGTCTCGACGGTGAGGTGGTGGCGCGTCATCGCTCCGAAGGTTTTGCGCATCCGATGAAACGCTGGTTCAGTTTTCTAATTCCGAGCACGGTCTGGATTGATGACGTGAAAATTTTCAAGGTGCGCTGAGCGAGTTTTCAATGCGACTTGCCTTTATTTGTCGTGGAAGGACTGCAGAGCCTTTGGCTTGAATATGTGCGCCCCATGATGGGGAGCCCCATATGGGGGGCCCCATGATGGGGCTCCCTCTTCCTCCGCATGCGGCACCACACTCGCTACGGCGACTGCACCCGGGCCAAAGCCTCCCAAACCTGGCGCCAACGAAATATACAAAACGCGCTCGAAAATATTCGGCGTCTTTGAAGCTAGCAATGACGGCTGCGTCACGTGGGAGGAGTTCTCAAAAAAAGCAGCCTGGCAGCCAAACCTAGAGGCGCGCTTTAAGAATTCCGACAAGAAAGGGGCCGGCAAAGTGAACCGCGAAGATTACTGCGGACCCTCTCCGAAATAAGCTTTAAATTCAAACAACATGAAACACCCCCGCATGCTTTTTTCCCTCCTGTTTTTCTCTGCACTTTCTGCACTCTCTGCGGCGGCTCCGCCCCAGAACGTCACGCAACTCTGGGCTGACTTTGATCCACGTAAAGACCCTTTGGAAGTAGAAGTGGTGCGCGAATGGAAGGAAGGCGGCGGCGTCTATCGCTACGTGCGCTACCGCATCGGAACTTTTAAAGGAAAGCCGGCGTACATGGCTGCTTTCTATGGGTTTCCGGAGGGGGCAAAAACCAGGTTGCCCGCTGTGCTGCACATGCACGGCGGCGGCCAGCGGGCGTTTCTTGAGGAGGTGAAAACTTATGTGGAGCGTGGGTACGCCGCAATCTCGGTAAACTGGGGGGGGCGTGAAATGGAGGGGGCACACCCGGGAGATCCCAATACGGATTGGGGCACGGTGGATCCGACCCAAAAAAATGTAGCGGGTTATGTGAACCTGTTGCCGGGCGAGAAGTTCCTTATGGACCACGAGTCCCCTA
>Ga0114974_10003436_pt1 | contig 11931 bp, 12 predicted proteins | sample S_130206_EF_Meta_FD_87318 | JGI IMG/M metagenome (GOLD analysis project Ga0114974, IMG submission 87318) | Freshwater microbial communities from Lake Simoncouche, Canada to study carbon cycling - S_130206_EF_MetaG | ecosystem: Environmental > Aquatic > Freshwater > Lake | place: Lake...
AAGCGATGCGTTGAACCTGGTTGTCAATCAAGCGCAGCTGGCAAAACCGATAAATGTATCACACATGGAGGCGGTAAGCGATGTATTGAACCTGGTTGTCAAGCAAGTTCCATAGGCAAAACCGATAAATGTACCGCACATGGAGGCGGTAAGCGATGTCCTAATTGCATAGATTGGATAGATAGTCGGTGTGTAAATCCTGAATACGACGGATACTGTGCTACTTGTTTCAAACGACTATTTCCAAATGACCCACGCAGTAAAAAAAAATACAATCATACCAAAGAACTAATGGTAAGAAACCATATCAATGAACACTTTCATGGATTTATTCACGACACTCCATTATATACAGGTAACTGCGATTGTTCGCATCGTAGGCGCATAGACCATCGTAAACTAATAGGTAATACCATACTGGCGATTGAAACTGATGAATTCGGTCATCGTGGTTATGACATCAAAGACGAAGATATTCGTTATGATGACATTTATATGATACATAGTGGTAAATGGATATTCGTTCGTTTCAATCCAGATACAAATGTAAGTAAAATCGATATTTCCGATAAATTAGATAAGCTGGTAGAAACGATGAATGAGTGTATTACGAGAATTGAACAAGAAGAAAATAGAGAACTAGTCGAAATTATCAAACTTTATTGCTGATATGAATGTTCCATTGTATATTTTTTACATATAAACATGCACTATGCGTCAACAACACCAAATCTCTCGTAATCATAGAATCCAAACAACAGCCCCGAGATATTTCAGTCACAAAAATACACCCCCCGCGACCACCCGCACAAGAATTACTCACGAATCAGCGTTCCATTCCCACCAGAAGGTAAAATCAAACGCCGAACTTCGAGAGATTCGGTGCAGGATGTTTATAAAACATAAAAACATAACACTGAATTATAATAATACTGTCAATTACACGAAAAATACAAGAACGGTCTTTACAAAAAAAGTATATTCTTCAAAATATCTAATGGACTTTGATGCTGAAACGACATCGTCCGGACAAGATATGTCTTACTATACTAATGAGAGAAAATCTGTATTTGAAAATTATAAACGACAAGCTTCACCAGCGAATACATCTCTTACGTGTAACAGTGCGAAGGTTTGGGCATTTTATCATGAACATCCTCATATAGATTTTGAAAAAATAAACATCATGTTTACAGATATTATGGTCTCTATTATGGATACAAATAATCCTGTACATAATAATAACATTACTTCACAAATCTTGAATGGAATTGCGAATATTCAATCACAACTTTCAAATCAGCAACTCGAATATGGTAAGCAACTATTTTTAAAGCTTACAGAGTTTAAGAAGGAATATATTGATGATTTGAAGATGATTTTGTCCTCGAATATTGCGGATAAGATTGCTCCTCTCATCAAAGATTCGAATGGGAGTATATTAGACAAGACACAAATATTGCTGACAGAACTTGTTCCAAAAAATAATGAAAATCTCTCTAGACAGATTAATGAAAACATCAAATCTTTCTGTTCATCCATTACGGAAGAGATTAGTAAAACATCAAAAATGGATGGCGAGCCTTTGTCGCAATCATCACTTGATGGTTTTATTAAAACGATTGATGCGAAATTTACTAATGTGATTGATTCAACTAGAAAAATGGTTGATTCAAGCAAGGATGCCACTTTGTCGCAATTTTCCTCTATAACTTCATCACAAAATGGGCTTCTATCCGAAGTAAAAGATGTTCTCAAACGGATGGAAAACTCTAGTTCAAAGGGGAAAATCTCTGAGAATATTGTGCTCAACATTTTAAGGGGATTATTTCCATCAGCTGAGGTTGAATACGTAGGTTCTCAAAAAGAATCAGGAGATATTATGATTCATCGTAAAGATAAAGAGAAGATTCTAGTTGAAAATAAGTGTTATGAATCAAAGACAGTCGGTTCTGACCAAGTGAAGAAATTTATTCATGATGTAGATACACAGAATTGTTCAGGTCTATTTCTTTCTCAAGAGGGAGGTATTGTGAATAAACACAATTTCGAAATAAATATACATAATAGAAATGTATTACTCTATATCCATAATGTAAATTATGACCCAGAAATCATTAAAATCGCTATTGATATTATTGACTCGTTCAAAAGTAAGTTGGATGAAATCACTGTGACAGATGACTATCCTATAAGCAAAGATACTCTTGAAGAAATCAACAAAGAATATCAGCTATTCGTTGAACAGAAATTAAGCCAATTGAAAATGGTAAAGGAATTTTCCCAAAAGATGATTAAAAATATCGAAGGGCTTCAACTTCCTTCTCTCGAAAAAATGCTATCATCCAGATTCGGTTATATTACTTCGGGGAAGTTTGTTTGTGAAAAATGTAATTTTGTCGGAAAAAATCTACTGGCTCTTTCTGTTCATAAACGATCATGTGATAAAACAAACGCACCTACACAAGAAGTTGATTCTGTCTCTCCAATAAATATTCAGTTGGCACTACCACCATCTGTTCAACCTGTGGTACAACAGAAGCAAGGTAAATCAGTTACTAAAAAAGGCATTAGTCCTCCTTCACTAGATAAATAGATGCGTCAATACTGCCAAAATACATCCACCAAATCTCTCGGAACAATAGAATCCAACCATCCATTCCGAGAGATTTCATCAATAAAACACAAACCTCGCGCCCCCCGCACAAGTATTGCTCGAATATCCGCGTTCCATATTCACCGAAGGTACAATCTTAACGCAGATGTTCGAGAGATTTGGTGCCGAACCATTCTATAACCAATCTATAATCTCTCAATATAACAATTCCAAACCATCATAACATCCACCAAATCTCTCGGAATCATAGAATCAAACCAATCCATTCCGAGAGATTTCATCAATAAAATACAACCCTCGCGCCCCCCGCACAAGTATTGCTCGAATATCCGCGTTCCATATTCACCGAAGGTACAATCTTAACGCAGATGTTCGAGAGATTTGGTGCCGAACCATTCTATAACCATTCTATAACCAATCTATAACCATTCTATAACCAATCTATAACCATTCTATAACCAATCTATAATCTCTCAACATAACAATTACAAACCATCATAACATCCACCAAATCTCTCGAACTCATACCTTTCAATCCGCTAACGCCGAGAGAATTCAAGCACAAAAACAACACCCCCGCGCCCCACGCACCAAACTCTCTCGTAATACGGCGTTCCATTCTTGCCAACGGCCGAATCTTAACGCAACATGTTCGAGAGATTGGGCGCCGGATGTTTTACGGTTAAACTATATACAATATAATCTCTCGGATGTATAACTTTGAATCTATTATATCCGAGAGATTATGTCAGGAATCCCACAATTAGTTTATTCTTCTTCTCAAACAAGTGAACAAACGATTTCATCTCAACCGGCTGATACCTCTATCTATTTCCACAGAGACTATATTCCGGAAGGCCAGCGCGTCGTTGTTACAGGTTCATTATATGAACCGCTGATATTGCCACTTGTAGAGAATATGTTTGATAAACCGATGTATTACAATGTAACGCAATTAGAAACAAACGACACCTTTATTGTGAAGGTGAAATCACATGCGACTGGCGGAACAGAAATCCTCGTGAGCGGTAGCAAACTTTCATTACCAGATGAATGTGTCAAAATAAACATCTACAACATATACGCGAGCGATACAGAGAGACTTGTTGAAGCGGTCTTTATCGTGGATTATAAAGAGAGAAGATGTAATAATGAGAATTACATTACAGACGCAGTTATGCTCGCACGGGTTGCTATCAGTTTCGCGTATGCTTATTTCAAAATTGACATCTTTACACTTCGAGACCATAGTGAATTCCATTGCAAAACCAGCCACCATAATTATAGGTTTCACCTCGCAGGTCGAGAACTGTTACAACACGGGAAAACGTGGTATCATCGTCATTTGAATGCGTGTATTTTATACCCATGGATATTACGCAAGATTACAGAATACATTGAATTCGTAGGCACGAAACCTCCTTGGAGCCTTCTCGAACCCATGCTCGCGCAAACAAATAACGCCGAGATATTGAAACCCATTTGGGATAAATCCGCGAGTTATAAAGATTTCGTATTGACATTATTGGATGAAAATGAGAGATTATCAAATGTAGACGATGATACGAAACAAAACTGTCATATACTACATCCATGGTTCAACAACATTTCATCTCAATACTTACAAAACCTTGCGGTGACGGACAACTTCATCTTGAGAGAATCCTTCCCATTTGTTGAAGGATTGAAAGTGGAAATTTTACCAAAAGATGATTACGCATCGATCCAGACATTACAGATTGGAGAGGCAAATTGTGGGCGCGTCGGATGGAATAGTGATGGGCATTGGTTTACCGAGAGAATCCGGTAAAATGAAAATACACACCCTCGGCGTCAACGGCACTCAATTTACTCGCCATATTTCTTCCCCAGCGAAGCAGGGGAATTGATCTGGTTCGGCTAATGCCGAACGATGCGAGCGAAGCGTCGCAGCGAAGCGTCAATCAGTCGTATTTTACTGTTATATCACGAGAGATTCGGTGCCGAACTAACCAACAACATAATATCTCAACACATCAATTACAACCCATTATAACAACCACCAAATCTCTCGACATCTTAACTTTCAATCTATACATTCTGAGAGATTTCATCTCTACTATTCTATATAGAAGTACGCGCATAATACACAAATGAATCTCAAAACCGGCGACCTCATCCTATGCGACGACCTCGAATACAAAGACTGGGGGCTCTTGAGCTGGTTCATCAAATTCTTTACAAAAAGCGACTTTTCTCACATCGCGATGATTGTAAAAGACCCCGACTTCACCAACCCGCCGATGAAAGGAACGTACATTTGGATGTCCGGCACATCGAACGTCCCTGACCCAGAAGACAATACGATGAAATTCGGCGTCCAATTCGTCCCCTACGACGAATACGTGAGTACATACGGCGGCAAATTATACCTTCGTAAACTACATTCCGAGAGATATTATGAACTCTTCACAACAGAGAACTTGAAGAAAATACACGATGTCGTATATGATAAACCATATGACATCGTAATCACGGATTGGATTGAAGCCTACTGTAAGAAAGACCCACACCCCCAAAAAACAAACCGGTTCGTATGTAGCGCCTTTATCGGTTATGTTTATACACAACTCACACTTCTACCAGAAGATACGGACTGGAGCATCCTATACCCCAACTACTTCTCTAGCGAAAACCCCGCGTTGCGCCTACTACATGATTCAAATCTCTCGAGAGAAGAACTTATCCATGTGTAATCATTCGTCGTCCTATGGAAAAATAATATAAAGCACGCTAGATGGTATCATACAAATGTCCTGTGAAATTTCTGTTGTATGCAGTTGCCGAAATGATAACTATGGTGAGAATTTATTAGACCGTGTGTGTTATTTTGTGAGGTCTCTTGACCGGTTTTCCGTTCCAATTGAAATTATTATTGTTGAATGGAACCCGTTAGAGGGTTATGCACCTCTCGCAGATATTCTTTCAAAATGGAATGATTTGGTGCCATTTCACCACCCAATACGCGTCATAACGGTTAGTAAAGAAAACCACGAGAGATTTATTAGCAAGTTTTCTTATACAGATGGATATAAATCATTTCAGGAATACCCTTCCAAAAATATCGGAATACGACATGCGAGGGGCAAATACATCATTCAAACCAATCCAGATATTTTTTATCCACTTTCCACTATTCGAACAATAGAGAACCTTATAAAGACTACAGATATACAAAACGTAATCTCTTGCGCTAATCCGCGCGGCAAACGTGTTGATGCGTTGGAAATTCACAATTTCCCATCAATTATGAATCTAAGCAGTAAAGACGAAGTGCTCGCCAACCTTATAAATATGGAAAATGTATTATTGGAGTTACGCAACTTGAAAAGAATTTCCATGGATGCTCTGGGGGATTTCATGCTTTTCAAGAAAGAGCACGCACTAAAGACAAAATCATTTAAGGAATGCCCAATCGCGCTTCATCACCATGAACAACCATTTGTGAATGAATTTGAAAAGCACGGATGGCCTGAAAATATTGTAGGTGGTATTACAATATATCATTTCGACCATTCAAGAGTATCTTATGAAAAGATCGATGAATGTCATAAAGCCAATCCCCCTAATGTAACGTCTGAATTTTTACGCTCTCTCGTAAATGACGATACTTGGGGATGTGCCGATTTGGTGTTGTCCGAGCGTGAAATACACACGCACCCGTAATAACTTATCCACACGAAATAATAATATAAAAACATTCATATCGATGTTATTATATTATTATGTTCAACTACACATTCCCACCTACATGTACGCACGTGAAGCTTGATATCGGTCTCTCATATAACGCGCCTCAAGCGCAAACATGGTTGTCGCATGAAGATAGCGGGCTGATGGTATTCGGGTTTGAGCCCAACCCTGAAAGTGTTGCGCGTATTATGAGTAAAGATAACAAGAACCAGCCCGGCCACGCTGACTGTCTCGAACATAAATATATCGACGAGGGGCGTTTCGTCATTCAACAGTGCGCTTTAAGCTCCGTGGAAGAACCGACGACCATGAAGTTTTATGTCAGCAGTAATGATTGTGGCACATCAAGTCTATTCCCAAATGATGAAACCCAACTTGGTAAAATCAAAGAAGTCGTCGATGTTCCGGTTTATTCTCTCAAAATGTTCTTCGACGGGTTTCCATGGGACAGGTTTGAATACATTGACTACGTAAAAATCGACGCACAAGGTTCCGATTTGAATATACTAAAGAGCGCTGGATCGTATCTCCGCGATCGCGTTGTATATGTAACCGCCGAAGGCGACGGGAATCAATATATCGGGGCGGCTGAATGTAACACGCAAAACATCATTGATTATATGAAATCTCAGGACTTTGTTCATATTCGTCACCCAAGAACATCCGACCCAACATTCGTCAATAATAAATATTTAAAGATATCATCGTCGATTTACATAGAACAACTCTAATGTATTGTACAACCGGACGACGTGCCGACGGGTTCGGCGCACATTTTCAGAACATCCTTGTCGATATTCTTTATACGTATAACACTACAACTGACCATCGGTATGTTTTTCCGAATATCGCCAGTTTCGAACACAATTACGCCAATGAGCCCGATTTTGCCGACCGTTTGGTGCGTTATATGAACCTCCGTGAGCATTTTTCCATGAAGTCCGACTCAGCAGACACTTCGGCGAATATTCATCATTACTCCGTTAGTAATTATACCTATGTCGAAAATAACCTTACTCAATTATTGGCTAGCCCGACGATGGATTTAATAAAGTCGCTGTTTTATGCCGACAAGACAACGCCATATGATACCGCGTACTATAACGTTGCGGTTCATGTTCGTCGTCATAATAAAGAAGATAACCGCATCGATGGAACGAATACACCGGACGAATATTATTTGAACGTTATGAAGCATATTCGGGCAAATCATCGCAATGCTGAAAAGCCGCTTCGGTTTCATATTTATTCGCAGTGCGCTGACTCGGAGGGGGCTGAAGCAGCATTTAAAGAAAAGTTCATGAATACAGACACCGAATTTCACCTGAACGGTGATGTGATACCCACGTTCCACGGGATGGTATTCGGTGATGCGCTAGTAACGTCGGCGTCATCCTACAGTTATTGTGCCGCCTTTTTATGTAAGGGGGTTGTTTATTATAAACGGTTCTGGCATAAACCTTCTAATAATTGGATTGTTGGCGATTATCTGTCATCGTGATGACGTCCCTTTTTCTGCGGTGGTTCCGAGCTTGGTTGCTGCTCTTCGAGAGATTTCATCTCATTATATCATACATGGATAGATTTATGTATGTTATGGTTTCACTATCACCACCTCCTTCGCCACCAATTTAATCACCTTGGCGATATTCTTGTCATCACCATCCAGAACCGCGCGCGACATATTGAAATACTGTGTATTCTCATTCGTTGAACTGTTCTCGCATCTAGGGTTCTGTTTTGCCCATTCATTTACTAGGACAATATTCTTATGTTCTACAACCCTGACAGCATTCGTAATCTTGGTATTCACCGCGTCGTCGCGTTCCCACTTGTCGGCGTCCTTCACATAAAGCGTCTCTCGGTGCGCGTCACTACAATGGATCGGCCGCTTACATACATCCGTGTTTTTCAAACTGTCGATGAAGAGTTTCGACATTCCTTGGACGTAACCCATGCGCCCAAATTCATCCAAGTCGCTTATTTTCAAATTAATCGAACTCGCAAAATCGGTGATATTCATCGCGTCTTTACATTGTTCATTCAGGAAAAACTGGAGATTGAATGTATTATTATTCGTATTATTACTGTTGATTGTGCCTGTATAATTGTTGCTGTTGGTGTTGGTGTAGTTGACGGGGAGTGCTGCCGCCGCCACCGCCGCCGCTGCCGCAGTAGCCGCCGCAGTAGCCGCCGCACTAACCGCGAGAGATTGCTGATTACACATCATTTCTATGATTTTATTCTGAAACTCTTGGTTGTTCTTCAACATATCTATCATCAATCCTTTCATATCCTGCTCGGTAGTGGCGGTGGCAGCGGCAGCGGCAGCGGCAGCGGCAGCGGCAGCGGATGACTCGAGACTCGCATCACATGTTTTCCGATGCTTCCATAATCCGCTCTTGCTGTGATACTTATGGCCGCATCTCTCGCAGCTTTTATAAATCTGCTTGTCAAATATGAAAGCATGTTCTCCTGTAGGGTAATCTTTGGGTAAATCGGGTAAAATAGCATTGGTATGGTCTTGGGTAAAAGGTTCGCTGGCGGGTAAAATGAGACCATCGGCGGTTCGCTTGGCGTGCTTCACGGACGATGTGTGCCGAACGTAGTCCTTTTTGTTATCAGTTATGAACTGGCATATATCGCAACGAAACGGGTAATTGAGACCATGGTTCGCTGAGGTTCGCATCGGGTTTCCTAAAGTAGCCCTCGAAAAAAAGGCGGCGCGTTGAACGCGGGGTTGTTAAAATAGTTTCAGTAAGGAATATTTCGGGTATAATATACAAATGAGAGCATTATGCTCTAAATCCTATTTTCATGTTTTTTCTGTTTTTAAACCTACTCGTTTGGAAAAAAAGGACAAAAAATTTTTGTCCAAAATCCGATTTGGGCTCTAGGTTTTGAAACAAAAAATCAAACACCCTCTGTCATTCATAGGTATTCATTCACATAAAATGTCATTCATTGGGATGACCCATCCGTCCATCAACAGAATAACTTGATTATCTCAACCAATTCAGTATTTTCTTCATGTTCTATCCGGTCAATACATTCATCCATCGTTTCTTTCAGCTTCGTGAGTTTATCTTCTATATCCACCTTACTCACATTATTGTCTGGGTTAAAGCGTATGAATATCCACTTTCCGCTATGAATCATATAAACGTCATCATATCGTATTTCTTCGTCTTTGGCATCATATCCGCGATGACCAAACTCATCCGTTTCAATAGCAAGTATTGTGTTTCCGAATAGCTTACGGTGGTCTATACGGCGTCTATGAGAACAGTCGCAATTACCAGTGTACATAGGAACGTTATGAATAAAACCATCAAAATGTTCGTTGATGAAATTTCTAACCATCAATTCTTTTGACATATGATGTGTTTTTATGCTTCGAGGATCATCTGCGAACAAGTGTTTGAAGCAAGTAGCACAATAACCATCGTATAGAGATGAACCACACCTTGAATCAATCCAAACAATACAGTTGGGACATCGCGTACCGCCACCGTGTGCTTTACATTTATCGGTTGCGCCTGCGGCACTTGATTGACAACCAGGTTCAATACATCGCTTACCGCCACCGTGCGCTACACATTTATCGCTTGCGCCTTTAGCACTTACTTGGCAACCGTGTTCAATACATCGCTTACCGCCACCGTGTGCTATACATTTATCGGTTGCGCCTTTAGCACTTGATTGACAACCTGGTTCAATACATCGCTTACCACCACCGTGTGCTTTACATTTATCGGTTTTGCCTGCGGCACTTACTTGGCAACCGAGTTCAATACATCGCTTACCGCCACCGTGTGCTATACATTTATCGGTTTTGCCTATGGCGCTCGCTTGGCAACCGGGTTCAATACATCGCTTACCGCCACCGTGTGCTATACATTTATCGGTTTTGCCTGCGGCACTCGCTTGGCAACCAGGTTCAATACATCGCTTACCTCCGCCATGAGCGATGCATCTCTCGGTATTGCCAGCCGCACCGGTTTTACAACTGGGTTCGATACAAGGTTTTCGTGGCATTATTATATATAATGTAAAATTATTACATATATGCATCAATTTTATTTTTAGAGGTTTATAAACATCATGTATAATCAAAAATAATACATTAATATCCACCGTTCCACACCCCCATCCTAATACTCATGTCTCAGCGCCTTACCAACGGGAAATCTCGGCTTACCTTCCTCCGTCAGTTCCTGATATACAACTGTCAAGTTCTTACCGATATATGATGCCCCATCGTTGAACCAATCACGTCGTTGTTCCATAGTACCGCGAGGCCTGACAGAGAACTCATTGCCATCGGCTGTTTCACACACCCAAATCACCGCACCCGCATCACGTCCTTCACCTTGCGTGAAATCGATGATACGATACTCATCCTCTAAGAATTCCTTGTATTTCTGAAGGTCATTACTGCGGAAATTCGTACGATAGACACCAGCCGCGTTTCGCAACATGATGCCTTCATACCCCGCTTCAACAAACTCCGCAAACAACTGCCGAAACTCGGAAAGTACCGCCACTTGCTCAGTGCGGACCAAGACAACTACCGCCGCAGCCTCCGTATCGCTTCGCAACATCCGCCCCGACGCTGAAAGTGTATCGTTTGCGACACACCCACAACGTCGAACCGCGGCGGCGAGGACGCCTATTCTCTCGGAGTATGGCATATCATGCCGCGCATAGTCATAGATATCATAGACGTGATACTTTACCTTTTTGAGTCGAGCGACGTCTGATTCGGTGATTTTCTTCTTCTTGATGAGTCCCGCGAGTTCTTCAAACGGCATTTGGTCAGTGTATAATTCGCCGTCGATGACGATATTCGGGTGTTGCGAGAGATAGGGGCGAAGCGCCGCGGCGATGTGTGGGAGTCCGGTAAAGAACGCACCGGTGCGCGATTGAAGAACGACCGATGTCGCGTCGTTGGCAGCGGCATCGTTGGCGGTGCGTGTCACATACGATACACAACGCAATCCATCCAATTTAGGCTGAACGAAACAGGGGAATTTGATGACTTTCTTCTTTTTAGTGCTGGCCGCAAGGTCGGTAGTGGGGTCGAACGTCTGGGCGAGCATCGGGAGGAATGGACCCGCAGGGATGGCATGTTCGCCGCCGCCGCCGGCGCCTTCATCCGCGTCATAGTCGTTGCCAGAAATATCGCCGTAGCCTTCACCACAATCCGCTGGCTTTGTCTCCGTATATGCCTCCTTCTCCTTCTTGTCGGTCCATTTGCGGCGCGTCTCTGAAATACACTGCTCGAGAGGCGTTGTCTCGTTGGAACGACCGATATTTTTACCGGCATCACAATCACGATACGCCACCTGCTGCTTTCCATTGATATATCCATGAGTAGTCCTTGATGTAACTGCGCCAGTATCCGAATTCACGAGGACGGCCGTGGCCCATACTTTGATTTTTCCGTTTTTGTCCTGTGCGTATAGTTTTGGAAATGAATGTTCGAGAGAGTAGCCACTGTAATCCATGAATGCGAGAGATTGAATCCGATGGATGACGTACTTATCTAGAACATACGCGAATTATGAATTCAATTTTAT
>Ga0114974_10003438_pt1 | contig 11926 bp, 7 predicted proteins | sample S_130206_EF_Meta_FD_87318 | JGI IMG/M metagenome (GOLD analysis project Ga0114974, IMG submission 87318) | Freshwater microbial communities from Lake Simoncouche, Canada to study carbon cycling - S_130206_EF_MetaG | ecosystem: Environmental > Aquatic > Freshwater > Lake | place: Lake...
ACCCACGTCACGCCGGGCCGACACACCGTTGCAATCACCGCCGTCACAGCTTTGCGCCTCGACGATCTTATTCTCCGTCTCGAATCCCACCTGTCCGCCACGCCATGAAATCGCTCCACGCCGCCACCGCCGCCTTCCTCCTGGGTTGCCGCACTCCCGTCTCCGCCGTCGCCTGCCTCGCTTTCGGAGCGATGGTGTACGCCCAAGGGCCTGCCGGCGTGATCACCGGCCGCGTGTCCAACCCAACGGCCGGCAGCTTTGTCGGCAACGTCCGCGTCGCGGTCGAGGGCACGTCGCTCGAAACCTACACCGATGTCGACGGCCAGTATCGGCTCGCCAACGTGCCCGCCGGCGAAGTCACGCTACGCGTCTCGTACCTTAATTTCGCCCGCGATACCGCGCTGGTCCGCCTCACTCCTGGCCAAGTCGTCTCCCGCGACTTCGAGCTCTCCGCCGCCGCGGCGCCCGGCACGTCGAGGAAAGAGGACATTGTGAAACTCGACGCCTTCACGGTCGCCGAGCGCGAGCTCAGCGCCCAGTCCGCCGCGCTCCAAGAGCAGCGCACCGCGGCCAACATCAAAAACGTCGTCGCGTTCGAAGAGTTCGGCGATCTCGGCGACGGCAACCCTGGCGAGTTTATGAAGTTTGTCCCCGGTATCCAGGTTGCGATGACGCCCGCGATTCCCAGCGCCGCTACCATCCGCGGCATGCCGGCCAGCGGCACCCTCCTGACCGTCGACGGGGTGGAGCTCTCCACCGACGGCCCGACCGGGCGCGGTGGCAGTTTCACGGCGTCCAATGTTGCCAACATTGATCGGATTGAAGTGACCAAGGTGCCGACCCCCGATATGCCGGCCAACGCCGTCGGCGGGATGATCAACGTCGTCAGCAAGAGCGGTTTTTCGCGCCGTGATCCGCAGCTCACCTACAGCGTCTTCGGCCTGCTCACCACGATTGAGCCGCTCTCGATGCTCGGACGCGAAGTGTTTAAGGGCGGCAGCGCCGACAAGTCCACGGGCGGACCACACTTCAAACCGGGCTTCGACGTCTCCTACATTCGGCCGGTCAACCGGACCTTGGCCTTCTCCTTCAGCGCTGGCCATAACGCCCGCTGGGAAGACAAGGACAACCTCGCATCGACGTGGAACCGCGTCGCCAACATCCAGACCCAGAGCGCCGTCGCGGCTCAGATCGCCGTGCGTGAGCGCAACGTCTTCTCGACCCGCGCCGATTGGAAACCGCTCCCCGGCCACACGCTGTTTGCGAACTTCCAGATCACGACCGACGATGTACACACGCGCATCGGCACCTACACCCAAGCCTATGGCGCCGGCGCCATCGGCGGCGAAAACTTCACGCAAGGCGCCGTCACCGGCGTAGGCACGACCACGCTTGCCAACACCTATCGCGACCAACTCAAGACGACGTGGGGCGCGTCCCTCGGCCACCGCGGTGATGTTCGCGGCTGGAAGACGGAAGCCACCTTTGCGCGCTCGCACTCCCGTCGCCAGACACTCAGCGCCCAGGAAGGCCACGATTTCTTCGGTACCGCGACTGCCACGCTAACCGGGCTCGTGCTGCGCGCCGATGGGTTCAGCGACCAGCGCTTCGGCGTTCCGCCCACGGTCCGCGGCACCCGCGCCGGCCAGTCCATCGCCATCACCAATGGCGCACTCTACACGCTGAACACCGTCACCTCGCCCGCCGAGCCGTTGATGACGAATGACCTCACGACGTTGAAGCTCAACGCAAGCCGCGCCTTGCCGGTGCCGTTCTCGATGCGCCTGATGGGAGGTATCGATCTCTCGCGTAGCGAACGCGACATCCGCGCCGAGACGCGCACGTGGAGTTTCCGCCCTACCTTCGCGACCACCACGCCCGAGCGCCTCGTCAGCAGTTACGATGTGATGAATGACTCCTACTCGGCGCAGCGCACCTTCCGCAACAGCGACCGCGTCCAGTGGATCGATCCGCGCAAGGTCTACGCCCTCTATAAGGCGCAGCCGTCCTACTTCGTGCTCAATGAGTCGGCTTACCACATCTCCCGCGTGAACGGTTCGCAGGAGTTGGCAGAGACGATTTCCGCTGGCTTTCTTCGCACAGATCTCAAGTTCTTTGAAAACCGCCTCTGGCTCGTCGCCGGTGCCCGCTATGAGCGCACCGATGACAAGGGCGCCGGCGCCGCCAACGATATCCGCGCCACCTACCAACAGGACGCGCAGGGCAACCTGCTCCGCAACGCCGCGGGCCAATTCGTCCGCGTCTCCACTGATGCGCTGACCACTGCCAAGCTCCAATACAAAGAGCGCGGCGCCTTGGATAAAAAGCACTACGGCGATCTCTATCCCAGTCTGAACGCGAGCTACTCGTTCTCCGAAAATTTCGTCGCCCGTGCCGCGTTTGCACAGACCATCGGCCGCCCCGATCTCTCAGCGATCATCCCGTCGCGCGTCGTCACCGATCCTTCCTTAGCCGAGACCGCGCGGACCATCACGACCAACAACGCGGCGCTCAAGCCTTGGACTGCCGACAACTACGATTTCAGCTTGGAAACTTACAGCGTCAAAGGCGCGACCTTCTCGGCGAGCCTGTTCCGCAAGAACATCACCGGCTTCTTTGTTTCCACGCGCACCGACGCCACCCTCGCCCTGCTCAATGAGATGGGTCTCTCCGACGATTACCTCGACTACGATGTCATCACGACGACCAACTCCCGTGACTCCGTCAAAGTTGACGGACTCGAGTGGAGCTGGCGCCAGTCGCTCAAGCCGTTCGCGGGCCTGCCCAAATGGTCGCGCGGCGTGCAGCTCTGGGTGAATGCTACGAACCTGCGGATCGGTGGCGCCGGCGCCGACGAGTTTTCGGGTTACTCGCCGAGAATTATCAACTGGGGTGCGAGTTATGCGGCCGCAAAATTTCTCGTCCGCTACAACGTTTCGCGGATCGCCCGCCAGCGCGCATCGCTCAGCGCTGTGAGCGCGACCACACCGGCCGGTACCTTCAGCGCGCAGGACACCCGCATGGTGCAGGACGCCAACATCGAGTATCGCTTCCACAAGCGGTTTTCCCTCTACGCCTCGGTGCGCAACCTCGCCAACGAACCGCGCCCGCTCATCATCTACTCACCCAACGCCCCCGCCTACACCCGTCCAAGTGGCTACACCTATTACGGAGCGTTGTGGACGATGGGAGTGAAGGGGACGTTCTGAACGCCCGGCGCAGGCTACAAAAAAGCGGCGGCATCTCTTCGTGAGGGCCGCCGCTTTTTGTTTGGGACCGGAATCGATCAATACGTGCCCTTGATGCCGAATGTGAGCAGCGCGCCGTAATAGTCGTAGCGAATGGCGCGCGCGTATTCCGGAGTGTTGGGACCGGCCCGGAACAGGCGGCGCGGATTTTGGAAGAGGTTGCGCGCGGAACCATATAGCGCGACGCGCTTGGTCAAGCGATACTCGAAGGAGACGTCGGTGATGATCCTAATGGCGATGTATTGATAGGTGCCGGCGGGCGTCGTCGCGTTGGCGGCGACCAGCGCGGTGCGCTGTGGACCTTGCTGCGCGACGTTCACGCGCACGAGCGCTTTGCGATTGGTGTAGCTCGCACCCCAGTTGAAAAGTTTCGGACGAAACGGAAGGAAGGCGTCCTTGCCGGCGCCGGAGACGCTGAGGCGCGTGAAGTTCGCGAAAACCTGCAGCCCTTTGGCCCACTCGGGCACGAACGCGAAAGGCCGCAACGACTGCCGCCAGCTCAGCTCAACACCGTCGACCGTCGCGCTGTCGGCGGAGTTCGTCGTGGTGACGAGATCGTAGTTGTTGTATTCGGGCCCGAGGCCGTAGCGATCGAGGTCGGCCGTCGTGGTGGGGCGCTGCACGGACGTGAAGAACTTGCTCACGTCTTTGCGAAACACGCTCGCGGAGGCGACGGCGCCTTTCACATCGTAACTTTCCAGGCTGAGGTCGTAGTTGTTGGCGGTCCACGGCTTGAGGCCGACGTTGTTTTCCGTGATGACCGGATCGGCGCTGCCGGTGGCGAGGTCGGTGATCGTGACGCCGGGAATGATTTGGCCCAGCGAGGGCCGGCCGATGGTGCGCGCGCAAGCGGCGCGGAGGAGGACGTTGTCGGTAAGAGTGTAGGAGCTGTTGAGGCTGGGGTAGAGTCCACCGTAGGAGGAGGCGGAGGAGGCTCCGCGCTCCTTGAACTGGAGCTGCGCGAGCTGGAGCGCGGTTCCGCCGACCGCGATGGGCCGGCCGTTGGCACCGAGGATGAGGCCGCCGGCGGCGTTGCGTTGATAGATTGCGTTGGGATCGTTGAGCGGTCCGCGGCCTTCGTCCGCCGTGCGCTCGTAGCGGGCGCCGGCGGTGACGAGCAGACGGTTGTTGAGGAGCTTGGCGTCGGCTCGCAGGAAACCGGCGGTGATGGTTTCGAAGAGGAGCTTGGAGCCGTTGACGCCCGAGGTGTAGGCGGTGGCGTCGTTGAGCTGGAAATATTCAGGATGGGCCTTGAAGAGGGCGAAGGCCTTGCGCGATTCCATCCAGGTGACGTGCGAGCCGTCCCGGAAGGCCCAGCGCGAGCTAAACTGGTCGTCGATCAAATCGTAGTTGCCGACGACGCGACCGCCGGCAGCGGCGGGCGGGTTGATGGTGTAGGTCCAGGTCTGGTTGCGGATGTCGCGCTCGACGCGATCATACAACGCACCCGCTTTGAGCGTGACCGGGAAACCGAGATTGAAGGGGCGGCTCGCGTCGAATTTTACCACTTGGTTGTTCGACATGAGCGGAATCGTGACGCCGGTGGCGGTGCCGAGCGTGAACAACGCGACATTGCTCGAATCGATCGGAGCGCCGGCGGCAGTGCGCGCGGTGATCGTGGGAGGGACTTGTTCGCGGATGCCGCCGAGATTATCCGCCCGCAGCGAGACGGCGGAGAGTGTGGCGGTGAGGGTGCGGAAAACGCCGTCCTCGAGCGTGCGGGTGTTGAACTGCGCGCGGGAGAAACCGGCGGCGAGGTTGGCCTTCCAGACGGCGCCGGTGAAATAGTAGCCGAGCCGGTGGTTCAGCGTCTGGCGGATTTGGTTATAGTGCTGGACGCTTTGGGTGACGGTGCCATTGGTGCCGCCTTGCGAGAACGTCTCCCCGGAGCTGGCGATCGTGCCGTAGGCGTAGGCGAACGACGGGAGTTGGTTGAACGCATGGTCGTCGGTGTATTGCGAGCTGAGGGAAAACCGGTGGCGCGGTCCGACACGGAAATCCGCGCCAGCGGAGAGCAGACGGCGCTCGCGCGGAACTACAATCGGGTTTTTCTGGGACGCGGTCTGGGCGTTGGTCACGAGATTCCACGTGGACAGGAGGACGTCGCGGAGTTCGACGCGGTCGCTGTAGCCGGCGCTGAACGAGAGGGCGAAGGACTTGTTTACCGGTTGCAGGTAGGTGAGATCAAAGCCCGGCTGGGTGGCGCTGCGGCCCTCGCGTTGGTAGGCGGTGCCAAGGCCTTCGCCGAGGTGCGAGCCGAGGCGGCGGAGTGTGTCGATCGTCGTTTGCGTGCCGAAGAAATTATAACTGAGCGCGCGGCGGGTGAGGCTGAGGTTGCTCTTCGGAATGATGTTGATGGAGCCGCCAACGGCGTTGGCCGGCAGGTCGGGCGTGGGGACTTTGGTGATTTCGATGCGATCGATGTTGCCGATGTTGGCGCCGATCAGGTCGCCGCCACGGACGTCGGCCGCCGGGCTGGCGGACTGCATGCCGTCGACCATCATAAGCGTGCCGTCGGCGGGCATGCCGCGGATGGAGGCCGACGATGGCACGACCGGGGCCTGGTTGATTTCGATGCCGGGAACGAATTTCAGAAACTCGCCCGGGTTGCCTTCGCCGAGATCGCCGAATTCCTCGAAAGTAACGACGTTCTTGATGTTCGGCGCGGTCTTCTGCTCCTGCAGGGCCGAGGCCGCGGCGCTCATCGCGCGTTCCGATACATTGAAGGCGTCAAGCACGAGCGCTTGGTCCTTCGGCGACGTCGGCGTCGCCAGGCGCAAGGTGAAGTCCTGTTGCACTGTGGCGCCCGACCCGACGGCGATGCGGGCGCTCTCCGGCTGCATCCCGGCAAACGTAACGCGGAGTGTGACGGGACCGGTCGGCACCTGCGTGAGGCGGTATTCGCCAATGTCGTTGGTGTAGGTCTCGAGGGCAGTGCCCTCGACCGTGATGCTCGCGCGGTTGAGGTAGGTGCCGGAGGCGACGTTTTGCACGCGACCCTCAATCGCGCCGGTGTTGAGCGATTGAGCGAAAATGAGCGCGGGAAAAAGCAGGCAAACGGCCGCGATTCGGCCGACGAGCCGGAGGAGTAAGAGGGCGGAGTTCATGGGAGAGGAAAGACCGAACAGGGCATGTGTCATTTGGCGGAGGGATCGCGGCGCTCGAAGGTGAAACCGAGCGCGGCGTAGTCGGCTTGGATTTTTTCGAGGCCGCGGCGGACGAGCAGAATATCGGAGTTGTGACAGATGAACCGGGCCTCGAGCGCGAGGAGTTGGCGGGTGTGGTCCGGGCCAAAGGTGACCGTGCCCCAGTGAATGCCGGCGCTTTTCGCCGCGGCCGCGACGGTCTCGCGGGCCTGATGGATAATCGGGTGGTCGAACTCCCCGGGGATGCCGGCGAGCACGCTGAGATCGCCGGGGCCGAGCATGAGGACGTCGACGCCGGGCACGCGGGCGATCTCCTCGGCGCGGGCGATGGCAGCGGGAGATTCGAGTTGGACGACGATCAGGGTCTCTTCATTGGCGGCACGTACGTAGTCCTTCAGCGCCATCGAGCAGTAGGGCATGTCGGCGTTGCCGCCATCGACGCCGCGCTCGCCAAGCGGGGCGAACTTTGCCCAACGCACGACTTCGGCCGCCTCGGCGGCGGTTTCGCAGCGAGGATACATGATGCCGCTGGCGCCGGCTTCGAGGAGACGCGCCATGCGCATGAACTCGCCCTTGGCAGGACGAGCCACGATGTCTGAGACGCCGACGCGGGCTGCCCGCATGAGGCCGGTCGCGGTCTCGACGCTGTAGCCGTGGTGCTCGAGGTCCATCCAGATGCCGTCGAACCCGAGGAGGCTCGTCATCTCAAATACCGAGGGGTCGGTGAAATGCAGGGTGGTGAGGAGGGCGGCCTCGCGGCGGCGGAGTTTGGCTTTGATTCGGCTGGAGCGCATGAGAACGAAAAGGGAACGGGAGCGGAGGGGCTTCGGTTGAAAAAGGAACAGGCTTGGCTATAATGTCCATACATTTAGGAACATGCAGCGAACCGACGAGCTGTGGGCGCGGCGGCAGGGATCGGAGCGTTTGACAGGCTTGCCGAGCGGCCATGTCTTCGTTGAGACAAATGACTGCGCGCGCCCAACCCACCCCCGATCCCGCTGCTGGCGTCCCCAAGCACGAGCGGTTGCGCCAATACCTGCTTGCCGAGCTCGCGGGCGGGCGGCTGAAGCCGGGTGACGCGTTGCCGACGGAGCAACAGCTGACGGTGTCGGAGAAAATCTCCCGCAATACCGTGCGGCAGGCCTTGGCGGAGTTGGAGCGCGGCGGACTCATCCGTCGCGTGCCGGGGCGTGGGACCTTTGTGCACGAGTCGGCAACACTGCGGCTCAAGTCTGGGCTCGACGCCTTCGGGCTCGTGATTCCGGAGACGCGGACGGGATTTTATCCATCGCTGCAGCGTGGCTTTCACGAAGCCTCCGAGCGGCTGAACAACCAGGTGATCGTGTGCGACACGAGCAACGATCCCAACCGGCAGGCCGCGGCGCTGCTCCAGTTGATGGATAAGGAAGTTGCCGGCATCGCGCTCGTGCCGACGACGGTTAACGAGACGCCGCGCTACCAAATCCGCCCGCTGCATCTGCGGGGCATCCCCGTGGTGTTTTGCCACCGGCGGGTTGAGGGCATCCCGGCGCCGCTCGTAACGTTTTCCGCGACCGAGATCGGACGCATGGGCGCCCAGGCGCTGCTGGGCAAGGGTCACAAGCGTGTCGCGTTTTTCGGACCCACGCGCGGCGGCATGACGCCGGGCTACCTGCGGGGCTTCCGCGAGGTGTTGCGCGACGCAGGTGTGAAGTTGCCGGAGCGCATGGTCTGCGTGGATGACACGCCGACGTTTTCGACGGCGCACGAGGCCTTTGTGCGGAACGCGCTCCAGCAACTCATGAAAGACGCGACGCGGCCGACGGGGATTTTCTGCACGTTCGATACCGAGGCGGAGATCGTGTATTTCGAACTCGCGGCGATGGGGCTCAAAGTGCCCGACGACGTGTCGCTCGTCGGCTTCGGTGGGCGTTGGCGCGAGGGTGCGCTGGCGCGCCGGCTTGTGTCGGTGACGGTCGACGAAGAGGAGTTGGCGCGGAAGACCGTGCGGCTCCTCGATGAGATGCGCCGGCGCGAGCGTCCGCTCGACGACGTGGAGCAGTTTCAAATGCCGCTCGAGTTGAGCGCCGGAGAATCGCTGGCGGCGTCGGCTGGTTGATCACGTCACCGCGGTGCGGCGGGTGCGCGCCAGCCAGAAGAGCACGCCGGCACACAGGCCTAGACTGGTCGCCGACCAACCGAAGATCACACCGAGCGGAATCTGGGCGTCACGCATCGCACCGCCGACATAGATCATGCTGCCACCGGCGAGGCAGCTCAGGAAATTGAGGATGCCATAACCCGTGGCCCGGTAGCGCTCGGGGGCGACGAGGCAAAGGATCGGCATCATATTCGCATCGGTGAACGCGCGCGTGAGTCCGCATGCCACGAGCCCGCCCAGGGCGAGCCCGAGGACTTCGGCGCGCGCCGCCGCGAAGAGCGACAGAGCTGCGCAGCAGAGACCAAGCGCGGGCACGAAGATGCGCGCCAGCTCCGTGCGCCGGCTCCACCGGTCGGCCCAGTAGCCGCCGACGAGCACGCCGACGAGGGCGGACATTTGAAAATAGCCGGTCGCGGAAAAGCCGGCGACGCTCTGAGAGAGGCCGAAATGTTCATTTAGGTAGGTCGGCATCCAGGCGAGGATCACCCAGCCGGCCACACCGTAGAGGCCCCAGAACAACAGCATGAGGCGAAACGCGCCGTGGCCGAGCAGGCTCGTGAAGGCGGTAGCGAAACGCACGGGTGGTTCGGTCGCGGCTACGTTTGTTGTTGTGGTGGCGGTCGCTCGCGGCGCGCGATCGCGCAGCGAAAACGCAAGCACGATGGCGTAGCCCATGCCTACCCAGCCAAAAATCGAAAACGCCGCGCTCCAGCCCTGGCGCTCCGCGATCCACCCCCCGAAGCCGCCCAGACTCGCGCCGACAAAGGTGCCCGTCATGTGCACGCCAGTGGCAAGGGAACGGGTCGAACCGCGGTGGTAGTCCGCGATCAGGGCGAGGGCGGCGGGCATGTAGCAGGATTCGCTCAGACCCATGAGGGCGCGCGCCCAGAGGAGTTGATCAAACGTTTTGGCCTGACCGGTAAGCCACGTAATCGCCGACCAGATGAGCGCACTCACGATGACGACGTGACTGCGCTTGAAACGGTCGGCGAGGAACCCGCCGAGGGGACTGCAAACGCCATAGACCACGAGGAAGACGGTCGTGAGCAGGCCGAATTGTGCCTCGGTCATCGGGATCGCCTCCTTGAGTGAGCCGCGCATCGTCGTGACGAGAATGCGGTCGAGATAGTTAAGGCAGGCGACGAACCACAGGAGCACGACGACCAGCCAGCCGCCAGTGAGGGGTTTGGTCGCGGTGCTCATCGCAGTATGTGCAGCAATCCATTCGCGCCGCCGATGCGGGCATCGGGGTGTGTAGCGGAGAGCAGTGCTGCGAGGGCGGGGACATCGTCGCGATCGCTCTGGCGACCGAGAATGACGGCGACTTCGAATTGTTCACCGGGCGTGCCCTGCGCGAGGAAGGAGCGGAGCTGAGTTCGAAGCCCGGCACGATCAGGCGATGCGCTGGCCAAATGAGCGAACGCCGCCGCAACCACGAAGGCACGCGCCGGGGAATCGGGGGGTTCGAGTGTCGCCCTCATGCGGAGCAGCGCCACGGTATCGGGGGCGAGATTCGAGAGGCGGGCGAGCGCGTAGGCGGCGCGCAGGCGGGCGGCAGAGAGATCCGATAGTAGGAGGGCGGCCAGTGCAGCTTCCTCTGCGGCGCGTTGGGAGGCCGGGGCGAGTTGGACGCGGAGCCACCGCAGGTAGGCGGCGGTGGGGGCATCTGCCGTCGCGAGCCAGGCGGCAATGACTGGAGTGTCGGTCGGGGTGGCGGCGCCGAGTTTGGCCAGCGTCTCGGCGGCGTGCACGCGGTCCGGCCCCGCGGGTTCATGGAGCGCGGCGCAGATGGCGGCGAGGTGGGTGGCGCGTTCCGGTCCGGGCGCGACGCGGGCAAGGACACGGCGGACGCCGATGCGGTAGGGTGGTGTGGCCGCGGCGAGTTCGCCGGCGTAGAGCGAGTCCAGACCGGCGCTCTGGCCGTGTTCAATCAGCGCCTCGGCGGCGTGCACCCGCACCCAACCCTCCGTGGTCGCGAGTTCGTGGCGGAGGGTCGTGAGACTACGCTCGCGCAGCGCAGCGTCGGTGGTGTCGGCACCCGCTGTCCGCACGAAGCCGAGCAAGGAGAGCGCGGCGGCGTAGAGAACAGGGAACAGGGAAAAGACGCGGATCATGGCTGAAATTGGGTGAAATGGTTGTTGCCGTGCGCGGGGAGCGAGTCGAACTCATTGTGCCTACAAACTATGAACAAATCTGCGCGCATGTGGTTCGTTGGGGTGGTCTGCGTTGTAGCGTGGCTTGGTTGTGCGAATGCCGCGGAGCTAAATGCGCCGGCAGCGGAAGTCGTGAGCGTGCGCAAAATTTGGGATCAGGGTCAGCATAACGCTTTTACGGATTTGATCCGGTGGCACGGGCGCTGGTGGTGTGCGTTTCGCGAGGCGGTGGCCCACGTCGGCGGCGACGGTGCGATCCGCGTGCTGGAATCCGTGGATGGAGAAACGTGGGCCTCAGCGGCCCTCGTCACTGAAAAGGACGTCGATCTGCGCGACCCGAAATTCTCTCTCACGCCCCAAGATAAGCTGATGATCAATTGCGCTGGCTCGGTCTATTTGGGCACAAGGTTTATCAAGGGACGCCAATCGCGGGTGTTGTTCTCGGACGACGGTCGTACGTGGACCGTGCCAAAGCGGGTGTTGGCCGAAGGCGAGTGGCTCTGGCGCGTCACGTGGCACGAGGGCGTCGCCTACGGTGCGGCCTACGACAATATGCCGAAGACGCACGGCGGGCCGCGGCCGGACGAGTGGCCGATCGCGGTCTATGCGAGCCAAGACGGTTTGGCGTGGGAGCGAATCGCGGGGCTTGCAGTGCCCGGCCAACCCAACGAAACCACGCTGCGTTTTCTGCCGAACGGCGACATGGTGGCGATGGTGCGGCGCGAGGGTGGCGACAAGCGGGGAACGATCGGCGTAGCGGCACCGCCGTTTCGGGAATGGACGTGGAGCCCGAGCAACTATCGGTTCGGCGGTCCCAATTTTCTCGCGGCACCCGACGCGACGTGGATTGCAGCAACCCGCGATCACACACGCGAGCAACCCGGCTCCAATGCCGAGGTGAAAACGATGATCGCCCGCCTAGATCCCACCGGGCCGCTCACGTCCCTCGTGACGCTCCCCAGCGGAGGCGACTGCAGCTATGCCGGACTCGCGTGGTACGACGGACTGCTGTGGGTGAGCTACTACTCCAGTCACGAGGGTAAGTCGGCGATCTACCTCGCGCGCGTGAAGGTGCGCTGAATCCGGCTACTTCATGACGAATGCAGTCGAGGCGAATTGGCGCGTTCGATATCGCGGGTGATCCAGTGGCGGTAGGCGTAAACCAAGGCGGCGCCAGCGATCACGAAGAGTAGCGAAATACCGGCGAAGATCGCGTTGAGGCCGAAGGTGCTTTTGAGC
>Ga0114974_10003441_pt1 | contig 11924 bp, 10 predicted proteins | sample S_130206_EF_Meta_FD_87318 | JGI IMG/M metagenome (GOLD analysis project Ga0114974, IMG submission 87318) | Freshwater microbial communities from Lake Simoncouche, Canada to study carbon cycling - S_130206_EF_MetaG | ecosystem: Environmental > Aquatic > Freshwater > Lake | place: Lake...
GACGAGAAGAAGCTCATCACCGAAGCCATCTCTGGCATGGTGGCCAGCCTTGACCCCCACTCGCAATACTTTGACAAAAAAAGCTTCAAAGAATTCAGTGAAGGCACCTCGGGCCGATTCGTCGGCGTCGGCATTGAAATTACGCAAGAAGAAGGCGTGGTCAAAGTTGTCTCGCCCATTGAAGGCTCACCCGCCGACCGCGCAGGACTGAAGCCCAACGATTTAATCACCAAAATTGATGAGACCTTTGTCAAAGGCTTGTCGATGAACGATGCCGTCAAGCGCATGCGCGGCGAGCCCAACACCAAGGTCCTTCTCACCATCTTCCGCAAAGACGAAAGCCGCACCTTCACGGTCACCATTGTTCGTGAAGAAATTAAAACGCAGTCGGTCAAAGCCAAGTTGGTAGAGCCCGGCTACGGTTGGATTCGCGTCTCTCAGTTTCAAGAAAGAACCGTTGAAGATTTCTCTAGAAAGCTCGAAGAGATCTTCAAACAAGATCCCAAGCTCAAAGGATTGGTGCTTGATTTACGCAACGATCCAGGTGGCCTGCTGGATGCAGCGGTGGCCATGTCTGCCGCCTTCCTGCCTGAAAACGTGACCGTAGTTTCTACCAACGGACAACTGGAAGAAAGTAAGTTTGTCTACAAAGCATCACCTCAATTCTGGCGCCGCAGTTCTGAGGGGGACCCTATTCAGCGTCTGACTCAAAACACACAAGGCCAGTTGAAAAAAATTCCTTTGGTGGTTTTGGTCAATGAAGGCTCAGCCTCTGCCAGTGAAATTGTGGCGGGTGCATTGCAAGATCACAAGCGCGCCACCATTATGGGCAGCCAAACATTTGGCAAAGGTTCTGTCCAAACGGTGCGCCAACTTGGTCCCGATACAGCTTTGAAACTCACCACAGCGCGCTACTACACGCCCAGCGGCCGCACCATCCAAGCCAAAGGCATCCTGCCTGATGTCATGCTAGACGAAACCGAAAATGGCAATGTCTTTGCAGCACTTCGCACACGTGAAGCCGACTTGGAAAAGCACTTGGGCAATGGCCAAGAAGAAGAAAAGAAAAATGAAGCGCGTCAAAAAGCACGCGAAGAAGCTTTGAAGAAATTAGAGGCAGATTCCAAGAAACCAGAATCGGAGAGAAGGCCGCCAGAGTTTGGTTCAGCCAAAGATTTCCAACTTAATCAAGCACTCAACCAGCTCAAAGGTTTGCCTGTTAAAGCCAGCACCACTTTGGCAGAGCGCAAAGAAGTGAAAAAAGACAAGTGATTGCGAATGAGGGATGACCAGCTCCTGCGCTATTCGCGCCACATTCTGCTGAATGAATGGGGACTTGAAGGCCAGGAGCGTGTTTCCCGATCCCATGCCCTGATCATTGGCGCCGGCGGCCTTGGGTGTCCCGCCGCTTTGTACCTGGCAAGTGCAGGTGTAGGGCAAATCACCTTGATCGATCACGATGTGGTGGACCTGACCAATTTGCAGCGTCAGATTGCCCACACCCAAACCCGTGTCGGGCAAACGAAGGTTGAATCACTCCAAGCGGCTCTCTCGCAAATTAATTCAGAGGTTCGTGTCAACACAATGGCACAGCGTGCCGATGCTGCCTTGCTCAACCAATGCGTTCCGATGGCGGATGTGGTGCTTGATTGCACCGATAACTTTGAAACGCGCCATGCCATCAATGTTGCTTGTGTGACGCATGCAAAACCCCTGGTGTCTGGCTCTGCCCTGCGTTTAGATGGACAAGTGGCGGTCTATGACACCCGCAAGCCCGAAGCGCCTTGTTATGCCTGCGTATTTCCAGCCACCGAAAACTTTGAAGAAACCCGATGTGCCACCATGGGCGTACTGGCGCCTTTGGTCGGCGTGATTGGCAGCTTGCAGGCCACTGAAGCATTGAAGATTCTGAGTGGCATCGGCGCTAGCCTGGTGGGGCAATTGATGCTTTTCAATGCCCAACACATGGAATGGCAATCGATCCAAACACATCGGCATCTGCAGTGCCCCGTTTGCAGCGCCAAACGTCCATCGGCATTGCCATGATGAACTTCCTCCATGCTTGGTTGCCATTTCTCCACTGGCCTCGGTTAACCCCCGCTCTGTTTAAAAGCGAATGGTCTGCTGGGTTCGCCGTTGCCTTGCTGATGGTGCCGCAGTCTGTGGCTTATGCCGCTTTAGCGGGCATGCCCTTGGTCACGGGTTTGTATGCCGCTTTATTGCCTGCCGCTGTGGGCGTGATGTGGAGCGGCACCTTGCGTTTGTCCATTGGGCCCTCTGCACTGACCTGTGTATTGATCAGCGCTTCACTGACTGGCATGGCTGAACCCGGCTCACCGCAATGGGTCATTTTGGCCATTTGGTTAGCCCTTCTGGCTGGCAGCCTCCAATTGATCATGGGCTTGCTCAAAAATGGCTGGCTTCTCAACTTAATCAGCTCACCGGTCATGATGGGGTTCACGCAAGCAGCTGGCTTGCTGATCATCGCTTCACAATTGCCCGCACTGACCGGCTGGCAAGGCGGGAGTACATGGAGCGCAGCCGATTTGGCATTTGGCATCAGCAGCTTATCCCTTCTATTTGGGGCCAAAAAGTGGGCACCCAAATGGCCAGCCATCATGCTGGTTGTCGCCTTCGCAGGCCTTGTGAGTTATTTGACGGGCTATGCCGCGCAAGGGGGTGCCGTGGTGGGTTCATTGCCTGCCGATTTACCGCAACTGTCCCTGCCTCAATGGATCGATTGGCCCCTCTTGGTCCAACTCTCAGGACCCGCCATGTTGATTGCGTTGGTGAGTTTTTTAGAGGCTGCTTCCAGTGCAAAGAGTCAAAATCAAACTGAAGGCACGCTATGGAATGACAATCAAGACTTGATTGGCCAAGGCTTGGCCAAAATAGCTTCCGCCTTGAGTGGGAGTTTCGCTACCAGCACCTCTTTTTCCAGATCGGCCATTGGATTGGCAGCGGGCGCTCAAACAGGCTGGGCCGCCATCGCCACCGCCTCTTTTGTGTTGCTCGCTGTGTTTGCAGCCCCTGCCCTTTTTCATGTGCCCCGCGCAGTCCTTGCCGCTGTTGTGATTCTGGCAGTTTCAGGACTCATCAAACCCTTGGCGTTTGTCAATCTTTGGAAAATTTCACGCATTGAAACCGCCACAGCTGTATGGACATTCGGCATTACCTTGATCAGTGCACCCCGAATTTACTGGGGCGTGTTGGCGGGTGTTTTGATGGGGCTGAGTCACTTTTTGCACACTCGACTTCATCCGCGCATCATTGAGGTGGGTCTGCATGAAGATGGCAGCTTGAGGGACCGTCACTTGTGGAATTTGCCGCCCCTCTCGACCAACGTATTTGCCTTGCGAATGGACGCAGAACTCGACTTCGCTGCGGCCAGCAGTTTTGAAAAGTACATCACAGAACACTTGCGTGCCGCAGCGCAACCCATTCAACACCTTTGTTTGTTTGCACAACCCATCAATCGGATCGATGCCACAGGCGTTGAAGCACTTCAACAATTACGCAAACAACTCACACAACGTGGCATTGAGTTGCACATCAGTGGCATGAAGCTTCCTGTCGAAAAAGCATTGCGACTGGCGGGTGAATTGACTACGGCAGATGGCGTTCATTTGTATCGAACAGACACAGAAGCCATTGCGGCTTTGCGTGCCATTCAAGCCCAGTCCAATGAAATTGCCAGAATCTCCATTTGAAACCTTAAGCGCTGACGATCCATCCCTCTAGCGGATCAAAATCGGGAAGGCCATAAAGTGGCTGGGTAGGCGCCTTTGGGGTTGAATGGATTTCTTGGTCATTTTGCAAGTTGGCCCAAGCGGCTTGCACCATGCACAGCACCGCATCCAAACTGTCACCCGAGCCATCCGCAAGCAATGTGTCGTGTTGTGCTGAAGTGAGTTTCAAGCGCAGCCCCAGTCTTGAATCAGCCATGTCCAGGGCGTGCAATATGTCCTTTCGGGCAAGCCATCTGTCAGTTGTTTGTTTGGCCTTGTTATCACTCTTATAGCTTCGGTGGCCCACCACTTCTCGCGCCAGCAAGCCGGGGTAAGCCTCAAGGGCGATCCGATTTGGATCGCCCGCGCAGATGCCCGGAAGCGTCCACTTTGCACTGCGCAGCAAAGGCACGCCAGCATGCATCATCCAGGCAACGGGTGGGTTAACCCATTTCATGGAAGGACTGGATCCAGCCGGTATGTCGGTGGCGCGATGTGCAAATTTAGACCCGGGCGGCCTGGCATCACAAAAAGCCTTGAAGAACTGCCTTAAATCTTCGCGTGAATAAGCTGCAAATTGATCCATGCATTCAGCCCAAGTTTGCGGCCATTGCATGTGTTCAACGAAGGCTCTGGGCAAGCCAAATGGCAAGTCAAAGCCGCCCACACATTTCACATCTGAAGCAGCAGCTTGGTTTAGAAATAGGCGGAAGCCCTCCAAGCTTTCACACAATCTCAATTGATCAAGCAACACCATGCCATGGTGCATTCTCCCTATTGCAAGAACAATGGGTTTTCGCTTGCTGGGGCTGCTAGAAAAATCGCAGCCAATGAAGCAGGTTGACGAAATATCAGGCGCGTCCAATGATCGAAGCCGTGGCCATGAGCTCCTCTAGGAGCGCCAAGGAAACAATGCCGGAAACACTGTACGGATCGAGCTCTGCTCGCTCGGAGTATTTCAAAAGAATGCTGGTGTTGACATGCGACACATCAACTTGCCCCATGGTCCAACCGCTAAAGCGGCGCTCTGAAATTTCTTCATAGTGAAGCAGCACCACTTGTTTGTGCCGCTCATCTCTTTGAATGTGGCCGTACAAATCGCTGACAGCTTCACGGCCACCCTCGATGGCCTGCAAGAAAATGCCGCCGCCATAGACCAAGATACCGGTAATGCCCGTGCTGGGGTTGAATTGCCGAGACTGGGACAAGATGGACTCAATGACAGAAGGCTTTGGATCAACCGCGCGGCTTGCATAAAGTAAACGAACCAACATGATCAGGCCTTTCTAGGAATCAATGACAGGAACTCACGGCGCAAATTGGCATTTTTCAAAAACACGCCACGCATGACGGAATTGATCATTTTGCTGTCCATGTCTTTCACACCGCGCCAGCCCATACAGAAGTGGCTGGCTTCCATCACGATGGCCAAACCATCGGGTTGCGTTTTGCGCTGGATCAGGTCTGCTAACTGGACCACGGCTTCTTCTTGAATTTGGGGGCGACCCATGACCCACTCGGCCAAGCGCGCGTATTTGGAAAGGCCAATCACATTGGTATGCTCATTGGGCATCACGCCAATCCAAATTTGGCCAATCACAGGGCACAGGTGATGGCTGCAGGCACTGCGCACAGTGATGGGCCCCACAATCATGAGTTCATTTAAACGCTCGGCATTGGGAAATTCTGTGACCTCAGGGCACTCTACGTATCGCCCTTTGAAGACTTCCTTCAGATACATTTTGGCGACTCGGCGCGCTGTTTGCTGAGTGTTATGGTCGTTGTTCGTGTCAATCACCATGCTGTCCAACACGGTTTGCATTTTCTCGCTGACCTCGTCCAGCAAATGTTCAAGTTCGCCTGGGTGAATGAATTCTGCAATGTTGTCGTTGGCATTGAACCGTTTGCGTGCTGCCAAGATACGCTCGCGAATCTTCACGGACATGGGCGTACCCATGTCCTCTGCGGGCAAATTGGAGGGAGCAGTCATAAGCTTCTGTTTTGAAATGTCAAAGCGAGATCGTACCAGCGATTGAAGTCACTTTCACGTGAATGGTCATGCTCGTCGCAGGCCGGTAAGCCGAGTTAGTAGCGGTTTCCAGTGAGCCAGATCGCTAATCGCATCAGACCAAAGGCCACCCAGTCCATGGCCCTTTGGAATGGCGCCCTTTTCAGCAGCGTCTCCGGCATGATTTGATCACTGCCACTGGCAATGGCACGCGTCAGCGCTTCATGCAAAACCTTTGCAAAGTGACCATCGGCCACAACCACATTGGCCTCCCGAGCCAGCAACAGACTCAAGGGGTCCAAATTGGAGGAACCCACTGTGGCCCATGGCCGCTCATGCTGGGCGTCTATGACAGCAACTTTGCCGTGCAGAAAACTCTGATGATATTCATAAATTTGCACCCCCGCCTCTAACATTTGCCGATAGACGGGTCTCGCCGCATGGTATTGCATGAAGTATTCATAGCGCCCTTGTAAAAGTAAACGCACCCGAACGCCGCGTTTGGCAGCGTGCACCAAAGCTTGTCTTAACTTTCGACCCGGCAAGAAGTAGGCATTGGCAATCACAATCTCATAGCGCGCCATGCCAATGGCTTTGAGGTACGCCTTTTCAATTTGTCCGCGGTGCAACACATTGTCACGCAGCAGCAAGCCTGCGCGCGCGATCCAACCATTCGCATCGGGCAAGTTAGCATCGTGCAGCCAAGAGAAATGCAAACCAGCCGCCCTGAAAGAGCTGAATGCTTCCGGAAAGTTTTGCTGCCGCACATGCCTTACCGCCTGCATGCGCCACCACAATTGTGTGCTCGCTTCCTGAACCTCCTGCACCAATGCGCCCGTCGCGCAAACTGCAAAATCGAGTCGAGGGTATGGCAATGCCCCGTGTTGCGGGTCATGTAAATCATCCAAAATATTGATGCCGCCACAAAAAGCCAGTTGACCATCGATCACACACAGTTTGCGATGCAGCCTTCGCCATCGATTGGGGATGAGCAAACCTAAAGTCCCTAACGGCGAATAGACGCGCCATTCGACGCCGGCTCTGTCAAAACGAATTCGCCAATCTTCGCTCAACTTGGGCGTTCCTACCCCATCGACGACCACCCAAACCCGAAGCCCTCGGGAACCAGCACGCTCCAAGGCTGAAGCGACTTGTGCACCATCACCAAAGAAGTTAAAGATATAGGTTTCAAGCTGAATGTGAGACCGCGCAGCATCAATGGCCCGAATCAATTCAGGAAAAAATTCAGCACCGCCCTGCAAAAGTTTGACTTGATGTCCATCACGAAGAACAGGGTGACTTTTCATAGGTCAAACTGCGCCACCAAGGGCAAGTGATCTGACATGCGGCGCCAGATTTTGCCATGCAACACCATTTGACTCACTGGCGTCAGTCCCTTGGCATAAACGTGGTCCAGTTGAACGATCGGCAGTCTGGAGGGATAGGTCCATTGCTTTGGCGCCTGCCATTCCTTTAACTGCTGCGCCAACATCATGTTTGAAATTCGATGGCCCCAGTCGTTGAAGTCACCCGCCACCAGAAGCGGCGCATCCTTGGGCACTTCGCGTTCAATGTACTGATACAGCTGTTTGACTTGCCTAACGCGACTGGCTGGAATTAAGCCTAAGTGCACCACAATGACATGCACATTCACTGGCGCATGGACATGCGACTCACCGACTTGAACTTCCACGTGCAACAACCCACGCTGCTCAAATCGATGGTCGGAAATATCTTCGTGCCTGTGAGATACAACAGGCCATCGTGACAACAACGCATTGCCGTGCTCACCATGCCGAGTGAACGCATTGGTCGTGTAAATTGAAAAGTATCCTGGCGGCGCCAAGAACTCGGCTTGTGGCAGTTCAGGCCAATGTTTGAAATATTTTTCTTCGCGTCTGTGAACTTTCCGGACTTCTTGCAAACACACAATGTCAGCGTCTAATTGTTCAATGGCCAAACCCAAATTGTGAATTTCCAACCTGCGCGCGAGCCCTAAGCCCTGAACACCTTTGTGGATGTTGTACGTGGCCACTTTCAAAAAGGCTGATTTCTCTTTTTTCATGAAGTGCACTGCAGCCAGCGCGGCAACATCAGAATGGCCTCCGCATTGGAGGGCGAGAAACAAGTGTCGGCGGCCTCCTGCCAAGGGGCCCATTTGAATTCAGTGTGCTCTGCAGGACTTAGTTGAATGGGCATGCGTGAGGGCAAAGCCAAACCAAACACCCGCTCTAAGTTGTGGCTGACATCGACCGCGTAACGATAACGCCAGGCTGGATAAATTTCATACCTGTTTTCAATGGCCCAATCGGTCAAAACACAAGAGGGGTCTTGCGCATTGAGACCCGTTTCTTCCCAAACTTCTCGGGCGGCCGTTGCTTCCCATGATTCAGCTTCAAAATCTTTGCTGCCCGTGACAGACTGCCATGTACCGGCGTCTGCCCGGCGAATGAGCAGCACATCAGCAGACGGCGTGTAGATCACCACCAAGACCGATTGAGGGATTTTGTAGGATTGGACTTTCATCACCTGTGCATTCTGCATGATCTTGGGGCTGCTTTTTAGTTTCGCCGCAAGGGCCTGACAAACGCCTATGATCACCCCATGCAAAGCACTCAATCCTCCGCCAGTCCCATCGTCTCCCCTGCTGATTTATCGACCCACTTAACATGGCAAGAAAACGGCCATACCTGCGAAGATGAGTGGCGCAGCGAGCGTGGCGCGCCTGTTCCCAAGCGTGTGGTGTTGGCAGACGACACCCTGAGCGCCGACAGCGCCTACCGATTGGCCTGTGCAGGCACCGGCATGCTCTGGCGAGGCGACTTTCAAAATGCCCGATTGTTACTACAAGCTTTGGCACGCCGATGTGACGCTCCGAAAAAAGTTCGCAGGGCTTCCAAAACCCACCCGGAGGTGGCCCCGACACCTCAAGAAAACTTCCATCTTCATCGCCAAGCTCAGTCACAGCGCGCCCGCACATTGAGCATGATCTTGATCCAGATCAATCCAGATCGTCAAATCAGTCTGCGCCGCGCACCCGATTGGCGAGTCGCCATGAAAGAGGCTTGGGGTCCAGCAGGCACCCAGGGGTGCATCACTTCATTGCGTGAGCTGCTGGGCCTGGTGGGCGCCCATGAGTGGCATCAAAAGGGCATGGAAATTCCTGCACTGGGCAGCGCACCGCACAACCGAATTCACCCCAGCTATGGTGTTTTTTCACCCGTTCGCGGCGAATACATCCAACTTGTTGCCGATGCGCCTTTGCCAGATTCAGAGTTGGCTTTTGACATTGGTGTGGGCACAGGGATTTTGTCTGCTGTGTTGGTCAAGCGCGGTGTCAAACGCGTGGTGAGCACTGACCTTGACCCCCGTGCCTTGGCCTGCGCCAAAGAAAACATTAAGCGATTGGGGCTGAGCGATCGAGTTGAGTTGATTCAAACCGACCTCTTTCCACCCGGCAAAGCGCCTTTGGTAGTTTGTAACCCCCCTTGGCTGCCCGCCCGCGCAAGCGCGCCCATCGAACGCGCCATTTACGATGAAAACAGTGCCATGCTGAAAGGGTTTTTGGCTGGCTTGGCAGCGCACCTCACACCGACAGGCGAAGGCTGGCTGATCTTGTCCGACTTGGCAGAGCATTTGGGCTTGAGAACACGCGCTGAATTGGAAGCGTGGATCGCTTCAGCAGGTCTCAAAGTGATTGGGAAAATTGACACCAAAGCTGAGCACAAGAAAGCACTGGATGAATCAGACCCATTGCACGCTGCGCGAGCTGCTGAGGTGACGTCTTTGTGGCGTTTGAACATCGCGTGATAGACGTCGCATGATAACGAGCCGCAGAGGCTCTGAAGAAAAAAGCCGCTGAAACTTCAGCGGCTTTTTGTGGGTTTAAGCCTTCACGACTTCAGGGTTGCGAACCCGAATGTGCAACTCGCGCAATTGCTTTTCGTCCACAGGGCTTGGCGCTTGTGTGAGCAAGCACTGAGCACGCTGTGTTTTCGGAAAAGCAATCACATCACGGATGGACTCAGCACCCGTCATCAAGGTGATGATGCGGTCTAAGCCAAAGGCCAAACCACCGTGGGGTGGCGCGCCATATTGCAGCGCGTCGAGCAAGAAGCCAAATTTGTGTTGCGCTTCTTCCGGGGTAATTTTCAGGGCATCAAACACTTTTTGCTGGACATCGGCACGGTGAATTCGAACGGAACCACCGCCAATTTCCCAGCCATTCAAAACCATGTCATAGCCTTTGGCAATGCACTTCTCTGGGGCCGTGACCATCCAATCTTCGTGGCCGTCTTTGGGCGCGGTGAAAGGATGGTGTACGGCAGTGTAGCGCTGTGATTCTTCGTCGAACTCGAACATGGGGAAGTCCACCACCCACAACGGCGCCCAACGGTTTTCGAACAAGCCCGATTTTTTGGCAAATTCGCTGTGGCCAATTTTGAGGCGCAACGCGCCAATGCCGTCGTTGACCACTTTGGCTTTATCGGCACCGAAGAACAAGATGTCACCGTCTTGCGCTTGGGTGCGTTTGAGTATTTCGGCAAGGGCGGCATCGTGCAAATTCTTGACAATGGGACTTTGCAAACCTTCACGGCCTTTGGCAACTTCGTTGACCTTGATCCAGGCCAAGCCTTTGGCGCCATAGATCTTGACGAACTCGGTATAGCCGTCGATTTCACCGCGGCTGATTTCGGCGCCACCGGGCACGCGCAAAGCCACCACGCGACCACCTGGGGTGGTGGCGGGTGTGCTGAACACTTTGAAGTCGACATCGCCCATGATGTCCGTCAGTTCCGTGAACTCCAGCTTAACGCGCAGGTCGGGCTTGTCAGAACCGAAGCGGTGCATGGCTTCTGAATAAGCCATGACCGGAAAAGTACCCAAGTCAATGTTCAAAACCTTCTGGAACACGCTACTGATCATGCCCTGAAACATGTCGCGGATTTCTTGCTCGCCCAAGAAGGACGTTTCAATATCAATCTGTGTGAATTCGGGTTGGCGGTCAGCGCGCAAGTCTTCGTCTCGGAAGCACTTGGTGATTTGGTAATAACGGTCGTAACCGGCGACCATGAGCAATTGTTTGAACAACTGGGGCGACTGAGGCAACGCAAAGAAATGGCCATCGTGCACACGGCTGGGCACCAAATAATCGCGCGCGCCTTCGGGTGTACTCTTGGTCAACATGGGCGTTTCAATGTCAATGAACCCATGCTCATCCAAGAACTTACGCGTTTCCATGGCAACTTTGTAGCGCAGCATCAGGTTGTTTTGCATGTAAGGACGGCGCAAATCAAGAACACGGTGTGTGAGGCGCGTGGTTTCTGACAGATTGTCGTCGTCGAGCAAGAACGGGGGCGTGACAGAAGGGTTGAGTACCGTCAATTCGTGGCACAAGATTTCAATCTTGCCGCTTTTGAGGCCGTCGTTGGTGGTGCCTTCAGGACGGGCACGGACCAAACCTTTGATCTGAATGCAAAACTCGTTGCGCAAGCCTTCTGCGGTTTTGAACATCTCAGCACGATCGGGGTCGCACACCACTTGCACATAGCCTTCGCGATCGCGCACGTCGACAAAGATCACGCCGCCATGGTCACGTCGGCGATTGACCCAGCCACACAAAGAGACGGTTTGGCCCATCAGGGCTTCGGTGACAAGACCGCAGTAGTGTGAACGCATAGACATGGGGGAAGTTCTTTCAATTGAAGATATTCAGTTGGCACTCAGCCAATTCAAACTGATGGGGAGGTTTCTGCTTTGACAGGCAAGGCATCGGGACCACCTGGCACGACAACGCCCATGGAGATGATGTATTTGAGGGCATCGTCTACCGTCATGTCCAGTTCCACCACATTGGCTTTGGGCATGATGAGAAAGAAACCAGACGTCGGATTGGGCGTGGTGGGCACATACACACTGACGCAATCTTCAGGCAAGTGGCGAGCCACTTGGCCGCCTGGCGCACCGGTTAAAAATGCAATGGTCCAAGAACCTTGGTGCGGATATTGAACCAGAAGGGCCTTTGAAAAAGCATTGCCACTGCCTGAAAACAAGGTGTCGGCCACTTGCTTCACGCTGGAGTAGATGCTGTTCACCACTGGAATTCGGGTAATGACTTTGGACCATTGGCGAAGCCACCATTGGCCAAAAATATTGGTCACAAACAGGCCTGTGACGTAGATGACCAC
>Ga0114974_10003442_pt1 | contig 11924 bp, 13 predicted proteins | sample S_130206_EF_Meta_FD_87318 | JGI IMG/M metagenome (GOLD analysis project Ga0114974, IMG submission 87318) | Freshwater microbial communities from Lake Simoncouche, Canada to study carbon cycling - S_130206_EF_MetaG | ecosystem: Environmental > Aquatic > Freshwater > Lake | place: Lake...
CCATTCGTTTCGGCTTGCAAACGACGTCTGCGAAGATCAGCAATCTTTCCGGCTGTAGTGCGAATATCATCAGTCACGGTCGTAGATTACTAGTTCCTACAGATTATTCCTACAAAGCAATATGAAATGAGTCAGCGAGTGAAGCCAGAATTGTTAAATGTTAGTGCGATTGTAGGCGCATTGCAGAGCAGTTACTGGCGAGTATCAGTTGTTGATGAGATTGATTCAACACAGAATTATTTACGCACCAGTAATCCAAAATCTGGCGATCTAATTACTGCCGAGTATCAGAGTGCGGGACGTGGTCGGTTAGATCGTAAATTTGATGCCGAAAAATCGAGTGCACTTCTTTTTTCATTTTATTTCGAGCCACAAAACAAAGTTAAGTGTCTTGGATTCCTGACGCTACTTGTTGGCGCAAGTGTTACTGCAACATTAAATGAAATTACAAATACTGATAATTTTAAATGTAAGTGGCCTAACGATGTTCTATTTAATCAAGAGAAAGTTGCAGGCTTATTAGCTGAGAAAACTAGCTCTGGTGTAATCGTTGGTATTGGAATAAATGTTTCTACTACAAAAGCTGCGCTTCCAGTTGCTCATGCAACATCGATATTTCTTGCCACAGATCTTCAACTAGATCGCAATCAATTACTAGCAAAGATATTGAATAACTTAGAGCGCGATTTGCTGGAATGGCAGAGCGGTAAAGACCTGACCTCAAAATATCGAGCCTTGAGTGCAACTATTGGAAGCCAGGTTCGGATAGCGCTTCCAGATGGTTCAAGCATTGAAGGAGTGGCAGTAGATATAGATGAAACCGGAAGTCTGCACTTAGAAAACGGCCAGCTCGTCACGGTTGGAGATGTTATTCATTTGGACAGTAAACTTTCGCAGTGAGCTTTCCAAGAGTCGGAGTAATTGGCGCCGGCCAACTTGCCAGAATGATGGCAGTAGCAGCAAATGATCTGGGAATAGATTTCAAAGTATTCGCTGCAATTCCAAACGATTCAGCTGCCCAAGTTTCACACTTTGTCTTGGGTGACTACACAAATATTGATTCAGTTCTCGAATTTGCAAAGAGTTGCGATGTTCTGACATTTGAACATGAACTAGTGCCGCAGAGCGTTATCAGAGCAGTTGAAGCGGCTGGAATAAAGGTTTATCCAAGATCAGAGTCATTTACTTATTCCCAAGATAAGTTAGAAATGCGTAAGAAGATAGCGGAACTTAAGTTACCGAATCCAAAGTGGCAGAAATATCAAGGCCAGGAATGCGAAATTACTTTCCCGCTAATAGCTAAATTACCTTCAGGTGGATATGACGGTCGGGGAGTTTTCCAAATAGATTCAGAAGCGCAATTATTGGAACTACATAAGAAGACCGGCACTCTGTTACTTGAAGAGAAATTAAATTTTGATTATGAAATATCTGTGATGGTGGCTAGATCACCACACAATCAAGCCGCAACGTGGCCAGCAACGCTAACAATTCAAAGCGATGGAATCTGCACATCTACCGTTACGCCCGTGCCAGAGATTTCTGAAACACTTGCAAATAAAGTTCAAGCTGCCGCGTTAGAAATTGCAGCTGGCATCTCACTTGTAGGCGTAATGGCGGTAGAAATGTTTATTGTTGGTGAAGATTTTTACATTAATGAATTAGCACTTCGTCCACATAATTCCGGACACTGGAGTATCGAAGGTTGCATAACAAGTCAGTTTGAACAACATCTTCGTGCCATCCTTGATTTACCTTTGGGCAGCACTGCGCTTCGAAACAAATACGCAGTAATGGGAAATGTCTTAGGTGGCGCAAAGAGCGATATGTATCGACCATATCTGCATCTAATGGCCCGAACCCCTGAACTTAAATTTCATCAATATGGGAAAGAAGTTAAGCCTGGACGCAAGATTGGGCACGTAACAATGTGCGGTGAAAACCTTCTACAATTACAACAAGAAGTTGCCCATGCTGTTGACTACATGAATGGAGTTATTGATGAGTGATGTAGCAATTATCATGGGATCAGATTCCGATTGGCCAGTAATGGAAGATGCGGCGAAAGTTTTAGATGCTCTTGGTATTTCATATTCTGCAGATGTGGTTTCAGCACATCGCATGCCACTTGAAATGGTTGAGTTTGCACAGGGCGCAAAAGCTAAGGGTTGCAAAGTAATTATCGCTGGCGCAGGTGGAGCAGCACATTTACCAGGAATGGTTGCATCACTAACGACACTTCCAGTGATCGGAGTCCCAGTTCCACTTAAGAATTTAGACGGTATGGATTCACTACTTTCAATAGTTCAAATGCCAGCAGGGATTCCGGTTGCAACAGTCGGTGTAGGTAATGCAAAGAATGCTGGATTACTTGCTGCAAGAATTCTTGGAATAAGCGATGAAGAAGTTTCGAATAAAGTTAGCGACGAACTTGTGAAGATAAATCAAGATGCAAAAGAAAAAGGCGCAAATTTAACAACTAGACGCAGTCAAAAGACTGGGTTTTAGTAACACATTGAAAATACTTTCTACCGAATCACATCAAAGAAAAATAGTTCGCACACTTGGACTCGCACAAATTCTAAATGGAGTTGGCGTAGCTGGGACGGTAGCTGCAGGTTCTCTACTAGTCTCATCGATTACAAAATCTGAAGGATTATCTGGTCTGGCACAAACCACCTCGGTTCTTGGTGCTGCTGTTATGGCACTTCCACTTGCCCGGCTTACTCAAACTGGTGGGCGACGACTAGCTTTAACTTTCGGTTATTCAATTGGCGTAATAGGTGCACTACTTGCAATTTTTGGCGGAGCAAATCGAAGTCTTTTCTTTATGCTTTTAGGTGTATTTATGGTTGGCGCTGCATCTGCTTCTGGCTATCAAGCAAGATTCGCTGCAATTGATTTAGCAACTCCAGAGAATAGATCTAAGAACTTATCCTTTGTTGTTTGGGGTTCCACAATTGGAGCAGTAACTGGTCCAAATTTAATGGAGCCATCTGGAGTCTTTGCAGCATCTTTAGGGTTACCGAAACTTGTCGGACCATATTTCATAGCAGCTTTTACTCTCACGCTTTCAGTAATTGTGATTGCGTTATTCCTTAAGCCTGATCCCTACTTAACCGCCAATAAAGCAGTAGAGGGCAGTCCTGTTAAGAAACGTGAAACCTTTCGAACCGCAATTTCCCACATTAAAGAATTTCCAATTGCAATTTTTGCAATCGCATCGGTGGCTATTGGGCACTTAGCCATGGTTTCAATAATGGTTATGACGCCAGTTCATATGGCTCACTTCGCAGCTACCTTACGAATAATTGGTTTAGTAATAAGTGTTCACGTTCTTGGAATGTATGCATTCTCGCCGATTGTTGGTGCGATAAGTGACAAAATTGGTCGAATAAAAACCATTCAAATTGGCGCCGTGATTTTAATAGCTTCTGCACTAATTTCTGGATTGGCGCCACAACATGATTCGTTCACTTTAGGAATCGGGCTCTTTTTACTAGGACTTGGTTGGTCTTTTACTTTGATTGCAGGTTCAACACTTCTATCTGAAACTGTAAGTTTAGAAATGCGTCCTTCGACTCAAGGTGCCAGCGATTTGGTTATGAATTTAATGGGTGCAGGTGGGGCCGCAATTGGTGGTGTGATTATCGGATTTTTCTCATATGCCGCGCTCTGTTATGCAACCGGATTAGTTGTTTTTGCCCTTGGTATCTGGTCCTTAAGACTTAAAACTAATTTGCCCTTCCCAACGCTCTAAATTTCCAACCAGCAGCAATCCAAGCTTCACGATCAAGAGCATTGCGACCGTCAATCATTATTGGATTAGCTACTAACTTCGCCATCTTTGCGGGATCGAGCTCGCGATAAACCTTCCACTCTGTTAGGTGCAGAACTAAGTCGGCACCTTTAAGTGCACCTTCAATATCTTCAGAGAACCCAAGTGCTGGAAATCTTTTCTTAGCCGGCGCAATAGCTTTTGGATCATGAATCGTTACAACCGCACCAGCAGCAGCAATTTGTGCAGCGATATCAAGCGCAGGGGAATCACGGACATCATCGCTATCTGGTTTGAATGCAGCACCAAGAACTGCGATCTTCTTACCCGCTAGGTTGTCTGATAAATCTTTTCTAACTAATTCAATAACCCGTTGTCTTGCACGTAAGTTAATTGAATCAATTTCACGCAAGAACTCCAGTGCTTGATCTGCGCCAAGTTCGCCGGCTCGTGCCATAAATGCGCGAATATCTTTTGGTAAGCAGCCACCACCAAATCCAATTCCAGCTTGTAAGAAGCGGCTACCAATTCTTGGGTCATATCCAATTGCCTTAGCTAGAACAGTGACATCGCCACCGGCCGCTTCGCAAACTTCAGCCATTGCGTTGATAAAGGAAATCTTTGTCGCAAGAAATGAATTTGCGGCAACCTTTACTAATTCAGATGTTGGCAAATCAGCGCGAACCCAAGGAGTATTTTCAGCTAAATTACTTGCGTAAATTTCCTTCAATTTATTTTCTGCCGCATCATTTGTAACACCAACAACTAAACGATTTGGGTGCAGGGTATCTTCGACGGCAAAACCTTCACGTAAGAATTCGGGATTCCAGGCTAGATCTGCCTTTGGATTTATCTTTAATAACCGTTCCCGCAACCTAGCTGCAGTTCCTACTGGGACAGTTGATTTTCCAACTACTAAAGATCCTGGCTTACAATTTGCAGCAACTGCATCTAGAGCAGCATCAACATACGTAAGATCAGCAGCTAATGAATTTGGTTGCTGTGGGGTTCCAACACAAATAAAATGAACGTCAACATCTGCAATTGCGCGCAAATCTGTCGTGAAAGTAAGTCGACCAGAAGCAATTTCTTTTTGCAATAAATCTTCTAGCCCAGGTTCGTAAAATGGAACTCTTCCTGCGGTTAAAAGTTCAATTTTGGCGGCATCAACATCAACGCCAATTACTTCAAATCCCAGCGATGACATGCAGGCCGCGTGGGTGGCACCCAGATAACCAGTGCCTATTACGGAAACTTTAAGCTTCATTTGCCCGATACTAGTGCGAGGTAACACTAACCTTGGAGATATGAATCAGGTTTCTGGCACTTTGATGGGCGTATCGGTAGTTCTGCCCATTCTCAACGAGGAGCGAGACCTTCGGGAAAGTATCTCTGCAATCTTGGCCCAGAATTACAGCGGCGCATTTGAAGTAATCCTTGCTCTTGGGCCATCTCGAGATCGAACTAATGAGATTGCGAAAGAGTTAGCAGTGGCTGATTCCAGAGTTGTTTTAGTTGATAACCCAACGGGTCGAACTGCAAATGGTTTAAATGCGGCGATCGCAGTTGCTAAGTATCCAATAATTTCGCGCATCGATGGGCATGCTGAAATCTCGCCAACTTATTTAAGTGATGCAACTGCGTTACTTAATAAAACTGGAGCCGTAAATGTTGGTGGCATTATGGCCGCAGTAGGAAAAACAAAATTCGAAAGAGCCGTTGCAACTGCAATGCGTTCATCACTTGGTGTTGGTTCTTCTAGATTTCATACCGGAGGTGTGGCTGGTCCAGCAGATACCGTTTATCTTGGAACCTTTAAGAAGTCTGCACTCCTTGAAGCCGGGGGATATGACGAGCGATTTACTCGTGCTCAAGATTGGGAACTTAACTTTCGATTGCGTAAAAATGGTGGAACAGTTTGGTTTGATCCATCTTTAGTTGTTACTTATCGACCACGTTCAACAATCAAGGCACTTGCAAAGCAATATTTCCAATATGGCACTTGGCGTCGCGCGGTTTCTCGGAGCCACAAGGGGAGCGTTAACTTACGTTACTTAGCACCACCTACCGCGTTAGTAATTAATGCGCTCTCAGTTATTTTAGGTCTGGTTTTGTCGCCAATCTTTTTTCTTCCGGTTGCAACTTATTTGGCAACAATACTTATTGGTTCTTTAGTTTTAGGAAAAAGCCTTGCCGAGAAAATTATTCTTCCAACAGTATTAGTAACAATGCATATGGTGTGGGGGGCAGGCTACCTATCGTCACCAAAAGGGCTAATGGCAGAAGAAGAATGAAACGGTATCTAGCGTTACTTATTTTGATCACTTTAACTTCACTTCCTAGTGCAAGTGCAGAGGTTCCAAAAAGCTTTACCTTTACCGGTTCTGGATATGGCCACGGAGTTGGACTTAGCCAATACGGAGCAAAAGGGCAGGCACTTGAAGGAAGATCGGCAACCGAAATACTTAATTATTACTTCCCGGAATCAGAAGTAACTCCGGTGGAAGACACAGCAACTATTAGTGTAAATATTGCGCATCAAGTTTCTGCGCTTTCATTAGTCCTGCCTGCTATCGATACCGCAACTGTTTTAATCGATACTTCAGTTGCCACTTCGTATCCGCAAAATACTGCACTTAACTTTGCAATAACTGGAAAATCTATAAGTGGTCCAGGTGGGATTGGAAAAACCTGGGTCGTGAAGTGGAGTAATCCGCAATCAGTTGTTTCAGTTAATTATGGAAAAACTAAATTTCTAGTTAACCACGGCTATATCCAGCTCAGAGCCGTGAATGCACCCGGCCTTGGATATCGAATTGAAGCAACTAATTTATTGAGATTACATGATGAATATCTTTATGGAATTGCTGAAGTTCCTTCATCATGGCCGGCCGCAGCGTTGGAGAGTCAGGTAATTGCATCTCGCACTTATGCGCTTATGCGAATGACTTCAATTAAAAAGGCCTGCGACTGTCATGTTTATAATTCAAAATATGATCAAGCATTTGTTGGCTATTCCAAAGAGGGCGAAGCTAGATATGGCCAGTTCTGGAAGGCTGCAGTTGATGCAACCGCTGTTGATGATGGTCATGGGTTAGCAATTACGATCAATCAACTTCCAGTAAGTGTTTTCTTCTCCTCGTCATCGGGAGGAATGACTCAGCGCGCTGTTGATGTTTGGGGAACTGATATTCCTCATCTTGTGAATGTGGCTGATCCTTGGAGTATTGATCCGGCAGTCAATAAGAATTATGCAAGCTGGACCAAACAAGTTTCGCAGAAAGTCATGGCAAAGGCCTTTGGTTTAACTGATGTAATCGAGATAAAGCTCGGAGCTAGAACAGTTACGAATAGCGTTCTAACCGTGACTGGTGTTTCAAGTGCTGGAAAATCAAAAACCTTGCCAGTGGGAACATTTAAAACGGCAGTTAAAATGCCATCTTCTTGGTTCGAATTAGTTTGATTTAGTTATTTAAAATTAATTAGCGTGCAGAACGGAATTTAATCCGCCCCAGCTACCCGTTTTAGGAAGGGCTTCTAGCGAACCGCTCTTTGAATTGCGGCGGAAGAGCAAATTATTTGCACCAGATAGTTCACTAGCTTTAACTACGTTTCCATCTGGCAAAGTTATCTTGGAACCTGCAGTTATATAAGTTCCGGATTCAATAACACAATCATTTCCAAGTGAAATTCCGAGTCCAGCATTTGCGCCGAGTAAACAACGTTCGCCAATCGAAATAACTTCTTTCCCACCACCACTTAGTGTTCCCATAATTGAGGCGCCACCACCGATATCACTGCCGTCTCCAACTACAACTCCGGCACTAATACGACCTTCAACCATAGATTTACCAAGGGTTCCGGCATTGAAGTTAACAAAGCCCTCATGCATGACTGTTGTGCCACTTGCTAAATAAGCGCCAAGTCGAACGCGATCTGCATCAGCGATTCGAACACCTTCTGGAACTACGTAATCAACCATTCTTGGAAATTTATCAACGGCAAAAACTGTAAGGGTGCCGTGCTTTGCACGAAGTTTTGGTCCAACCGAACTGAAAGTTGAAACCGCGCATGGCCCAGCAGATGTCCAAACCACATTATTTAAAATGCCAAATATTCCATCAAGGGATTGGCCGTGGGGCTTAACAATTCGATGCGAAAGCAATTGCAACCTTAGGTAGGCATCAGCAACGTCTTTTGGTGGTGAATCTAAATCAATTTCAATACTAACTGCGGACTTTGTTACTTCTCGAATGGAATCAATTCCAGTGAATTGCGATAGATCTGGTCCATTATTTTCTGCAAGCTTGCCAATTCCAAGTGAATCAAACCAGACATCTAATACTTCACCAGTATTTGCAGTGCTGGCTATTCCAAATCCAAAGGCGCTTCTCATGAGATAACGCTACCAAAACCAATCTGCACTAGACTTCTTTTATTATGCGAATAGCCGTTTATTGCTCAGCTTCGACAAGTATTGACCAGAAATATCTTGATCTAGCCTTTGATGTTGGCGTTGCGATAGCCAGCAGTGGCGCCGATTTGGTTTGGGGTGGCGGACAAGTTTCAATGATGGGTGCGGCTGCTCGTGGAGCGCGCGAGCGAGGTGCAAAAACTTTTGGTGTAATTCCCGAGAAACTTTTAACAGTCGAATTCGCTGATCCAGAAGCCACTGAAATGTTTACGGTTTCAAATATGCGAACTCGCAAAGCGAAGATCGAAGAGATATCTGACGCCTTCATTATGTTGCCAGGTGGAATCGGAACGCTTGAAGAATTCTTTGAAATTTGGGTAGGCCGTAAATTGGGATACCACGCAAAGCCGGTGGTTGTCTGCGATCCATTTGGAACATACGAGATGCTACAAAGTTCACTAGATTATTTAAGTCAAGAAGAATTTATTGGCGCCACCTCAAATGATTTAGTTGCTTGGTGCCGCGACATTCCGAGCGCAATTCGTGCGTGCACGCCTTAATCCGGAAGTAAGTTACTTATAAACTTTAAGTTAGACGGGTAACCTTCGCTTATGGGCGCACTCTCCGAACTTCTAGCTAGTTTGCCGGAAGAGGAGCGATTTATTCTTACAATGCATTACATCCGATCCATGTCAGCCAAGGAGATAGGTGAGGCGCTTGGAGTCCCAGAACGCGCGGTTCAAAGCGTTATCACGAGTGGGAAATCTCGTCTACTTTCCGCGTTAAATCAGGGCTAATACCTAGCCTTTTTCAATTTCCTTTCACCACCGCTTTTGCGAGATACTTAGCCACTGCAAAACCCCGAATGATTTAAAGCACCGTTAATATAAAAGGAGCAAAACATGGCAGCCATGAAACCTCGAACTGGTGATGGACCCATGGAAGTAACTAAGGAAGCTCGCAGTTTCGTTATGCGGATCCCTCTTGAAGGTGGCGGCCGTTTAGTCGTCGAGTTAAATGTTGAAGAAGCAACAAATCTTGGAAATGCTTTACAGGCAGCGGTCTCCCTCGTTAAGAAGTAATTAGTTCTTGCGGGTATTGGGATAAGCAACAGTCGTGAAACTTCTGCCAGATATTGATTGCTCGCTGATATCAGATATCGATTTATCGAAGTATGACAGTGTCGCAGTCCCAATTTTTAAATCAGATTCCAGCGTTGAAATAGGCAATCCAAAAGCAATTAAAACTATTGAAAAACATTTCAAAATTAACTTAGCAAATCTTCTTTCAAATTGGCCAGATGCTACCGGTAAAGCTGGGGAATTAATTGAAGTTCCAATTAGCGCACCTGGCGCTAAATTATCCCGAATCTACTTTGTTGGAATCGGTGAAAACAATCCTGAAGATTTGCGTAAGGCAGGAACCGCCCTTTCGCGAAAAGTTAAGAACTCTGGATCATCGATATTAAATACCTTAGTCACAGATAAGCGGTGCGCTCGCAGCCATGCAGTTGCAATTGTTTTAGCAAGTTATTCCTGGAGCCAGAAAAGTCCTCCGTCTAAAGCTCTGAAGGCTGCAAGTTTTACCCTGGTAGGTAAATTTGAAAACGAATTATCTGAAGCCCAATTGTTTGCCGAGGGTGTCTGGCTAGCTCGCGATTTAATTCATACTCCGTCAAATATTAAGAACCCACTTTGGATTGCAGAACAAGCTAAAGCCCAGGTGAATAAAGTTAAATCCTCCGCGCTTAAGATTGAAGTTAAAAGTGGATCCGGACTTGCAAAATTTGGTGGCCTACTTGCGGTTGGAAATTCCGCGCCCAAGCCTGGACCTAGATTGGTTCAAGTTTCATACGAGCCCCGCGGTTCAAAGGATTGGCCACATATAGTTTTAGTAGGTAAAGGAATTACTTTCGACACTGGAGGCGTCTCACTTAAGCGCCCTTATGAACATATGGTCGGAATGAAGAGCGATATGTCAGGTGCCGCTGCCGTTTTAGCAACGGTTATTGCAATTGCGAAGTTAGGAATAAATGCACCAAAGGTTCGAGTAACTGGAATTTTAATGTGTGCCGAAAATGCACTTTCAAGTACCTCCCAAAGACCATCTGATGTAATCAAGCATTACGGAGGAACCACAGTTGAAGTGATTGATACTGATGCTGAAGGCCGGCTAGTTCTTGCGGATGGATTGGCCTATGCAGATGCCGAACTTAAACCAGATTATTTGATTGATATTGCAACTCTCACCGGTTCCGCAACTCTTGGACTTGGCCGGCAGTATGCAGCGATGTATACCCGCGATGTTTCATTAGCTCAAGAACTTTACGATGCTGGCCAGAGTTCTGGCGAACGGGTATGGCATATGCCGCTCATTGATGATTACAAAGTTGCACTTGCAAGTGAAGTCGCAGATTTCAATCACACTGCAGAACAAGAAGATTTCAGTGGTGGCTCAATCACAGCCGCACTTTTTCTAGAGCACTTTGCCGGCGATCGTAAATGGGTTCACCTAGATATTGCCGGCCCGGCTCGCTCTGAGAATGATTCTGGAGAAAATCCAAAAGGCGGCACTGGCTTCGGCGTCAGATTGCTTATCGAGTGGTTGACTTCGCTATGACTATCGAGCGGCCATTAAATAATCGCGGTGACATGTCAGCTTTTGCTGAAAACTTTCCACACGAAGATTTCTTTATGCAACAAGCTCGAAAGAATGGTGCGGAAGTTGGCGCACCAGATCCTACGGTTGGAGTCGGTGGCTTAATCAATTTCGTTGTTGGTTTGATTTCAGCAAAATCAATTGTAGAAATCGGAACCGGTTCTGGAGTAAGTGGGCTCTGGATATTTAATGGCGCACCTAAAGATGCAACCTTTACTTCTATAGATTCCGAGCGCGAACATTCGGCTAGTGCAAAAGAGATTTTGGATGAAGCCGGAATCTCTGCGCAAAGATTCAGATTAATCACAGGAAATATTGTTGAAGTAGTTGGAAAGTTAGCAGATGAAAATTACGATTTAATGATTGTGAGATCTCCGATAGATATGGTTGATGTAGTGCAGGAAAGTTATCGGTTGTTAAAACCTAGTGGTGTCCTGATTATTGATAACGCTCTAGATGGTGGAAAAGTTGCCGATCCGACCCAGCGAGATTTTGAAACTATTGCCCGACGTGATTCCATCAAAGCCATCAAAGAAGATTCCAGATGGAGTTCGACGCTGCTTCCAATTGGCGGCGGGGCACTGCTCGCTCGTAAGATTTAGCTATGGCAAATAACTTCAATAATTCTGATACACCAGACACACCATGGTGGATTTCAGATCATAAAGTAATTACCGCCCAAGATGTAAAGAAGAGAAATACCAGGACTGTAAGTTTTGGCATTGCGATTACTATGGCGCTAATAGCTGGCGTCGTCGGCAGCGTTGTAGGGCGCACATCCGCATCGCTCGATACAAAAACTAACTTAGTTTCAACCAAGAGCACCATCGAACGTAAACCTGATTCCATCGCAGGAATCGCGGCCCGAGTTTCACCTTCGGTGGTTTCGATTGAAGTTGCTAATGGAAATAGTGGCGGGACCGGATCGGGTTTCTTCCTCGACAGCAGTGGCTATATCCTCACAAACAATCATGTGATCTCACTTGCAGCAACTTCAGGTGCATCAATTAAAGTGAAATTAGCTAATGGTAAGAATTATGATGCAAAATTAGTAGGCCGAGATGTTTCATATGA